>TARA_R110001592_G_scaffold89644_3_pt1 | contig 23048 bp, 18 predicted proteins | sample TARA_R110001592 | Tara Oceans TARA_R110001592 (sample SAMEA4398387) | marine metagenome | biome: Polar Biome; feature: [SRF] surface water layer (ENVO:00010504); material: water (ENVO:00002006), including particulate matter (ENVO:01000060) such as... | depth 5 m | reverse complement strand
TCGCTCAGAGTAAAACGTCGCTGGGACTGGCCTTGGCACTCCACTGGGAGGCCAACCGGGCCGAGACTGCTGTGCTGCCGGGCACATGTGCGTAACAATCCACGCTCGTCCGCAGGCCGGAACTGGCCTCGGTCGTAAAAATGCGCAAGCTCGTGTACCAGTGTTGCTTGCAGTTCCCGTTGCAGGGTGGCGTGCTGCCGTCCAGTGGGCAGGGTTTGATCCTCCCCCTGCACCAGCGCATCGAGCCAACGCTGATTCAGGAGTATTTGACCATCATAGCGAGCCCGTCCCATGACGCTATGCGCCAGTCTGGAAGACCAGCGTAGAACGATTTCACGGTCGAGTTCTGAAACCAATCGGGGGGGCAGGGCCTTGAGGGCCGCATCAAGCAGCGCCTGGCTGGCCTGACGCTGCTCAGTGCTAAGCTCGGCCTGTTCCAGTTTCACAGTCAAGGCCGAATGAGCAAGAGGAACCCACATCAGCGATGCCAGACCGAAGACAATCGCGATCACGGCTACGCCCCGCTCAAGAGCGGGGCGCATGTTACGGCGCAATGGGAATGGCGCCCTGAAAAGACTGGGCGTTCAGGGCTGCGATCACAGAGCCAGAATAGCTTCTGCCAGTTGCATATCAGTGGCTTGTAGCTCAGGCATCTGGTGACGAATATGGCCCAGCGCCGCCTCCAGGTTAACGCCGCGTACTTGACCGTCACTACCTACGAAGCTGGCAGCGTCATCGCGGGCATCCAATACGACCTTGTTCGAGCCAAATGTAGATGCAGTGCTGTCACCCAGGGCTTCAGCCATATCGACCAGAACGTGGCCTACCGCATTGGTGGTGCCAATAAAGCTGGAAGCGGAAGCCATTGCAGAAAAACCAACCAAACCAGCAGCAAGGATTATAGAGCGAATCTTCATGAAAACTCCTAGAGAGAGACCAGGCCCAAGGGCATGTAGTACCGAGCCATTGCAGGCCCGCTGTGGTTGATTCTAGCCTGTATATGCCCGGTGTCACTCTCTTGTTGCGTTTCGTCTTTTCGCGACTGTCTGAAGACCTCTTGCTATTGGCGTTGCTGCTCGCTTTCGGTGTCATGTTGTTGCTGAAACCCGCGAAACCTCATCTAACTAAGCAGTCATTTGTTACGATCTTGCTTCCAATTATGCTTTAAGGCGATACGCATGCCCCGGTTAGTTTCATTACGCGATCATCTGGAGTACAGCGATACCTTTGCGCTCTGGGTGCATCAACAGTTTGCGTACGAATACAACGAGCAACCAGTCGTTGACTGGCAGAGAGAGTTCAGAGAGGGGCAAAGCAACGGGGAGTGGCAAACACTGATTGCCTTGGAAGACGGTCAGCTATTAGGCGGAGCATCCCTCGCCAAGGACGATTTGACCGAGCGTCCGGAATTGGGGCCTTGGCTTGCATGCGTTCTTGTTGCACCTCAGGCACGACGACGAGGACTAGCCGAGCAGCTGATTGAGGGTGTTTATTCCCAAGCTAGAGCCAGGGGCTATGAGCGACTGTACTTGCATACCCATGATCGGGGTGACTATTACGCCAAGCGCGGATGGGAATATAGGGAGCTTTTCCATGCTTGGGGGAAAGAGCACTGGTTGATGGAACGAAAGCTCTAATCTGGGCCAGCCGACATCGGTTGGTCTTACAGAGAAAAACTGCAGTCAAAACATTCGTTGAGTATTGATAATCGGGGGTCAGATGATGCTCCCCAATGACTCTTTTAAGCGCAAAAAAAGAGGGCGCAATGCGCCCTCTGGGTAGCCACTTATGCAGTGACTGGTTTGGTAATCTGTCTGTCCACCATATCCCTGCCCAGCCGGCGCCAGGTCAACAGGAAGCACAGACCGCTTGCGACGTACAAGCAGGCCATTATGACCATGGAGGTTTGCAGGCTTTGCGCGTAGACCTGCCCACAGACGTCCTGCAGGTTCTGATTCAGTTGACCTAACACGGCGGGATGACACTGATTTCGCGTCAGTTCGCCAGCCGCGACCCCGAGCTCGGCGATACCGGACTTGAAAAAGATGTCGGAGACTGCGCCGATGAACAGCGGGCCGAAGCCGTAGCCAATCAGGTTGACGAGAAGCAGCATCACTGCCGTGGCCATGGCGCGCACACGCATACTGACCACACCCTGACCGATCGTGTACTGAGCAGCTAGATAGCCGTACTTTACGAAGCCGCCAATAATCAGGCCGATTGCAGCGTAGAGCAGATTGTCAGTCGTGAAGGCGAAAATATAAAAGGGAACCGACAGTGTCAGGCCCACCGCTGGTACCCAGGCGATGGCGCCCGGGTGCTTCTTGTAAATCCTGGTCGCTAGCCAACCGGTCGCGAAGGTGCCAACGGCCGCGGACAGGGCTACCGGCGTGTTGATCCAGATCGCCGCCTGGCCGGCGGTGATTTCGTAGGTGCGGACCAGAAAGAGCGACTGGAACGAGGAGATACCGTAACCGCAGAACGCGGCAATGGTGGCGCCGGCGGTCATCAGCCAGAAAGCAGGCTTGCCCATCAGCTCGTGGATAGCCTCGCTCAGGCTGGCTCGCTCTTTTTTCTCGGCTTGCGGCGGATCGGTGTAGCCGCGCGGCGGCTCCTTGACTGTGAATTTGAAAACAAGGGCGACCAGCAAGCCCGGCAAACCGACGACGAAAAAGGCGGTGCGCCAGTCAAACATGTCGGTAACCCAGCCGCCGATCAGGTTGGCGAACATGGTGCCGAGTGTGACGCCCATGGCGTAGAAACCCAGCGCCTGGGATCGTTCACGCGGGATAAAATAGTCTGCGATCAGGGAGTTGGCCGGCGGCGTACAGCCTGCCTCGCCAATACCCACCCCGACGCGAAACATCAGCAGAATCCAGAACGCGCCGATGGTAATCGAGCCGATGGTGACTTCCGTTGCAAGGCCGCAGGCTGCGGTCATCAGCGACCACAGGGCCACGCAAATGGACATTATCCACACGCGATTGGCGACATCGGCAAAGCGCGCTAGCGGGATGCCCACGGCTGTATAGAGCAAGGCGAAACCGAAGCCAGTGAGAAGCCCAAACTGAGTGTCCGAAATCCCGAGGTCCGGCACCAAGTCGGGACCGACGACCGCTAGCAGGGCGCGGTCGACGAAATTCAAGATGTAAATAAGTGTCAGTGCGAAGAGCACATAATTGCGGTACGCCTTGGAGCCGTAGCCGACCAGGTGGCCTTGGGTTCCCCCTTCTCTGGCAGTGATGGCTTTCATGGACTTCCCCTTCTAGGTACGTTGTTATTAGTAGACGCGGGCTGTGATCGCCCGCTGATATTACTCGTTCCTGGCGGTGCCTGGCTTGCATTAAGGAGGGAAAAACGGGGTCAGATGAAATTTCCTACCTGAATTTATGCTCATCTCACTCCAGTTACTCACAATTACTCAGTCCTATCTGCCTCGTACCCGAAGGTACGATGACAAGAAAATCAGGTTTTGATGTATTGTTCCGGCAATGCCGACCAAGACATTCAGCATTCCCAATAGCAACAGGCCCTATATGAAAGTGAAGAGAACGGTTACAAAGACGTCGCAAAACGCATTAGCCGTGGCCCCCTTTATCATTCGAAGCTCGCCTTGAAAGGCACCCCGACTTCACCCTCCCTGACGAGTGGCTCAGTCTTAGCCCACATGATAAGGCTATCAATCCCGGCATCAATGGGAATGGTGTTCAACACCCTGTACAACCTCACAGACATCTGGTTTGCGGGTTACCTTGGTGATGATGCGCTTGCGGGCTTATCAATAGCGGGCAGCGTGTTTTTCTTGTTGCTCTCCATTGGTATAGGAATACAGACGGGTGCGTCAGCCATGATAGCGCCGGAGGTTGGACGGGGTGCCATGAACGATGGCACAAGTCAGGTCAAAGAGTGGATCGACAACGTCAGCGGAATGGCGATTGGTTTCAGTGTTATATCAGTTTTGCTCGGGGCTTTCGCCGCGCGACCCTTGGTGGTGTTGCTGGGAGCAGAGCCGCATATCGAGCCGTTAGCCATGGAATATTTGTGGGTAACATTGGCAGGTTCTATCGGCTTCACCCTCTCTTTTGGTGCCGCGGGTGCTTTGATGGCCCTGGGTGACACCAAGTCCAATCGCAACGCACTGGCCATCGGTTTTTTTGCGAACTTTGCATTAAACCCACTGTTCACTTTCGGCCTTGGGCTTGGCGTGACTGGCATAGCATTGGCGACTGTGACTATTAAATTGGCAACGGCCTTTTACTTGTTACGCGTCCTTGCTAAGCGGCTGAATATACGCATAAGACCCGCGTTCGATTGGTCACGCTGGCAAGCTTTGCTCAAACAAGTGCTGCCCGCCAGCTTCAACATGCTCACCATTGTTCTGGGTGGTTTTATTACCGTGGCGCTCATTGGGCAGTTTGGCAGCAATCACGTGGCTGGTTACACAGTGGGCTTGCGACTTGAACAACTTTTATTGTTACCTGCATTGGGTTTGAACAGCGCGGTTATGGCTATTGCCGGTCAGAATATGGGGGCCGGAAACAACTCAAGAGTGGCCGAGACTTACCAAAAGGGATTGTTGATTGGGCTGGCTATGGCGCTGGTTTCAGTACCGGTCATGTACTTTTTATCTCCGCTTATGATGGGCTTTTTCACCGCCGCCGAGGCGATACAGCGCACAGGCATAACCTATCTCAGAATCGATGCTTTAGCGTTTTATGCGTATGTGGTTCTATTCCAAAGTGTCGCGGTGCTGCAGGCAATGCGCAAGCCCATGTTCCCGATGTACCTTGGTATTGCAAGGCAGCTGGTGATACCTGCAATGATCAACTATGTGCTCATCGTACTTTGGGACTATCCCATGGTGTCCATGTTCTACACCATCGTCATTGTGGTGATGGTCAGCGCGGTGATAGCGCACTTTTATACCAAGCGGGAAATTAGCAGGCTACCTCAAGCTGGTGCACTCGATGGATCGGGGTGGCAAAGTTGATATCGATTCACTGATTTATTCAAATAAAAAGCCAGGCAGGGCGTGGAACCAGCACCTGCCTGCTCCGGATCTTTTGGATTGTTGGTTGCCAGCCATAGAGTGGCCTTTTCCAGTGCACTTACAGCGCCCTTCAAGACATCTGTGCCAGTGTTTTTCGAAAGCGTAGTAGCGCACCTGCAAAAAATAGTACGCCGATGATGATGATCGCCAGAAACTGGGGCCAAACTGTGACGAATCCCGCGCCACGATAGAGGATTGCCTGGGCCAGATCGACAAAGTGAGTGGTCGGTGCGAGCAGCATGATCTGCTGCACCAGCTCAGGCATGCTTTCTCTCGGAGTGGTGCCGCCGGAGAGAATCTGAAGCGGGATCAGCACTAGAATAATCAACAACCCTAGTTGCGGCATTGAGCGCGCAATGGTGCCAAAGAAAATACCCATTGATGTGGTGGCAAAGAGGTGTAGCAATGCGCCACACAGAAACAGTGGTAGAGATCCAGCAATCGGCACCTGCAGCCAGCCCTGCACGACCAGTATCAGTGATAAAGCGGTTGCCAGCAGTACCACCAACCCCATCGACCAGACTTTTGCTAGCATTATCTCCGGTGGCGTTACCGGCATCACCAGTAGGTGCTCAATTGTGCCGTGCTCGCGCTCGCGGATCAGCGCGGCACCGGTGAGGATTATCGACAACATGGTGATCTGGTTTATCACTTCCATCACCGAACCGAACCAACTACGCGTCAGGTTCGGGTTGTACTTTATGCGGATTGCCAATTCCACCTCCTGTGGCAGGTCGGCTCGGTAGTGGCGTAAGAACGTGCTGATTTCCTGTGCGCCGATGGCCTGGATATAACTGGCACCAGTGAAAGCCATGCTCACTTGGGTGGCATCGACGTTAAGCTGGATGGCTGGGCTGCGCCCGGCGAGCACATCGCGCTGGAAATCCGGCGGGATGTTGAGGGTGAAGGTGTACTGCCCGGAGTCCATACCGTGGTCCATCTCGCTCAGTTCTATGCGTTGCGGCGGTCTAAAAAACGGTGGTTGAAAGGCATCAATCAAGCGTGCAGAGAGTGGCGAACGATCCTCGTCGACTACCGCAATCGAGGCGTTGTGCAGGCTCTCTGGCATACTGGTGGCAGCGGTGACGATCCCCAACGTAAAGGCCCAGACAATCAGTAACAATAGCGCCGGATCACGCTGCAGGCTGCGCAGCTCCTTGATCCCTAGGCGGAAGATGTTGATCAGTTGTTCCATATCAGGCCTCCTGCTTCTTCAGCAGGCTGGTGCACAGCGCCAGCAATACCGGAATAGTAATCAGCAGGGGGATGAAGTAGCCGTAAAGCTCACCGAAGCCGAGTGCTTTGGAAAACACGCCACGACTGATGATCAGAAAGTGGGACGTGGGGTAAATCTGGCCAATCACTGCGCCAAAGCCTTCCAGTGACGACACTGGGTAGATCAGCCCGGAGAACTGTATGGCTGGAATCAGGGTGACGATGGCGGTGCCGAAAACGGCTGCGATCTGACTGCGGGTGAAGGTTGACATCAACAGCCCTATGGCGGTGGCGCTACTGATGTATAGCAGGCCGCCGGTCAGCAACGCCAGCAGGCTGCCTTTGAGTGGCACGTCGAACACGAAGATTGCCGCGATCACCAGCAACACGAAATTAAGCATGCCCAAGGCGATATAGGGCAGCTGTTTGCCAAGCAGGAATTCCAGGCGGGTGACTGGAGTGACATACAGGTTGATGATTGAACCCAGCTCCTTCTCACGCACTATGCCGAGAGCAGTGAGCATCGCCGGTATCAGCATCAGCAGCAGCGGTATCACGGCTGGCACCATGGCGTTAAGGCTCTCCACATCTGGGTTGTAGCGGTAACGCACTTCCAGCATCGGCAGGCTGCTGCCGCTCGAGGCGCTGCTCTGGCGAGCCAGTTCCTGTAAGTAACTGGCATGCAGGCCCATCACATAGCCTTTAATCGTTTCGGCACGCATAGGCATCGCGCCGTCGAGCCACATGCCGACCTGTGGCACGGCACCACGCTTGAGATCGCGGCCGAAGTTGGGCGGGATTTCCACTGCTAGGCTGATCTCACCGCTGCGCATACGCCGTTCTAACGCGTCGTAATCATACAGGGGTGGTTGCTCAAGAAAGTAGTGCGAGCCGGCTAGGTTGAGTGCGTACGCCTGGCTGGTGGTGGTTTGGTCGCGATCTAGCACCGCGTAGGTCAGATTATCGACATCCAGGCTGATGCCATAGCCGATGATGAACAGTAGCAATAGGCTACCGAGCAGGGCCATGCTGCCTCGAATGGGGTCGCGGCGCAGCTCTAGGGCTTCGCGGCGCGTATAACTGAATAAGCGCAGCAGGCTGAAACGTTTGCGCTTCGCTGCGCTTGTCGATTGCGCTGGTATGACGGCTGATGCCTGGGTTGTGGACGGCTGCACCGGCTCGCCGACCGCATCTTGCAGGTAGGCAATAAATGTTGCTTCCAGATTGGGGAGGCCGCGTTTATCAATCAGTGCCTGAGGCGTGTCGCTGTCCAGCACCTTACCGGCATGCATTAAGGAGATGCGATCGCAGCGCAGTGCTTCATTCATAAAGTGGGTGGAGATGAAAATGGTCACTCCGTCATCGCGTGAGAGGTCGAGCATCAGCTGCCAGAATACATCGCGAGCAATCGGGTCGACGCCTGATGTTGGTTCGTCGAGGATGAGAATGTCTGGTTTGTGAATGACAGCTACAGCTAGCGAGAGACGTTGGCGAATACCCAGTGGCAGGCTCTCAGGCAGCTGTTCCATAACGCTACCAAGGCTGAAGCGATCGGCCATTGCCGTTACCCGCTCGGGGACCTCCTTGGTCGGTACGTGGAACAGCTGGGCATGCAACACCAAGTTTTGGCGCACGCTGAGTTCACCGTACAGTGAGAACGACTGGGACATATAGCCAACCCGCTTACGCGTGGCCATGTCCTTGGCGTCCACGGTCTGGCCGAACAGCAGAGCTTCGCCCTCACTGGCGGACAGCAAGCCGGTGAGCATCTTCATGGTGGTGGTTTTGCCACAGCCATTTGAGCCGAGAAAGCCAAAAATTTCCCCACGTTCGATGCGAAAGTCGACACTATCTACCGCAACAAAGTCGCCGAAACGCATGGTAAGGCCACGCGCCTCAATGGCGATATCCTGTTGCTCACTTGGACGTGGCGGGATCACTAGCTGGTGGTGGCCGCTGCGTTTGGCTTCCGGTAAAAGCGCGATAAATGCCTGTTCCAAGCTGGTGCAGTCAGTCTTGGCAAGCAGCTCGGGTGGGCTGCCGATGGCCAATACGGCTCCGGCATCCATCGCTATTAGATGGTCGAAGCGTTCGGCTTCATCCATGTAGGCAGTGGCTACCAGTACGCTCATGCTCGGGCGCTGGGCGCGAATGTGGGCGATCAGCTCCCAGAACTGGTTGCGTGACAGCGGGTCGACGCCGGTGGTGGGCTCGTCGAGGATCAGTAAGTCGGGGTCGTGAATCAGTGCGCAGCACAGTCCGAGTTTTTGTTTCATGCCACCGGACAACTTGCCGGCAGGGCGCTCGCCAAACTCGCTGAGGCCGGTGCTGCGTAGCAGCTCGTCAATACGTGTTTTGCGTTCGGCCTCTTGCTGGCCGAACAGGCGGCCGAAGAAGTCCAAATTCTCGATTACCGAAAGCGTCGGGTAAAGATTTTTACCCAACCCCTGGGGCATATAGGCGATGTGTGGACAGACCTGCTGGCGGTGGTCACGGTTGGCCATGTCGCCGCCGAGCACCTCGATATGCCCGCTCTGGATTTTGCGTGCACCGGCAATCAGTGCCATGAGGCTGGACTTGCCCACCCCGTCAGGACCAATCAAGCCGACCATGCGTTGCGCTGGGATTTCCAGGCTGACGGCATTGAGCGCACAGGTGCTGCCGTAGTGCAGGCTGACCTCATGTAGCTGCGCGACAGTTGCCTCGGCCACGCTCACTGCGGAACCTTGATCGCCAGGTTTTCAGGCCATTCGATCTGTGAGTCGAGACGCAGATAAGCGACGCCGGGAACACCGGTTTTCACTTGAGAGCGGTGGCGTTTTAGCAGTTGCGGATCAAGCCTTGCTTTAACTCGAAACATCAGCTTTTCACGCTCGCTGGCGGTTTCAACAGTTTTTGGGGTGAACTGAGCGACGCTGGCCACATAGCTTACCTGCGCGGGGATCACATACTCCGGTATGGCATCGATCACCAAGCGCACTTCGGCACCCAAAGCGACCCGGCCTGCTTGCTGTTCTGGCAGGAAGAAAGTCATATAGACATCGCCAAGATCGACGAGATTGAGCACTTTGCCGCCGGCTCCTATCACCTCACCTGGCTGGGCTACGCGGTACTGTACGCGTCCACTACGCGGTGCTTTTAGCTGGCTGTCCTCGATGTCAATCTGTAAGCGCTCGACGCTAGCCTGAGTTGCTTCCACGGCGGATTGCGCCTCAATGACCTGCGATTGTGCTGCTGCAATGCCTGCTTCAGCGGAAATCACCTGAGACTGGGCAGCTGCGAGTGCCGCTTGAGCGCTTTGCAGTCGCGCAAGATCATCGTCCAGCTGCTGCGGAGCCATGGCATTGCGTTTGATCAAAATAGCGGTACGGGCGTGACGTTTTTGCGCGGCCGACACTTCTGCTTGCCGCTGGCGGACTATCGCCTCGGCGGTGACTCTCTCGCTTTCTCGCAGTCTTACCTGCGCGCTTGCCGTCAGCTGACTATTCTGGGATTGACGCATTTGCGCTTGTGCTTGTGCAAGCTGAGCTTGGAGGACCTGGGTGTCCATGCGGGCAATGACCTGCCCTGACTCAACAAAATCGCCCTCTTCAACCTCAATAGTAGCGATGCGCCCTGGCAATTTGCTTGCGACATCAATGTCAGTAGCTTCAATTCGTCCGTTGCCACTCGCAAACGCAGTACCCAGACCTGTTGGACGCAACTCGTACCAGACAAGAGCGGCAATGATTGCTAATGCAACAACACTGGCTACACGAAAGATCCATTTACGATTGACTGACATATTTGCCCTTGGCACCTCAACGGGTGAGTTGGTTAACTGTTAAATCAGGCAGCAATGACACGGCATTAACCAACGCAGTGGCAGGCATGGCGAGGTAGCTTGGATTCGGTGGACATTTATGTCTCCACCAGTCGTCTCAAGCGCAGGACTTATTTCAAGCACTCAGGCTAACGGAACCCGCAGGATGAATAATTGATCTGAATCAGTGGTTGCACTGCCAGGCTGACGATCCAGATGCATCCGATGAATGTTTTATGCATTTATCGCCTATCTTGGGGAAACCGCGCCGAATCTGAGAATGCTTCTTTCAGATGATCATAAACAAGGCGTACCCGGCGTGATACAGGGCCTTGTTGCGGTCGGTAGATGAACAGATCCCACGGTGGCGGCAAGTCAGCATCCAATACGGTCTGAAGCTTCCCTTCCTTCACAAAAGGCTCTGCGAGGTATGCAGGCACCTGAGCAAAAGCAATGCCCGCCAACACGGCCTCAAGTTCAGTCTCGGCGTCGTCGCAGATGAGTGTGGGCTGTGTGGGGTTAAAGGTTTGCCCATTAGCAAACATCCAGGGCCAGTGACGCCCGTTCCTCTGGTTGATCAGCACAGAAAGTGGAAGTTGATCCAATACCTCCAGTGATTCGGGCACCCCCGTTTTTTCGATCAGCGTCGGGCTTGCGACAACATAGAGCGGCACTGATGCCAGTGCGCGGGCCACATAGCGGCGGTCTCTAATCAGTCCCACGCGGATGCCGATATCGATTTGCGCTTCGACTGAATCGGTCATTTGATCTTCCAGGCGCAAATCAAACTGAAGTGCTGGATGTGCCGCGATCAAGGGCTGTAGAAATGGAATCAGATAGCGTCGACCAATGGCTTGAGGCGCTGTGATACCGATTCTTCCAATGAAATCGGGCTCGGCTTTGTTTGCTCGAAACAACGCATCAAAATGCTCAAGGGCTATCCTGGCCTCTTGTGCGTATCGCTGGCCGAAGGCGGTGATACTTACCTGGCGCGTATTGCGATGAAACAGCGGCTCCCCTAGTTCAGACTCCAGAGCCTGAATAGCACGGGTTACGCCTTGTGGCGAAATGCCTAGGCGTATCGCCGCCTCACGGAAGCTCCGGGCATCGGCCGCCGCGCAAAAGATTCTGACCATTTCAATGCGATTAAGCATAAGTTGCACTCATTAATTCCATTTTATGGAATAGCCTAATCCATATCTTTCCATTTATTAAGATAAATTTTCACTCTACTGTGAGCTCATATCCAGGCCATAACGGCATGGTGAGATTCAAGTTCAGCAGATGAGGTTTTTAACATGAGCAATAATATTTCCGGAAAGATTGTCGTGATCACGGGTGCCAGCAGTGGACTGGGTGAGAGTACGGCGCGTCATCTGTCCAGCCTTGGCGCACACGTGGTGCTTGCAGCGCGGCGCAAGGACAAGCTTGATGCACTGGTCGCTGAGTTAGTCAGCGCCGGTGGTCAGGCCGTTGCCTATCAAACTGACGTTACCTCCCAAACCGAGGTCAACGCTTTGATTCAGGGTGCTCTGAAGACCTTTGGGCGCATCGATGTGCTGGTCAACAACGCCGGTCTGATGGCAAACGCTCCGCTCAGCGAAGGGCGCGTGGACGAATGGGACCGCATGATCGACATCAATATCAAGGGACTGCTCTATGGCATTGCGGCAGCGCTGCCGGTATTCCAGGAGCAGAACAGCGGCCACTTCATCAACATCGGCTCGGTGGCGGGTCTGAAGGTCTTTAGCCCCGGCGGCACTGTCTACAGCGGTACCAAGTTCGCGGTCCGGGCAATCTCCGAAGGTTTGCGTCATGAGGTAGGTGGCAGTATTCGTACCACCACCATTGAGCCCGGCGCAGTGGACTCTGAACTCAAGTTCGGCAGTTCGCATCAGCAGACCAGCGATTTCGTGGTGGACTTCTACAAGCAAGCGATCCCTGCGGCTTCCGTCGCTCGGGCCATAGCCTTCGCCATCGAACAACCAGCGGATGTGGATATCAACGAGATTGTTCTGCGGCCAACTGTGCAGGATTTCTGATCCATCGCAGAGAGCCTGTAGCGTGGGCTGCAGGCTTCTGACTTTCTACAGTGCATATTCGCGTCTTGGTTGAACTGACCAGGCGTTGCACTAGTCTATTGACTTGAACCATCGGAAAAAGCCAATCAGGAGAATTGCAATGCAGGTTTTTATTGCAGGAGCTAACGGCCAGATCGGACACCATCTGTTGCGGGAAATGGCAGGCAGCGAGCATAAGGCGCGGGCCATGGTCCGGCATTTGGAGCAGGGCCCCAAGTTAAAGCAACTGGGCGCTGCAGAAACCGTGCTGGGCGATCTGGAAAAAGATTGTAGCGAGGCCATGAAGGGTTGCGATGTAGTTGTTTTTGCTGCGGGTTCAGGCCCCGATACCGGGCCGGATAAAACCACCGCCGTGGATCAGGATGGCGCCATCCGTTTGATCGATAGCGCCAAAGCTATTGGCATAAAACGCTTTATCATTGTGAGCAGCGTGGGCGCTGAGAATCCGGAAAAAGGGCCTGAAAAGCTTCAGCACTACCTGCGCGCCAAGCACAACGCTGACGAGCACCTGAAAAAAAGCGGGCTTAATTACTCTATCGTTCGTCCGGGGCAACTGACCAATGACGAGGGCACAGGCAAGGTCTCAGTCAGTGCTACCCAAGAGGATTCCAGCAAGATTCCGCGTCAGGATGTTGCTCGGGTGTTGCTGGAAGAGCTGGATGCAGGTGCTGGGGCGAATCGAATCTTTTATGTGGTGTCCGGTGACGCACCAGTAGCTGAAGCATTGTCACGTCTTTAATATCCACAGCTTCTGGAGCTGGGTGGATACAACAGGTGCTATTCGCTTGCGAGCGGGTCATCCTCCAGAATCTGTAAACGCATAGCCTGTGCCGCCGGCGACAGGCTGTGTCCGGCACGACTGACCAGGCCGTAAGCCGAGTTCTGGTTAAAGCTGCTTAGTGGCAGGGGTAAGGTCACGAGCCGGCCAGCGGCCACATCGTTGGCGATCACGTCCCAAGGCGCCATGCTGATTACGTTACTCTGTGCTACCAGCGCTTTGAGCACCATGAAGTTGTCGCATTGAATACTCACTGGCTGGACCCGACCGCTGATGAGGTTCAATTCCAGCTCGACCTTTTCCGGCAACTGGGTAGCAGCAAGCGGATACTCAAGCAGGTCGCTCATACTCAGGCCCTTGCGGTTTTCCAAGGGATGGCCTGGGCGGCCGAACATGACGCCGGGATGCGTGCCCAGCGCTTCTATGAACAGTAGAGGGTCATGTTCCAGATCCCGAATGTCAGCGACAAATAGCTCGACTTCGTCGCGCAGCAAGCGATCACGCAGACCACGCCAGTTATCAATCAGCAAATTGACGCGCACTCTTGGCCAGGCGGTTGCCATCCGGCCAAGCGCCTGGGGCACCAATCGTGCTGCCGGATAGGGCCCACTGCCCAGTAACAACTCGCCCGTTTCGAGATTGGCCAGCTGAACGACGGCGTTCTCCAGCGCGCGACTGCCGGCGAGCAGACGCTGTGCATGCTCGAGTACGAGTTGGCCATGCACTGTGAGGCTTATGCCTCGGCTGTGGCGATCGAGCAGGCGGCAGTCGAGGCTGGCCTCGAGTGCCTGAATGCTTCTGCTCAGCGCTGGCTGACTGAGATTGACGGCTTCAGCGGCACGGGCAAAATTGCCGTGCTCGGTCAGGGCTAAAAAGTGCCGCAGTTGCTGCAGGTTCGTCATGCGTACTCCGCTGGACGCAGGGTTCAGATTGTCAGGGTTTGCAACTGTTCACGCAGTGCGTCGGGCATCGGTGCCGGGCGGCTGCTTGCCTGATCAATGACTACCATCACGCTGTTGGCCACTGCCTGCAAGCCGTGCTCGCTGGTAGCGCAGCCAGTGAATACAAATGAGCTGTTACCGACGCGGCTGATACCTGCGCGCAGGCCCACGGGCTCCCAGCCTGCACGGAAATGCAGATAGCTGACATCCATTGATGCGATCAGGATACCCAAACCGCCAAGGTCCAGATGGCGTATGGCACCAAAGCGCGCTTGCTCCATGTAACGCGCCAAGGCGGCCTCGCTGCGCTGACTGTCGGCATCCAGATCGGCATAGCGTGGCGTCAGCTGCTGGGTCACCGGGAAGTCGGTAATCGTTTTGATCGAATCGATGTAATCTGCCGGTTTGAGCGGCTCTGAGTTTCCTGTGGTGATGTTGTCGAGCCGCTCTCGGATGACCTGAGGCAGGTCCACGCGCTGGCCTTTGGCGAAGGCGCCCATGACCGCCTGTTGCGTGCCGACGTGCTCACCATTTTGAAACAGCTCACTGCGCACATGGTAGCTATCGTTCGTACAGGCCAGCACCTGGACCTGCGCTTTGACGTCGCTGCCGTACCAGGTCACCCGCCGGAAATCCGTGATACTGCGTATTGGACGCAGACGCACATCATCGGAGAACCAGGCGTCGGGTCCATGTAGATCGAGATGCGCCTGCATCCGCGCTTCCTGATGCAGCTGATAGATTCTTGAGTTGTTAACGTGCCGCCAGGTATCCAGATCGGTAAAGCGTGGAGTCAGGTTGCATTGGAAAGTGACGGGAGTATCTGCCATGGGACCGTGGTGTTCCTGTGGGTTAGTTTTGTTGAGGTTTCAAGGATCGACATTTGCACTACTGACCGCAAGCTGGCGCGTCCATGATAGATGGCGTAAATGGTCAATCATGCCGGTGTCACTCCGCTCCGGGGCTGACAGCTGCCCTGTGATGGAATACAGTTTGCGCTGATTCTCCTACACCCGTTAAGGAAAGAGCCATGAAAAAAACAGGGATAGCCGTTGCGGTCGTTGTCGCAATAGGCCTGGTTGGCACGGCAGGCGCCTGGTACACCGGAACGAAAATGGAAGCTGTACTACGTGACGCCGTTGCGCAGAGTAACGGACAGATCGAGAAGGTCTTGCCCGGTTCGGCCGTACGATTGGAGATGACTGACTTTCAGCGAGGAGTGTTCTCGAGTTCAGCCCGATATGCATTGTCCTACCCGGGTCCCGAAGAGAAAGGCCCGGTCACGATCGTCATGCTGGATCGAGTGCAGCATGGCCCCTTTCCCCTGTCGCGTCTCGCGAAGCTAAAACTGCTGCCGGTGATGGCGACCAGTGAAGCGGTGCTTGAGCGCAGCGACTACCTTGCGCCCCTGTTCACCGCCAGTGGTGATGAAACTCCGATTGTGGTCAAGAGTACGGTCGGTTACGGCAATAGCATCGATGGCTCGATCAATGTGGCCGCGCTGGTATTCGAGAGTGACGAAGCTAAAGCAGAATTCTACCCGGGCAAGCTAAACTTTTCGACTGATATGGCGGGTGAGGCGGTGCTGATTGATGGCCGCAGCGATGGTATGCGTCTGACCGCTACGTCTGAGGCAGGTGAGCCGGTTATCGTTAACGTCTCTGGGCTAACGCTGTTTGCTGATCGTCATCGTGGTGTATCCGAGTTCTATATAGGCGAAGGCCGCATGGGTGTCGAGAAGCTGGAGGTCGAGACCCAAGGCGAATCAACGCTGGTGCTCGAGGGGCTGGCCCAGAGCGATACGTTGACCGAAGACGAAAGCAATCTGGCGGGCACCCTGGATTTTGATATTAGCAAGGTGTCGTATCAGGGTCAGGAGCTGGGGTCCGCTGGCATGAAGTGGACTTTTTCTCGCTTCGATCAGAAGGCGACTGCTGACCTTAATGAGCTCTACAATCAGATAACCATGAGTGCTTACAGGGGCGAAGAGCCGCAGGTTGAGCCAGAGCGCTGGAACCGTGCATTTGCCTCCCTGCTTGCTGCTCAACCACAACTGGCTCTGGATCTTCTGGTGATTCGCACGCCAAGTGGTGAGAGTCGCGCGCGTGCGGGAATTGAACTCGCCAGCCCGGAGTCGTTCGAGCTGCCAATACAGGATCTGGTACCACAATTGCTCGCCAGCCTGGACGCCCATGTGCAACTGTCCAAACCGATGTTGCGCGACATAATCATGTACAAGACTCTGTTTGAGCCCGGCATGGACGCCGAGGTGGTAGCTGCCGAGGCGGAAATAATGGTCGAGATGGTTGCTGGCATGGCTGAAAGTACCAAGCTAGCGCGGCAGGAGGAAGATAACCTGGTGACTAAGCTGACGTACTCGGATGGCAACATCGAGTTGAATGGTGAGGTAATTCCGCCTGAGGCACTGGCAGGGCTGCTGGCACTCTTCAATCCAGCCAACCCGGCTGTAACTGCGGAGTAATAGGTCACCCTGTTATTTTTGCTTACCGTGTTGCGATTGCAGGTGGGGCCTGGTCGGCCCACTATCGCTTGAAATTGCTTCGGGAATATTGAATGGCTCTGCCACCATCCGCATCGTCTGCCCGTCGTTTTCTGCGTCTGGCCGGTACCGCTACCCGGATTGCCGGGGGCGTGCTGGGCCAGCGTCTGCTGCGCGGCCGCTCGGGAATCGACTGGCAGCCGGTGGGCGATCTGCTCGCTGAAGTGCTGGGCGATATGAAGGGGCCTGTTCTCAAACTCGGTCAGATGGCTTCACAGTGGCATGATGTACTGCCCGAACCGGTATCCCGTGCCCTCGGCTCCCTGCAGAACAAGGTGCCAGCGCTGCCTTATCAGCATTTGCAGGCTCATCTGCGACGGGTATATGAAGGTGAGCTGACAGACTATTTCGAGCAGATTGATGAGCAGCCCTTCGCGGCGGCTTCCCTGGGGCAGGTGCATCGCGCCCGTGGACTGGATGGTCAGGCTCTGGTGCTGAAGATCCAATATCCGGGCATTGCTGCCATCTGCGCCGCCGATCTCAAGCAGGTACGGCGTTTGCTGCCCCTAGGCCGGCTGTTTCGGGCGCCGGCTGCACAGCTCGAAGGTGTTTATCGTGAGCTGGAGCAAACCATCACAGCCGAGCTGGACTATGCAGCGGAGATGCAGCGGCTAATGACGTTCCGGCAATTCTTTGCTGATTGGCCCGATGTACTGATGCCGCGCCCTATCGAGCATCTGTGTCGCCCCGGGGTGCTGGTTTTGACGGAGGTCCCCGGGCTGTCTTTCGCTGAGGTAGGTCAGGCCCCGGATGCACTCAGGCAGCGTCTGGCCCAGACCCTGGCCGAGTGGCTGGTGGCCCAGGCATTCATCCTTGGCCAGCTGCATGCGGACCCGCATCCGGGCAATTTCGCCTATACGGCAGAGGGTCAACTGGTAGTCTATGATTTTGGCTGCATACAAAGGGTCGAAGCGTCCTTGCTGGCAGCCTATGTGCAGACGTTCCGGGCTTTACAGTCGGGTCGTGCCGAGGATTTGGAGCGCGGCTTTCAGTCGCTGGGTACGCGGCAACCCCAGTCTGCGCCGCCGTGGACTTTGTACCGCAATTTGACTGCGCTTCTCGGGCCGCTCGTACAGCCAGGTATGCTCTGGGATTTTGCGGCCACACCGGTCCACGATCAGGTTCAGCAATTGATTCCTGATGCGCTGAGTGCGCTGGGCAGTCTGCAACCGGCGCCGGGCACACTGCTGATCAATCGCACACTGGAAGGGCACTACTGGAATCTGACCCGCCTCGGCGTTGCCTTGCCGGTGGCGGATCTGATTGAGCGGCGGATCAAAACACATCCGCCGCATTCAGCCGCCTAGTTTGAAGAAGCGGTTTTGCCTTTTAGCTGCCTTCTTGCATTAAGCCATCGAAAGAAATGTCGCGACGCGGTCCAGCGCCGTGTCGGCTACCTTCAATAACCCGGTATTGGCTTGAAACACGTGCCAGCATTCGGGGTAGCGCTCGAGCTGGACCTCGACTCCGGCTTCGCGTGCTCGGGTGGCGAGTCGTAGACTGTCATTGAGCAAGAGTTCGTCCTCGCCGACCTGTATGAGCAAGCGTGGCAGTTGCGCGAGTTCGCCATTGATCGGTGACAAACCGGGATCACGACGATCCATGCCCGATGGACAGAACAGGTCAGCGGCCTGTTCGATCCAGCTCTTGTTCAGCAGCGGATCTCCCGCCGGCGGTGTATGCATGTCTTCTGCGGTGAAGTCGACTACCGGTGAAAAGCATACCAGCGCACCGGGCATTGGTTGCCCCTGCGCAGCCAATTCTAATGCAGTGATCAGCGCCAGGTGGCCGCCAGCAGAGTCGCCGGCCAATACGATATCGGCAGGCTCGTAGCCCCGGGTAAGCAAGTCGCGATAGGCCGCTACGGCATCATCGCGGGCTGCGGGGAAGGGGTGCTCTGGCGCCAAACGGTAATCGATGACGCAGACGTCCCGGCTGCTGCGAATGGCTATGCCGGAGGCAATGCCGCGATGCGTCGCGGGGGAGCCAATCAGATAAGCTCCGCCATGCAAATACAGAATGACCTTGCCAGCGCTGTTGGGGGCTCGGTGCCATTCGCACGAGCGCCCTGCGATCAGTTCCCGACTACGTTGCACGCCGCCGGCCATGGGCATGGTGGCTGTCAGCAAACGCAATATGACACGTTGCGCCGGCACCGGAACACCAGGCCGAATCAGGCCGCGAAAAAGTAAGCGCATAGTGCCCCGGGTAATGCCTCGCAGGACCGGTTGATCTGGCGTGGGGTGGGTATAATCAGCGTGCACAATCATAATCGGCGAGCTCCGGTGTCCGTGTCAGGCGGCGATAGCTAAAGGTATAGCCCGGCCAGTTGTTGGTCTGTTTGCCTTCTGCGGTCTGGTACCAGCTGTTGCAGCCACGGCTCCAGATGGTGGTGCTGATGGCGTCTTGAATCTGTGCATTGAAAGCGCTTTGCACGTCGGGTTTGACGTCGATGTATCGCAATCCGCGCGTGGCCAGTGTCTGCAGGCAGCTGACAACATAGTTGAACTGGCTTTCCAGCATGTAAATGATCGAGTTGTGGCCCAGGTTGGTATTGGGGCCATAGAGCACGAAAAGATTCGGAAATCCGCTGACGCTTATGCCTTTGTAGGCTTCGGCGCCAGAGCGCCAAGCGTCATTCAGATCGAGTCCGTCACGGCCCTTTATGGTCATAGGTGCCAGAAAATCAGTGGCCGCAAAGCCGGTGCCGAATATCAGTACGTCGACTTGGTGTTCCTCGCCATCGGTTGTTCTGACGCCCTCGGAGGTGATGGTTTCGATGCCAGTGGTGATCAGTTCGACATTTTCACGATCAACGGCTGGAAAGAAATCATTGCTGATCAGCATGCGCTTGCAGCCCATGGGGTAATCGGGCACCAGTTGGGCTCGTTTTTTCGGGTCGGTGACCCCTTTTTCGAGATGTTTGCGAAATTGCCCTTCCATGGCCTTCATCAGCGATGGAAAGCTGATAAAAGCCAGCGCACGCATTTCGTGCACCACATAGTGGCCGCCTCGGCTGAGCTTTTGCAACAGCGGAAAACGCCGAAGCAATGCTTGCTCCCGAGTACCGTATTGCTTGTCTTCCTTGGCGATGACGTAGGCGGCGCTGCGCTGAAACAGCATCAGCTTTTGGACCTTGGGGGCGATCTGCGGCACAAACTGGATCGCAGAGGCGCCGGTACCGATCACCGCGACGTTCTTGCCCTGCAGGTCGATATCATGACGCCAACGGGCAGAATGAAAGCTTTCCCCAGCGAAGCTGTCGAGCCCTTGGATCGTCGGATAAATAGGCCGATTGAGCTGGCCGCAGGCCATGACCAGGGAGCGTGCGCTGTACTCGCGGCCATCCGTTGTGGTCACCTGCCAGAGCCCGGTGGGCTCATCGAATTCGGCCCGGCTGATCTCGGTGTTAAGTTGGATGCGCGGGGTCAGGTGATATTTTTTAGCGCAGTGACGTATGTAGTCATGAATTTCCGGTTGTTGCGAATAGCGGGTGGACCATTCGGCCCGCGGCTCGAACGAGAAGGAATAGAGATGCGACGGCACATCGCAGGCGGCGCCGGGGTAGCTGTTGTCGCGCCAGGTGCCGCCGACATCATCGGCCTTTTCCAAAATGAGAAAGTCGCTGATACCGGCTTTGTCCAGACGGATGCCCAGACCTATACCGCCAAAGCCCGCTCCCACGATCAGCACGCTCAGAGGTGCGTCTTGCTGTTGTTTGTTATGCATTGTTATCAGCTCCTTCATGGCCAGTAAGCGGCCAAGTCTATCCTATCCTTTCCAGGGTGCCCGCGTAGGGTCTGAATGGCCAGCGGTAGGGGGATTTCAGTCAGTCGCGCGGGTAATGCCGAGCAATATATTGGCTTGACTAATGGGTCATTATTTTCGCGATCAAGGGGCGGGTGTTGGAGGCGCCCGGGGAGTATCTTATGCTGCTGATAAATCATTCATCGATTCACTCTGTCGATTCATTGAGGAGACCATCCCGTGACCGATCTGGACGCATTCCGTCAGGACGTTCGTACCTGGCTTGACGATAACTGCCCAAAAAGCATGCGCACTCCCTTCTCCGCCGAGAATGAGCAGTGCTGGGGTGGCCGTGACTTCAAATTTAAAAGCGAAGATCAGCGCCTGTGGTTAGAGCGCATGGCTGATAAGGGCTGGACTGCTCCTGACTGGCCAAAGGAATACGGTGGTGGTGGATTGAGTCGCGAGGAGCACAAGATCCTGCGCGAGGAACTATCACGTATTCAGGCGCGTCCGGCGCTATCCAGCTTCGGCGTGTGGATGATCGGGCCGGCGATTCTGAAGTTTGGATCCGAAGAGCTCAAGCGTGAGCACTTGCCGAAGATGGTTCGCGGCGAGATTCGCTGGTGTCAGGGATACAGCGAGCCCGGTGCTGGCTCGGACCTGGCCGGGCTGCAAACCAAAGCCGAGGATATGGGCGATCATTTCATCGTCAATGGTCAGAAGATCTGGACCTCCTATGCCGACAAGGCTGACTGGATGTTCTGTTTGGTGCGTACCAATCCTGATGCCAAAAAGCAGATGGGCATCAGCCTGGTGTTATTCGACATGGTCACTGCCGGCGTGACTACCCGTCCGATCAAGTTGATTTCCGGTAGCTCGCCGTTCTGCGAGACTTTCCTGGATGACGTGCGAGTCGAGAAGGATCAGGTGGTTGGCGAGGTAGATGCGGGCTGGACCTATGCCAAGTACTTGCTGACTCATGAGCGCGAGATGATTGGTGGCATGGGGCGTACCGCTGCTGGTCAGCAAACATTACCGCAAGCGGCTGTCGAGGCGCTGGGTCTGGATAATGGCAAATTGGCTGATGGCTACCTGCGCAGCGACATCACGCGTTGGGATATTGATGCCAGAGCCTTTGAGTTGACCGCTGAGCGAGTTTTGGATGAGGCCAAAGCCGGGCAGGGCGTGGGCAATGCGTCGGCGATGCTCAAATATTATGGCACCGAAGTGAACAAGCGTCGGCAGGAACTCTTTGTCGCCCTGCGCGGAAGCGACGCGATGGTCTGGGAAGGTGAAGCCTGGAACGAGGGAGCGGTATCGCGCACCTGGTTGCGCTCCAAGGGTAACTCGATCGAGGGTGGCACTTCGGAAATCCAGCTCAACGTGATTGCCCGCAACATTCTCGGGCTCCAGTAGAACTAATCGAGGACAGGACTAATGGCAGCTTTGGTACTCAACGAAGAACAGCAGATGCTCCGGGATGCCGCACAGGGCTTTCTGAGCGAAAAGGCACCGATCAGTCAGCTGCGCAGCCTGCGTGATAGCCGTGACGAAACCGGGTTTTCCCGTGATCTGTGGAAGGGCATGGTAGAGATGGGTTTCGTCGGCACCTTGATCGCTGAGGATTTTGGTGGTTCGGCTTTTGGTAATGTGGGTATGGGTCAGGTATTTGAGTATGTGGGGCGCAATCTAAGTGCTTCGCCGCTGCTGGCCACGGCGGTGCTGGGGGTGTCGGTGCTGCAACTGGCTGGCTCCAAAGTGCAAAAGCAGACACTATTGCCGGCGATTGCCGAAGGCCGCTTGCTCACTGCGCTCGCAGTGGACGAGAAATTACGCCATGCGCCTGCTTGTGTTGCCACCACAGCACGCCGCCACGATGATCATTGGGTGATCGATGGTCAGAAATCTTTCGTGATCGACGGTCACGTGGCGGACAAGCTGATTGTATCCGTGCGCACCAGCGGCGAGCAGAGTGATCGTGAAGGTATCAGCCTGATGCTGGTGGATCGCGACACTGCCGGTGTGAGCGTCGAGCGCACTATTATGGTCGATAGCCGCAATGCCGCGATTGTGCGTTTTGATAACGTGCAGGTGAGTGCGGATGCCCTGCTGGGTGAGCTTGATCAGGGATTGGTGGTACTGGACAAGGTACTCGACATCGCCAATGCGCAACTGTCTGCCGAGCTCCTGGGTATTTCCCTGCAGGCCTTTGAAGTGACGGTCAAGTATCTGCAGGAGCGCAAGCAATTCGGTGTGATCCTGGGCTCTTTTCAGGGGCTGCAGCACCGTTGTGCGCACCTGTTCAGTGAGCTCGAGCTGGCCAAGTCAGTTGTGCTCAAGGCGCTGGTGGCACTTGATGAGCAGGATGCCGAGGCGTCGGTGCTGGTAAGTCTGGCCAAGGCAAAGAGCTGTGAAGTGGCTGAGCTGGCAACCAACGAGGCGGTGCAGCTGCATGGGGGTATGGGCATGACCGATGAATTTGATGTTGGCCTGTTCATGAAACGGGCGCGTCCGGTCCAGGCTTTGTTCGGCGATTACCGGTACCACGCAGATCGCTTTGCCAGCTTGCGCGGCTACTGATAACCGCCCAGTCTTCACATGCTAGCGTTAAAGGCCGGTCACATGACCGGCCTTTGTTTGTGCGGACCATCGTAGGGGTGGTCAGACTCTCTCCCAGCCTTTAATCTTCGCACTTCTACTGTATTCAGCCACCCGAGGCTTTGACCATGTTGCTGCGCGGATTGACCTGGCTGATTGTTTTCCAGTTGCTGGGTAGTGGCTTGAGCGTCCTGCTGTTGCCCTTTCTACCTGGACCGATCATCGGCATGGTGCTGTTGGTCGTGTTTCTCTGTTTGCGTGGCGAGACGGGGG
>TARA_R110001592_G_scaffold40757_1_pt1 | contig 23062 bp, 19 predicted proteins | sample TARA_R110001592 | Tara Oceans TARA_R110001592 (sample SAMEA4398387) | marine metagenome | biome: Polar Biome; feature: [SRF] surface water layer (ENVO:00010504); material: water (ENVO:00002006), including particulate matter (ENVO:01000060) such as... | depth 5 m | reverse complement strand
AGCTTTAAGGACCCTTCCCGGTTGACCGGGATCAGATGCTCTAACCAGCTGAGCTAAGGAGAGAATTTGTTGTTTATTTAAGGCCTTTGCCTTAATTGAGATGCAAACATAACAGGTTACTTAATTTTTTCCAAACATGAGGAGATGGTTTTTTCAAATATTTTTTGGTTGGAAAAAAATGATCTTCTAAATCAAGTAGTTATAGTGAAATTATTTTTTTTAATTATTGCTGGATTATAATTACAATTCTTCAAGTAACATTTCTGTTATTATTTTTGATTTGAATCGCTTTTAATTGATCAAAAATAAATTAAATTTGCCTTTCCTAATTAGTCAAACATAAACGGATGTTTGATATTGATAAAATCTCGGGGTGTAGAGCAGCTCGGTAGCGTGTCCTGACAAAAGTCAGGAGGGTCGTCTGATCGAAGTCCTGATAAAATAGGAATAGTAACAATAAAATAAATCTCGGGGTGTAGCGCAGCTCGGTAGCGTGCTTGCATGGGGTGCAAGAGGTCGTCGGTTCAAATCCGGCCACCCCGACGAGAAGCCAGGCTGGGATCACTCGGTCTGGCATTTTTTATGAATTATTCTGTCTACCTATTGTACTCTGTTTCCCTTGACCGTTATTATGTGGGTCAGAGTAAAAATCATGTAGAGCGTTTTGACCGTCATCAATCAGGTCGGAATAAATCTACAAAAGGCGGGATACCATGGAAAATTGTTCATGTTGAGTATTTTGAAGATCGTCCTTCTGCTGTTCGAAAAGAATGTCAAATTAAAAATATCGGCAGCCGGAGATCCCTTAAGAGATCGAAAGGTGAGTTAAGAATAGCTAATTTGCAGTCGAAACTTAAGCTCTTTCCGAAACTACCAAAGTGTAAAAAAAATTGATTTCTTACATAATTGGGGCTAATAATAGCAGTGGAATTTTTTCCACTGCTATTATTAGCTTGGCAGCTCTTGAGTTATATTTAATTAAAACTTAGCCCTATTTTACCAAAAGTCCAAGTTCTGCTATTGCAGCGAAACCATGACCTCCGGCAATTCTTACTGCCTCTAGTTTCAAATACTTGGCATCTACCGGTTCTTCAAAATCATGTCTCCTTAGCGAGGGGTCATTGATTAGGTTTCCAAATTCAAAACTCTCTAGTATTTGCCAGTTTGATCCATCTGAACTGTAATAAATATTCCCTAAGGCTATCATTCCTTCCTTGTCCTTTAAAGGGGGCAAATAGGTAAAGCCTGTTAATGTTAATTGTTCTCCCAAGTCAATTGTTATCTGCGGTTTTTCCTCGGCTTTTGCTTTCCAATAAGTTTCTTTTTTACCATCAATTGCCTTGGTTGCTTCATACCCATTTACTGATGCTGAAGAGGCTAAAAGTGTCCAGCTCTTTTTTACGGCTCCAAACAAAATCGAGGCTACAGCTCCCTGATCCTCTTTACCGAACGCAGCTGCCTTTACTTCTCCATGTGCCAAATAGAATGGTTCTTCATATAGGGTGGATTCGGCGGTGGGCTCGGTACCATCTAAGGTATATCTAATGCTCAGGTCTCTATTGAGACTTCCTGCAATGTCTTGCGCATAGGTTTTCCATCCAAAATCTGCTTTTTGTGCCTCAATGCTAACCATGCCTTCGATGCTTCTTTCAATAATCAGCTGTGGAGGGCGGGTTTTATAGTAAAAGGCAGACACATGGCTTATGGCAGGTTCCAGTCTTTCATCGAGTACATTGACACGGAGTTGGTCGGTGGTTATTTCCGGAAAGCGTAAGATGTTTTTGTAACCAATATTATTACCCTCGGCAATTGTCTTCCAATCCCCCTCAAGCATGGCTTCCAAAGAAAAAGCGGATACCCTTTCACCATGAGTGGCTATGGCTTCCTGAATGACAAACCTGTTTAATTTGATAGGAGTCTCTAAAACTATTTCAAAGGACTTTTCTTTGTCCAGTAACAAATAACTTTGGTCATCATTATCTAAAACTTGGCCTGGACCACTGGCTGTTGCGAGTAAATTGTTGCTGTATGTGTTTTTTATGCGATTGCCCACTTCCTCCAATACCTTTACATCCCTATCGGGAAATTTTCCTTCCGTATTGGGAGGGATGTTTAGTAGAAAAATAGAATTTCCGCCTACAGCTCTTTCATACATGTCAAAGACATCATCTGCACTCCTTACACCTTGCTCATGATCATTCCTATAAAACCAACCTTCACGGATAGAAGTATTGGTCTCCGCCGGTTGGTAATGCAGGTAATTGGCGCTGTTTAATTTCTCCAAGCTGGCAACATCTTCTCCGGTGATGTCATTGAAACGATTCAACTGATTAGGGTCTTCTTGATAAGGAATAACATTCCATTCAATTTCCCTGGTTTTTCCGGATTCATTGCCACCCCACCTGATGTCCTGTCTTCCGAAAATTACAGCTTCGGGTGCCAGTGTTCTAATCAATTCCTTCCAAGAGGCATAGTTATAAGTTTGCCCTCCTTTTGTTTTGGGATGAGCACCATCAAACCAGACTTCCGTTACTGGTCCATATTCCGTCAGTAATTCGAAAAGCTGATTTAGGAAATATTCATTGTAGTCATCCACTTCAAATTCAAAGGTTTTTGTGTTTTGGAAGGGTCTGTCCTTTATGGGGCTTGGGATGGTTCTCTTGGACTTTTTACTTAGGTTGCCATAAAGCCCTTCAGGGTTTTCTATTTGGTACAAATCCGCCGGAGAAAGGTATATACCCAATTCAAGGCCGTATTTTTTGCAGGATGCAGACAGGTCTTTAAGAACATCCCCTTTACCCTCTCTAAAGCCAGTGGACATGAGCCCATGCTGTGTATACCTGGATTGCCATAGGACAAAGCCATCATGGTGTTTAGCTGTAAAAATCACTTTGGTCATGCCTGCGGCTTTCATTGCTTCACACCATTGGTCTGTGTCAACTTCTTTTAAGTCAAAAACTGCAGGATCTTCCATTCCTGATCCCCATTCTTTAGCCGTAAAGGTGTTTGGTCCAAAATGAACAAAGGCAATGAACTCATCTTTCAAAGCCTCATACTGATTATTTGTAGGTACCACATGGGCTGCTTTGATTCTGATGCTGTCTTGGTTGTCATCCTGATCGATGGCTATTGTGGAATTGGTTTGAATGTGAAGGCCCTCGTTTGAAGAAGTGCAAGAAAAGGCCAATAGCAGGTATGCCCCTGCCAGCAAAAAAGATTGTTTTTTTAAGGCGGTAATTATTTTCATCATCGGAGGTTAGGTTATTTTTTTATTTATTATATCAAACATAATCAAAAATTTTGTCATAATAGACCTGAGTTAATTTTAGTATAGTAGTAAATGAGGTGAGGTGAAATTCTAACTTTTCTCTAACTAAGGAGGGGATAGGTTTTGGTCTTTTGGGAAAGGTCTTGTTCAAGTTGGAAAAGCTTACTTTTTAAAAGGTAAACTCCTATATTTTGTCCCTCTATTTTAAGTGGTAATAGTTTTTACCCGACAATTTTACTTTACAAAATACCCTGTAAGTCTTAATATAAATTCAGGCAATTTGCTATTGGCTTAGCTTTTAGGTTAATCTATCTGAAGGCGTTAATCCCAAATTGAAGAATAGGGTACCTACAGCGTCATATAATCGGTAATAATCAGGCTGTTTTGTGTCTATAATGCTGTGCAATTGAGTAGAGCCAATAAGCGCCTACTATTGATGGGAAGTTGTTGTAACTAACCGGATCTTTAGGGGCTAAGTGGTTTTTCTGTAGTATGGGCTGAGATTGAATTTATGGGGTGGGTTTTCCGAAAGCTCTTATAATTAAAGGAGTATGAATTGATTTGATAGTGAATAATGATTCGGTAGGTGCATTTGATTTGTTGAGGGCTAACATCAGTTTTTCCTATAGTAAGGTAAAAATGTGTAACTTGGGAGTCCAAATTGTAGACAGATTTTTGTGGAGATAATATTTATTTTAGGTGAAAAACTCGATTGATTTAACGTTTTGGTATTTGCGCGACCACAAATTCTTTAGACAAATAAGTTATAGGGATCTTAAGAGTTTATGTGTTATTACCGGTTTTAAAAAAGGTAAAAAAGGAGAGCTCGTTTTTTTCGAATCGGAAAATGAGCCCATGATTTTTTTTCTTAAGAAAGGGGTAATTAAAGTGGTAAGCGTAGATCAAGATGGTGAAGAGGTCTTACAGGAAATCGTGAGAAAAGGGGATATTTTTGGGCAGTTTCCTTCGATAATGGAAGGAAAAGAAGGTCGCAACGATTACGGAATAGTTTTAACCCAAAATGTGGTTTTGTGCAGTTTTACTGTCAGAGACTTTGAGTCTCTAATCATGAGAAAACCGGAATTGGCACTTAAATACATCAAATTTATTGGGTTAAAGTTTAAAAGAATATCCAACAATTATTCCAACCTTTTTCTAAAATCAGCAGAACATAGATTTATTAGTTTTCTCCTTGAATGGGCACATGCTGAAGGTCAATTACTGGACAAAGAAACCCACCTTGAAAATTACCTTACCCAAGCAGACCTTGCGCAGATCATTTGTAGTACCAGACAAACGATAATTTCTCTCATTAAGAAGCTGGAAGAAAAAAAGCTCATTCACTATTCAAGAAAATCCATAGAAATACCGGAGCTGAAAAAATTGGAGGAAATGTTACATTAATGTAAAGTAAATTACATTTGGTGATTATTGCTTTACCTAATTTTGGGTTTCATTAAAAAAGTAATAGCATGGTATCCTTTCTTTTCAATACAGTAACTGCGGTTATTGTTCTATTTCAGTTTTCACTTTACCAATCCGAAACCCATCTAAACCTTGAGAATGGATTAGCAGTCAAAGGGTATGACCTCGTCAGTTATTTTTCTGAGAGCAAAGCGGTAAAGGGAACAAAAAACTTCTCCTACAAATACTATGGAGCTACCTATTATTTTTCCTCTGATAAAAACCTTGCAACTTTTAGAAAATCTCCTGAGCAGTACCTGCCACAATATGGTGGATATTGTGCATTTGCCATGGGGGATTATGGCGAAAAGGTGGATATCAATCCAAAAACTTTCAAGGTAAAGGAGGGGAAACTTTTCCTTTTTTACAATGCCTATTTTAACAATACACTGACTTCTTGGAATGAGGATGAGGAAAAGCTTAAAATAAGTGCAGATAAAAACTGGAACAATATAATTAATGCAAAATGAAACTATCAACAAATAAAGTCACAATTATAGCCAATACCATTGTTGCAATTATTTACCTGCAAACGCTCTTTTTTAAGTTTTCCTCACACCCCGATTCGGTGTATATTTTCACCAAATTAGGGTTAGAGCCTTTTGGGAGATATGCCATAGGATTGGTTGAATTGGTCTGCGCAATTTTGCTTCTCCTTCCTAAAACTTCATTCTATGCAACAATTGCCAGTCTTCTTGTGATTTCCGGAGCGATTGTAAGTCATTTAGGTCCCCTTGGAATAGTGGTGGCAGGTGATGGAGGAAAGGTTTTTGGTCTTGCTCTAATTATCTTTTCCCTTAATCTTTTCACGCTAGTATTAAATAAAAATAAGTTTCAGTATTTCAAATCAATTTTCGGATGAGAATACTTATGCTGTTTTTTTGGTGTTTTGTCCTGACAGCCACTTGCCTTTTTAGGGGTCTTGGATAAAATTTATTTTGCAATCAATTGAACATAATAATTGGTGGTGAAGGGCATGTAACAAATAAAGTATTGACAATAGGTTCTCTTCAAAAAGGCCATCAAGCTTTTGTTGAAAAACATAATGAAAACTTAACCTTTATTTCGGTTTATTAAAGATAGAACTTTCCTAATATTGCACGCTCTTATAAAATTTCACCCAATGGAAAGTCAATAATAAATGGGGAATCAGCTTGAAGATAGCCCATTTTTCCGCATTTTATTTTCTATTCTTTAGAAAAATCACCTTATTGTAGGGTATAGGATTTCATTTTGGAATTTTATGGCCTTACCTTTTACCAAAACAAAAAATAATTAAAATTGATAATGAAGTTCAAGTCAGCTTTTTTCTCGTTGTTAGCATGCGTTTGCTTTCAGTCAATGGCACAGGTAATAGAGATTAAACCCTACCTACAAGATGTAGAACCCAATTCTGCCATTATAATGTGGCAAACTTCAGAAGGGGAAGAAAGTATTGTGGAATGGGGCACAAGCCCTGAGCTAAATAATAAAGCTTTGGGTACTTCTGAAGCAATCAATTTTGATGATGTACAAGTGCACACGGTTAAAATAACAGGCTTAGAGCGATTTACTGAGTATTATTACCGAGTGCGAACCGGGAATACTCGCTCAGATATCTTTCAATTTAAAACGCCACCTTTTTCTAATGATGGGGAGGATTTTAAAATAGTGGCAATGAGTGACATGCAGTATGACCACAATCAGCCGGATAAATTTAGTGAAATCGTGAATGAAGGGGTTATTGGTTATCTCAAGAAAGAGTTTGGCGGGTCATTGCCTGATAACTTGGCCATGGTGCTTATACCGGGAGACTTGGTCCAAACAGGATCTAAATTTTATCAATGGAAGGAACACTTTTTTAACCCGGCAGAGAAATTGTTTTCTGAAGTTCCCGTGTATCCGGTGCCAGGAAATCATGAGCGGAATTCAGTCTTTTATTTTAAATACTTTAGTTTGCCTGAGAATGGTACCCCAGCCTATGCAGAGCATTGGTGGTACAAAGATTATGGAAATACCCGCGTTATTGGATTGGATTCAAATGATGGGTACAGGAATTTGTCAGAACAACTTGACTGGCTGAAAGAATTACTCGCAAACACAGAGAAAGACGATAAAATTGACTTTGTTTTTGCCCAATTGCATCATCCCTTCAAATCCGAACTATGGATTCCTGGAGAAGAAGATTTTACCGGTAAGATTGTGAAAGAACTGGAACAGTTTTCCACCAAAAGCGGAAAGCCTAGCATTCACTTTTTTGGACATACCCACGGGTACTCCAGAGGGCAGTCCAGAGACCACAAACACCTTTGGATCAATGTGGCTTCAGCAGGTGGAGCAATAGACAATTGGGGAGAATTTGAAGGTAGAGATTATGATGAGTTTACCGTTACTCAAGATGAGTACGGATTTGTAATGGTGTCTGTGGACGGAGATAGGGCTGATCCAAAATTCACCATTAAGCGCATCAGTCGTGGCAATACCATCGAACATCGGGAAAATGAATTGAGGGATAGCATTACAGTTTGGAGAAAAGAACGTAAACCTAATGTTCCTCAAGGCATATCACCCTCCGGAAATGGAGTTTCTATCACCGGAGCGGTTCTGAAAGCCGGACCATTTAAAAGTGATTATACAGGTACTTTTCACGCCGCCTCCCATTGGCAGGTGTCAAAATCAGATAATTTTGAAAATTTAACCTACGAGAGTTGGCAGCAATTTGAAAATTGGTACTATAAAGAGAATCGACAAAAAGACGATGATTTAACCGATGAAAAAACGGAGCGCCTGAATCCAAATACGACCTATTTTTGGCGGGTTCGCTATAGGGATCAAAATTTGAATTGGAGTGATTGGTCTGAGGTTAAGGCTTTTAAAACAGAGTAAAATTATACAGCCATTTTCTACACAATCGATTTAGAGTTTATTGTTGATATTAACTCTATAGTAGTGTTTATAAATGGCGGTCAGCAAGTAATGGTTACCCCATATGATTCCAATCAACAAAAACCGGGAATTGCCTTTTTTAGCAAAAATTAAACACTAATAAAATACCGGGAAATCCATGAGTTAAACTCCATTTGGTAATTGGGTATAAGAAATTAAAAGAAGACCTGACATTTAAAGTCAGGTCTTCTTTTGCCCATTGAGATAGAAATAAAGTCAGAAGGGTAAATGCTTCAGCTAAAAGCTAAAAATCCTAAGTTTGGCTACGGGCAGTGCGAATTGCTAAAAATGGGTCCTTTTATTCCCGCCTATAATATTGTCATTTTAAAATAAATTGACCCATGAAAACTTCTCATTAATTATTAGCTCCTTATTTTTGTTCAAAAATTCAATATAGGCCAAAGCCGCAGGTGATAATTTTTTCGACTTTAGCCAAATTAAATTCCACTCCGTACGTAATGGTAGGCCTTTTACGGGAATAATTTGTAAGTCCTTGTTGCTTAATTCATTTCTGATGCCAATAAGTGGCATGATTGAACATCCTAATCCCGAAATAACAGCTTGCTTAACGGCTTCATTGGAAGTCAATTCCATCTTTTTACGGGCCGAATAGTTGTTTCTCGCTATGAAGGACTCCATGGCATTACGTGTTGCAGAGCCTTGTTCTCTAAAGATTAAAGGCGTTTGTTCAAATAGTTTTTTCTTGGTCAGACTTTTCTTTATTTCCAATTTATTGCTTGAAACATAAAATAGTTTGTTCTCCATCAGGGCTATTTTATTGACTTTTAGTTTCTTGGGAAGTACAGAAACCAAGGCGAAATCGACCTCGTTTAATTCCAGACTTTCCAATACACTCGATTTATTCGTCACGTCCATTGTCAAATCGACCCCCTCATTTTGATTGATAAAATCGGATAGAAAATAGGGCATGACATATTTCCCCGTGGAGACAATAGAGATTTTTAGCCGACCGGAAAGTTGCCCTTTGTAGGCTAGCGTTTTATAATTTATGGCATATACCTCATTGAGTATTTTCTCAGCAGCCTTTGCTATCTCCCTGCCAAAATCAGTAACATATAACTGTCTTCCTACTACCTCTGTGAGCGGGATTGGAAATTGATCCTGGAAATTTTTTAACTGTATAGAAACTGCTGGTTGAGTCAAATGCAGGGCTTCTGAAGCTTTTGTAATGCTCTGTAAATCAGAAATCTTAAGAAAGATATGGAGTTGGTGTAAAGTGTAATTCATAAATATTTCTTATACATAACATAACAAATATAAATAAAAATTAATGGTTTTTATAGCTAATCTTTGTGCTGTTAAAAGAAAATAAAACAATTGAAGTCATTAATAATCAGGTAAAATGGAAACCAAAGAAAAAACACAATTAGCAAAGACGACACAGAAAATCCAATTGGTAAAGGGTGAGTTTACTGCCTCGGAAGCCACACATGTACTTATGGGTTTGATTGATGAGAAGATCAATTTTCACAAAATCCAAAGACTTCAAATTTGGGAAGGCAATCACGGATCCAAAACAGCGCATTTGGATGTTAGAATTCAAGAATTAGAAATGGAAAAAAAGAAGGCGCAGGAATTTATAAACATTTCGAGAGGCCTTGGTCAAAAACTAAGCATTAATGGGGTACTGGAAATTTCTGTTGCCATTTAATTTCATTCAAGAGCAAAAAATACATCTCATGGAAAACCTTACCCTTTCAATCTCAGGACTACTTATTCTGGTATTAATTTTCGCAATGCCCTATTACAATTATCACTTGTTCTTGGATCATATTTTATCAGGCAGTTTCATTTTAGGGATCGCCTATGCATTTAAAATATTACGAGAAGGTATCGAAAGTACTTCAAATAAAGACCAAGCATAAGCGTCAAAATCAACTGATGTAATGCTTCTTATAAGTGGAGCACCTACAAATCCGAAATCGATAAAAACTTAGAAATGACAACTGAAAAGAATTTAGATTTAAGCAGTGCTCAAAAAGTTATGGGTACAGACACTTTCCTAAAAAAGCCATTTGCTGTACGCATTGTGACTTTATTGTTGTGGCTTCTGTTTATTGGGAACGCCCTATTTCTGTTCCTTAATTTCAACAAGATGCCTGATTGGGCTTGGGATAACCTATTAAGGATCAACGGATTTACCATTTTGATCTGGACTACCGTCAGCTTTTTTAGTGCCATTGTCAGCAGTTATGCAGGAACTTATCTCGCAGGATTTAAATTTCACTCCAGGTTTATGTTTCTCTGTTTAAGTTTTTCTTTGTCTGTGATGCTATTGGTCATGGCCCAGCATGTCCTTCTTTTGATTTTTAGCTGGTTTATCATGGGGGTTTTAATGTCTCAATTGATTGGTATAGACAAAAACTGGGGAGAGGCTAAAGAGGCAGCTAGGTTTACGCAGCAATATTTTTTTGCAGGGACCATCTTTCTGGCAATTGGCTTAATTCCTTTGGCTCTTTATAGTGGACAATTTACAATCTCAGGGATTGCTGAAGTCGTTGTTGAAATGCCATTTTATTTATTGCAGCTATCGGCGCTTTGTGTCATCGGGGCAGCCATTGTACAATCGGCCATGTATCCTTTTCATCGCTGGTTACTCTCTGCAATGACCGCACCAACCCCTGCTTCTGCGTTGATGCACGCAGGCTTTGTGAATGGGGCAGGCATTTTGTTGGCGCTTTTCGCTAGCCTCCTATTTGCCTCAAACACTTTATATGTCCTTTTTATTATTGGTGGTTTCACGGCCATTATTGCACAATTCGCAAAATTGCTTCAGGTAAATGTCAAACAAAAATTGGGATGCTCTACCATTGCCCAAATGGGTTTTATGATTATGCAATGTGGTTTAGGATTTTTTAATGCAGCAGTGGTTCATTTAATGCTGCATGGTTTTTATAAGGCTTACTTATTCTTGTCCTCCGGAGAAGAAATAGCACAAACAAAACCTAAGCAGCAAATTCCATTAAGAATCCAATCACTGCAAGCGGTAATTGTTTTGTTGTTTGGAGCGCTCGGAGCTTATCTCTTTGCAAGCTGGACCGGGAAAGGACTCTTGCTAAATAGTGGCTTGTTGCTAACCCTCATTGTGGCCATCACAGTAGGACAGGCAACCTACAATATAGTGAAAGAGAAAAGCCTTTCAATAATGCAGAAAATAGTAGTACCACCGCTGCTTTTCATCGCAGGAATAGGTATTTACGCTTTGATGTACAATGGCGTAAGCATACTTATGGCTGGTATGCCCATGGTTGCGCAGCCTTTGCCTTTGACCTCAGTCCAAATCATATTTGGGGCGATATTTCTAATCGGGTTTTTCATTATGAAACTTGGGGTTTATAAAAAAATCCCTTGGCTTTATGTCAAATTAATGAACCTGTCCCAGCCATATAAAAAATCCATTCTAATGTATAAATCAAAATCAATATGAACCAGTATTTATTAACCAGTATTGATAAAGCTGCAGAAGTAATAGGAAAAACTTGGCCCTTGTATACTTTCGTTGCTTCCAATCCTTTGGCAGGGTACGAAAAAGTACCTTTTCTGGAAGCTGTCAGCGCAGCTCAAAAACAATTCAATGCCAATGTTTTTCCAGCAGCAAATCATTATCGTCAGGCTTGGGAAAAGGGAGCTATTGATTTGAAGGTTTTGGATCAGATTTTGAAGGAAAATGGTTTATCCGAATCTCCGGATAACTACCTCAAAGTATTGGAAAGTCACCAAGGATCGGCAAATGTTAATGCCAACCACCAGGTGGATCGTTTAATGGTAAAATGGTTGTCTGCTTTTATGGATGAAGGGCTTGCCGAGTGGGAAATGCCTTATAAAAGCGAAGGTTTTTATAAGGCATGGAGACTTTTAGTCATTTACGATACAGCGTTTGAGGCTTCATCTTTAAAAGATCTTCCAAAATCTAGTGAAGCAGCATTGGACCTACTACTTACCGGTTATTCTGAAAAAGAGTACGTTAAAATATTTAGCCATCATTTGGCAGCACTTCCTGGCTGGGTCGGATACATCAAGCACCGCAGGGAATCCAATTCTGAATGGCAGCAAGAATTCCCTATTGATTTGATGGATTATTTAGCTGTCCGATTATGGATTGTCCAGAAATTGGGTCTAACCCTGCTTCCAGAAGAAAAGGAAGCCAACACCAACGGTTTTTTATTGAAGCTTCAATATATTTGGCTTCAAGCCTGGGAGCAAAGCTGGCAAAATCAATTGTTCAAGAGTTTGGAGAATGGGGCTAATGCCAGCGAACTCAATGATACACCTGAAGTGCCTGATGCTCAGATGGTCTTTTGTATTGATACCCGGTCTGAATTAATACGACGACATGTAGAGTCCGTAGGGAATTACGAAACCTTCGGATATGCAGGTTTTTTCGGGATTGCCATGGACTACCAAAGTCCAATAGATGGCATTACCCGAAAATCTTGTCCGCCAATTGTTTCATCAGCCTACACTGTATCAGAGTCAGGCCAAGTGGATAAAAAAGGGCGATTCCTCTCCTTTGAAAAGAAAAATGAACGCATAAAATTTGTTGATTATTTTCTTAAAAGAATGAAAAACATGCTGCCTTCGGCCTTTGGGTATGTGGAGGGGTCGGGCGTCTTTTATGGCCTGTCGCTACTGGCAAGAACCTTAATCCCTGGAGCAATTTACAGAAAAAATCAGCAGAAAGGTTCTTCAATGGAAGCTACCTGCCAACCTGATATCACGAACACAAGTCAAGTGAAAGCGGAGTTACCCGAAGTGTCTTTGGAGGAAAAGGTATCCATAGTTAAAGCTGCTTTTGACCTTATGGGTTGGAAACAATTTGCGCCTTTGGTTTTGTTTGTAGGGCATGGTAGTCACTCTGCCAACAACCCGTTTGGCTCAAGTTTGGACTGTGGAGCATGTGCAGCAAGTCCTGGGCGGCACAATGCCCGTATGTTGGCGAAACTTGCCAATTTGCTTCAGGTAAGAAGAGCTTTGGCAGAAGTTCATGGTCTTTTAATTCCGGAAAATACGCTCTTTCTAGGGGCTGAGCACAACACTACGACAGACGAGATTGTATTGTTTGATTCCGAAGCACCAGATATGCATAAATTGCTAATAGAAGATTTGAAAGCGAACCTTTGGAAAGCCCAGCACAGCGCTACGCAAAATAGACTTGGAGCCAACGGCAATAGTCTTTCAAAGGCGCAAGTAAAAGCAAGCAATTGGGGAGAAACACGTCCAGAATGGGGGCTGGCCAAAAATGCAGGCTTTATTGTGGGGCCTCGAGACTTGACCAAAAACACCAATCTTGACAGTCGCTGTTTCCTTCATTCTTACGATTGGCAAGTGGATACTACCGGCAAAGCTTTGGAAGGCATTATGCAGGGGCCAATGGTTGTAACCCAGTGGATCAATAACCATTACTATTTTTCTACTGTAGACAACAATGTTTACGGAGGGGGTTCTAAAATTACCCTCAACATTACAGGCAAATTTGGAGTAGTGCAAGGGAATGGGGGTGACCTCAAAATGGGGCTCCCCCTTCAATCTTTGTACAGTTCCGATAATGGAGTGTATCACCAGCCTTTGCGATTGACCGTGACGATTCAAGCTCCTATCAATCGAGTAACGGATATTTTGGAGAGAAACGATCAGCTGAAATCCCTTCTTGACAACGAATGGATTTACCTAATGGTGATGGATCCCGAACAGGAAAATGAAATATTTAAGTATAAAAAAACATTGGAATGGGAGTTTTTTTATAGTAATAAAACAAGTGGCACCCAAAGAACACTTAATACTTCAACTTTAACAGAACTTGCTGTGTAATAAGGATAAGAATAGACGAGGAAGGTAATTTTAAACAGGAATAGGAGGTAGGGATATTTTTGGATTTATCCGATAGTATCCCTATCATCTTTACTGTTGTTATTAATGCAGGATCTCTATAGAATTGGAAATGGTTTAGTGGTTTTGATCACGCTGGTTAAGTATTACCCTACATGCTTTAAAATTTCGATATGCCATTTGAAAGTGTGCAGGGAACAATGGAAACGCTGGTACCCGTCACGAAAAGGGAAGGGTCTAAATCTACCACTAAATCATCTGTAATTGGAATTTCCTGAGGCTTATTTCTGCAAGATGAAGCTATTGCAAAAGCGACAAAGAGCAAAGCTAAAAGTTTATAATTTACCATAATAGTTTCTTTGTAAGATTAGACGTAACTCTATTTAAAACCCCTCGATATATTTTTAATAGAATAAAAACGTTTCGAAAAATAAACATTTTTTTTGAGTCATCTTACTAAAAGAAACTTTGCTTCATCTAGTGATTAAAGACATATAGGTAGCCATTATAAAAGCTTGAGAGCAAAAGCAAGCCTTGCAACAATTTCCTTGACCAGTTAAATTGAAATTTTCAGCTAGGGGCTACAGGCAAATTTTCTAGATTGTAAATGGTAATACTTCGCTTTTCTTCAGTGCTTGTGCCATTTTGATCCTTGATGATAATAAGGAAATCAAAAATGCCTTCTACCGCATCTTCAGGGATGTCAAAGTGTTTATGAATATTGGCGTTTTTGGAGCCTTTGTATTCCTCCCAGGTTATTTCGAATTTCCAAAAGCTTTCATAGGTCTCTCCAGCAATTGGAATAATTTGTACTTGTACCTGCTCAATTAATTCTCCCGCTAAAATGTCCGCATTGAGGTGAAAATCACGTCCTATTACTCCGATTTCATCATTGTTTAAACCAATTTCAACATTGTCAATGGTGGGGGAAGGTAAAATTGGATCAGGATTTTCCTGACATGAGGCCAGTATTAAAACAGCTATAGCGGCAGTTAGGTAATGGTTGATTTTTTTTTTCATGATTTGAATGGTATTGGTCTAAATGTGTTTCTGTGCTGATTGGGTATTTATAAATACAGAATAGAAGGAGCCTATAGGCAATATTACCTTTGCACCTTATGCAACATAATTGCAAATATAGGTTATATCAGCATTGAAACAATGTTGCAAATGGAAATATAACTTAAATAAAAAATTCCACTTTAAAGAGAGCTCAAATCTTGTATATGCAATCATATTGCATTATGTTTGTGCAACAATATTGCATTAATTAACCAATTAAAAAAATCAATTTAAAATGAAGACACTTAGACAAGCATTTTTAATTCCTCTTTTGGCTTTGGCAATGTTTTCCTGCCAGGAAGATGAGGACATGACCTTTGATCCGGCGACCATTTCTGGCTTTGAAATGGGCGAAGGGAGCTCCCATTCTACAGAACCTGTGGCCTATCGTGGAACTGATTTGCACATGGAGGCTACCATTATTGCAAATGCCAATGTGGCGTCCATTACAGTAAGTATTCATGCACATGACCTAGAAGTGGGTGAAGGCGAAACAGAGTGGGACTTTGAAAAAGTCTATACGGATCCCAAGTATTTGGTGAAGAATCCGGCATTTCATGAGCATATTGACATCCCGGCTACAGCTCCGGCAGGAGAATACCATGTGGTATTAGAGGTTACAGATATTGCAGGCAATACTTCTGAGATTGAAGGGCACCTAGAGATAAGGAATTTGGTTCATATTAGTGGGTTTGAAATGGATGCTGAAGTTGTAAGGGGAGAAGATTTCCATGTGGAATTTTTAATAGCAGCTGCCCATGGCATTCATTCCGTCACCTTTGATGTTCACGCCCATGGCTTAAGTCCAGCGGACGGAGAAATTTCTTGGGATTATGAAAAAGAATTTGAAGAAGGCTATCATGAATTGTCTGAAGTTGAATTTCATGAGCACATAGATGTTCCTGCCAATGCCACTGCTGGAGAATATCATGTGGTATTTACCGTAGAAGATGAGGAAGGGAATGTTAGTGAGTTCGATACCCATATTGATGTATTGAACGAATAAATTTTTAATGTCTTTTTTAGGAATATTAAATAAGCCGGTTTATTCCGGCTTATTTTTTTTATTTACCATACTTCGATTTTAGGAAGTGTTTAAGAAAAATTCCTCCCAGTTCTTCCGGGACAGGTACTGCGGCCCTTTGCCAGATTGAGAATTAGCGGCATAATGAATTTATGCTCGTTTGGTGGAATTGATATGGATGGAGAAATGCAAAATCAGATTTGTGCTCGTTCGTCCTGAAAAAAACTAAATCCCCTTTCTCTTAAAGGTGGATTTCAACGAGAATAGCAAGTTATTAACAAGTCAAATGCTTTAGCCGTACTCAGGTTATTATAGCATTTAAAAAAAATCCAGGGAAATATTTTCAATAGACAAGCCTTTTCACTAAAAACTACCCCCAGTAGCTATATCAGGCAGCATTGGTCCTTCATGGATTAAATATCATGGTGTAAACTAAACTGCAGTTGATTTTTACTCCAGCTATCTGTGGATTGTCGCATGCCTCCAAGTTGGATTTTCAGGTCTTTATTGACCATATACCCCAAGGCTGCATAAAACCTGTTGCGATCAAAAATTTCAACCGAATTCCCCTTCCCAATAGCCCGCTGACCATTGATAAATATTTCATTGTAAAGAGCCAGGTAGAGGGTGTTTTTTACCATGGCAGCTTTATTCAAAGGGATGTTTAAAAATAAATTGTACCTGTAGCGTGTTCTGAAATCCTGATTTTCAACAAATCGCTGCTCATAGCGAAATCTATGGGTGGCATAAAAGCGGTTGCCAAATTGGGAAGGGAAAAGGGCTTCCTGGTATATTCTGGTCTCTGATGAAGTGCTTTTGTCATCCCCGTAAACGCCTGAGGTGATATTGGCAAGGCCCAGCGTAAATTTAATGTTTGTTTTCTTAGGTTTATAGGTCAGTCCCCCACGTAACAACAATTGTTCAAGGTCTCCTCCTTTGTTCCAGTTGCGGTATTGAATATCTCCTTGAAAACCCCAGCTACTTTCATTGAATGATGTATTGAAAAAATACATGTACCAGGCCCCAGTTTTATCTGGATCAATTTGTGCTTTTGCTGAAAAAGGAACGAGTAGAGTGAGGATTATGGGGAGTAAAAATAAAAGCTTTTTCATTTTAGGGTTTAAATTGTGTGATGGAATTTTGAATCAGGAGATTTTCTTATTTGAGCAACCTGAAATGATAAAGGTAGTTCAAAAAGTTGGTTTAAAATGCCTTCAGTAAGTTAGAATGGCAGATAAATGATCATTTTAAATGGCTTAATAAATTAATAGTCGCCCCATTTGGGTCTTTAATAAAAAAGCGCCTGACTCCCCAGTTTTCATTCGTGATAGGGTATTCGATGTCAATTTTTTGTTGCTTGGCCTTTTTATACCAATTGTCGATTTCTGATACTTCTATAGATAGGAAAATTGCAGAATTATCCAAGGGCGAATTGTCCATTTTTTTTAAGATTGAGATTTGTGCCGTAGGGTTTTCTTTTGAGACAAATGTCAGTATCCAGCCCATGTTCATGGCCAATTCCATGTCCAGAAAATCCATATAAAAGCGTTTGCTTTTCTCCAGGTCATTGGAATAAATATTGGTAACAATTCTACGCATGGATCATAGGGTTTTAAAGCTTTGTTGTCAAAGTTAAAACAATTTAATAAAAGTTGAGATCGAAAATCGTCACCCAAAACCCATTTTTGGTGTCTTTATAGAAAATAATGGATGCAGCAGTCTCTCGCTTTAATAAAGTCTCCAAATTGCTTCTTGACTCAAAGTACCTTCGAATCCTACCGAATAGCGTTTTATTAGGGAATTGGGAAGAACCCAATTAATCCTAAATTATTGATGCAAATAGAATTTTTTTTGACACTATCTAAATGCTAACTGGTAAAAGTATTCCAAGGTAGCACCAATGTTTTAGCTCAATGGATGATTTCTATAAATATAAAAAGGGCGTATTATTAGCCAATATAAAAACGAGATAGATTTAAAATTTATAGGGGGAACAGAAGCTATTTTAATATATATCAAAATATTCCATTTCTTTCATTAAGAGAAGAAAGACGTGTTTATGCATGAATTGTTAACATATAATGCAAGACTTAGGTTACCGGAAGGTGAGAAATTTTAAGGAACCTCACTTTCTTAATTCAGGAATTCCGAAATATGATTTGTAAACTGGCATAAAATTTATGCATTATGTAAATATAAATTATCAATTAACTTTGATTTCATCGATTAGAACATAAAAGTTATGATTACGACTACTAATGTTTTGAATGTTGCCAATAATATAGTTGCAACAATAGGGGAGACTCCCCTAGTGCGTCTGGATAAACTTTTTCCAGCCAGTCATGCCTCGTTTTATGGTAAATTGGAGGCCGCTAATCCCTCCGGAAGTTTGAAGGACAGGACTTCGATTTTTATAGTCAAAAAAGCACTTGAAGAAGGAAGGATAAATAAAGGGGACACCATTATAGAATCTAGTTCTGGTAATATGGCCTTAGGCCTTGCACAGGCGTGTATTCATTACGGCTTACAGTTGATCGTGGTGGTCGATCCTAATTTGAACGCACATACCGAAAAGCTATTGAAGACCTATGGCGCTCAACTGGAATATGTAAATACCCCTGCTAAAAAAGGTGGTTTTCTAGCGGCCCGTTTAAATAGGGTACAGGAGCTTCTGCATGCTATACCTAACAGTTTTTGGACCAACCAATATGGTAACCCCAACAACCCTTTGGCACATCATAAAACCATAGACGAAATTATGAGGGACCTGGGAGGAGCCGTGGATTATCTCTTTGTTTCTACAAGCACCTGCGGTACATTAATGGGCTATGCAGATTATATCAAGGAGCATAATCTAGGAACAAAAGTGATCGCCGTGGATGCTTTAGGAAGTGTTTTGTTTGGAGGGAAAGCAGCCCCACGACTTATACCAGGACATGGGGCAGGTGTACAATCCCAGTTTGTAGATACTCAAAAATTTGAGGGCCATGTGAAGGTGAGTGACCTGGATTGTATTGAAGGCTGCTGGTCCTTGCTTAAAAAAGAAGGAATCCTCTGTGGAGGTTCTACAGGAGGAGTAATTGCGGCCATTGATCGATACATCAAATACATTCCCAATTCCAGTAATTGTGTGTTTCTTTTGGCAGATAGGGGAGAGCGGTATCTCGACACCATTTACAATCCAGATTGGGTATTGTCCAATTTCCCTGAAAGTGAACCAATGTTAAAAACTTCCATTGGATGGTAGGAGCCGAGGCAGATAATATACAGGATGTTTCAACTTTCAATATAGCAATCGTAGGTCTGGGGCCTAAGGGTTTTTATGCATTTGAACGTCTGGTAGCTCAGCTCAATGCAGGTGCTATTCAGCACCCAGTAGCCATATACCTGTTCAATCAAAACCCATTCTTTGCGGCCGGAAATGTCTATCGTCCCGATCAAGCATCTTATTTGCTAATGAACTATGCGAACAAGAATATCAATTGCTGGACGGATGAGCCCCCTTCTTCTGTACTTGATTCAAGGCACGATTTTGTCTCATGGCTGAAAAATATAAATGAAAGCCCAACAGCGGTAAAGGAAGATGGCTTCGCCTCAAGGGCAATGGTGGGTAGCTATTTGATGGAAGGATTTTCCGATTTATGCCATCATTTGCCAGAAAATATTCAGGTGGTAAAACACATCAGCACGGTTACGGGGATTGAGAAGAAAGGGGATAATTACCGGCTATTTACGGAAGGGGAAGCGCAAAACAAACTCCCAGCCTTTAATAAAGTATTATTGACCACTGGACATTTAGGGTGTGGTGCCGGGTTTTTGGAAAATAAGAAAAAAGGCAGGTTCATTGATTTTATATATCCTACAGATTTGGCTTTGGCATCCATTGAAATGGGTGCAAAGGTGGCGGTTAAAGGATTTGGTTTAACCAGTATCGATGCCATTCTAGCCCTCACCGAAGGCAGGGGAGGGAAGTTTAAGAGTGAGGATTCAGGAAAATTAACTTATATAACTTCCGGAAAAGAACCAGGTAAAATTTACCCTTACTCTAGGACGGGTCTGCCCATGATGCCTCGAACGGGAACGGAAGAAGACAAGCTGCCACTTGGTTTTTTTACCAAAGAAAACATTGCTTCTCTCATAAGCGAAAAACCTGCTTCCTTTGAAAAAAACCTCCTTCCCCTACTGATAAAAGAATTCACCTACAGCTATTACCGATTGCTTTTCAAAAAATACCGGTGGAGATTACTTTACTATTCCGAATTTGAACGCATTAGCGAGCAAATTGAACCTTTCCATAAAGCTTATCCTCAAGCGGAAAGGTTCAACTGGGAAAAATTGGTGGATCCTTTTGCCGGGCAGTCTGCATTGTCGCATTCGGTACTGCTTAATTATATGGAAATTCTGCTAATGGAAGCAGAAAAGGGTCCCGAAAAAAGCCCTTTGAGCGCGGTATTAGGTCGCTGGCGTAAGATTAGCGATATATTCAATGAAATTTACAGTTTTGGGGGCTTGGATGCGGATTCTCACAGACTGTTTGATGGATATTATTTTAACTTATTCAATCGCATGGCTTATGGCCCCCCCGTAAAAAACTTTAAAAAATTACTGGCACTTTCCGAAGCAGGATTAGTGGATTTAAATTTTGTTCGAGGTACGGAATTTGTGGTCGATAAAGGTTCGGGTACTTATGGATTTTTAAGGACTGAAAACAAAAGGGAACTTGCCATAGACTATTTGATCAATGCCAGAATCCCGAGAAATAATGAAAGGGTAGTAGCCGGTACGCTATATCATTCTATCTTACAAAATGGCCTTGGAAGAAAATTCACAAATTCCTCTGGGGGCACTTATACCCCCGGATGTATGGACATTAATAAGCAGGGACAAATAATTGCAAAAGAGGGAAGCGTGCAGGAAGGGATTGCCCTTTATGGCACGCCTACAGAGGGGCTAACCTTAGACAATGACACCCTTTCCAGAAAGCGAAACAATTTCGCTTCCCATTGGGCTGAAGAAGTTGCACTAGCAGTTAAATTGAACGAAAGCGTAAACAATTGTATTGAAAATGAAACCTAATTATACCAAAGGTAATCCGGAAGGAGGCCTGACAGCCATTACATCCAATTGGATGCATGGCATTTTTAAAGACCAGAAAATAATCGGTGAACTGATAGAAAAACATGGTTCCCCCATTAACTTGCACCACCTACCCTCATTTTCTGACAATATCATTACCTTCAAAAACCTTTTTGAATCCTATGGTTTAAGGCACCAGCTTTATTACGCCCGGAAAGCCAATAAATCTAAATCCTTGGTCAAGCAGGCCTTGAGCGATGGAATAGGAGTGGATACGGCAAGCTTAAGGGAATTGGAACAATCCATTTCTTTGGGCGGAAATGGCCGCAACCTGGTACTTACTTCTGCGATTAAAACCAAAGAACAGTATGCGTTGGCTATTCAAACCCAAGTCCCCATTATTTTGGACAATTGGGATGAATGCGAACAAGCCCAAAGGATCGCCGCGGAAATGAATCAACAGGCCATTGTGGGCATCCGAACCAGTGGCTTTAATGTGGAAGGCACCAAACTTTACAGCCGTTTTGGTTTCGACATTGCTGCCGTGGAAGACTTTGTTTTGGCTTATTTTGGAGAAAACAAGCTTTTCAAAAACCTTAACCTTCAAGGCTTTCATTTTCACTTGGACGGCTACTCCACCCTACAGCGTGGGAAGGCCCTTTCAGATTGTATTAGGCTGTCAGGTCGACTCAATGCCAATGACTATCAAATCGACTTTATAGACATGGGTGGAGGGATATTGATGAATTACCTGGAAAGCGAAACCCAATGGAAAGCCTTTGACCAGGCCCTACAAGAAGGAGTGAAGGCCAATGAGAATCCGCTAACTTTCAATGGACATGGCCTAGGCTATGAAATGATCAACAATGAACTAAGCGGTAAACTCAAAACCTACCCATTCTTTAACACCACCAATGGCCCTGCTTTTCTAAAAGAAGTTTTGGACTTTAAAGACTCGGAATCAGGAGATGTCAATGCCCATAGGCTAAAAGCCTTAAACCTGGAGATCAGAATAGAGCCAGGTCGTTCCCTGCTGAACCAGGTAGGAATGACCCTGGCCAAAGTCGCCCATAGAAAACAGGATGCCAAAGGACAGTGGCTGGTAGGTTTGGAGATGAACATGAGTCAGATGATGAGTTCCAGCGAAGATTTTCTTTTGGATCCCTATGTTATATATGTGGACGAGGCAAAGAAAAGCGGACCTGTAGAGGTGTTTTTTACTGGGGCCTACTGTTTAGAAAGGGATGTATTGCTCAAGCGAAAAATCTCCCTGCCGCAATTGCCGGCCATAGGTGATTTTGTAGCTTTTGTAAACACCGCAGGCTATATGATGCATTTTTTCGAAACCGAAGCCCATCTTTTTGAACTGTCCCAAAACCTGAGTTTTAGCAGTAAAGAAGATTTATCCGCATCTGAATTTGTGGAGGATGATTTGATTGGGTGATTTTTGAATTGTTAATCGATATAAATTTTTGTTTTACCTTAATATGCTTCTGTTTAGCATATTAATTTTGTGGAAATCAATCTTTTCGGGCCTATAAGTGTACTTGTTTCCAAATATATTCCTTCCGTTTATGTAAAAGTGTTATTTCTATGCTTGATTCTTTGTCCTAAATAGTTAATTTGACAAAGAAAAAACTAACTAAAGCGTTGGGTGCATAGTCCGTTTATACGCAAATCAACTGGTCAACATAGCTACTTGTTAGCTGCTATACTTGGAGACCCCTCAATTTGAAATAAATTCTTTAATCTTACAACCAAAATTAATAGAATGAAAAAACATTTTGCAGAACATTTACATGAAAATGTTTACGATAGCCAAATCGATGACGCAAGTGAGGCATTAAATATTTTGCCAACTGACACGGTTTCTATAAAGCTAAGACCAGTTAGAACCAATGATAATAATGAATATGAAAATGCTTATGCTTCGGGTTGGGACTATAAAGATTTCAAAAATTATTTAAAAACTAAGCAATCCGATTTCGCAGATGTTGACATAGACAATAATTCAGCATTGATTACCACCAATGATGGAAATAAAATATTTTACATTGAACACGAAAGCGGACCCGAATTCATTTTTGACGTTACAATGAAAGCTATTGAGTTTGTGACCGTAGTAGGTGGACTAATTCTAATTATTTCAGAGTTAATGAAAAAAAATGATGACAAGCGACATAAACCAGAAACGGGGAAAAATAGAATTGAAGCTATTAGTATTGAGGAACGGAAAAAAGGTAAAAAGACAAAAGTCACAAAAATAATTCGGATTGACGGTGTTGACAAAATAGACCTCACCTCGACTGAAATCAAGAACCTACTTAAAAAGCTAAAATAGTACAGCAGCCAATAACTAAGCATTCTGACGGCTGGAACAGCCTAGTCTGAATGCA
>TARA_R110001592_G_scaffold10098_4_pt1 | contig 23063 bp, 18 predicted proteins | sample TARA_R110001592 | Tara Oceans TARA_R110001592 (sample SAMEA4398387) | marine metagenome | biome: Polar Biome; feature: [SRF] surface water layer (ENVO:00010504); material: water (ENVO:00002006), including particulate matter (ENVO:01000060) such as... | depth 5 m | reverse complement strand
AGTTTGTTACTAATTAAATGGTGTTTATCTCTCATTGGCTTTCAGCAGCTATTTCTTCTGTTAACTCAATCCTTCCCTGTCAACACCGTTGTTTGTGAAGCGATGCCGAAAAAGGGCGTGCATGTCAGGAATGGACTATAATTTATATCCCTTTATTCCCTTTTGATTTAAATAGCTATGACTCAGGACAATTCAGAAAACACGGCTAATCAGAGTGAATCGAGTCAACGTAGCTTGTCGCTTTCGCAAAAAGAAGGCTTTTTTTCAGCTTTAATGACCGGCACGTTTGATCAGTACGTTAATGCCTTTGCTGTATTTCTGGGGGCGACATCTGTTCAGATCGGCTGGCTCACTGCATTGCCGCAAATCCTCGGAGGCTTGTTTCAACTGATAACCGTCTGGTTTGGCCAGTGGGTTCACAGGCATTGGCTGATCGTTGTGAATGCTGGGTTGCAGACCTTGATGCTGGGTGTGTTTGCCTTATTGGCCATGCCAAACATGTTGAACGTTCCTTTTTATTGGCTGATTGTGGTGTTGAGTGTATTTATAGTCTGCTCAAACATCATTATGCCGCATTGGCGTGCCTGGATGGGGCAATTGGTGCCCGACGATATCCGCGGCCAGTTTTTTGGAAAGCGTAATCGAATTGCGATGTTAACCTCCTTTATCAGCTTTATTCTGGGCGGATTTTTACTGACCTTTATGGATGAGAAGGGGCTGACAGCTTACGGCTTTGTGCTACTTTTTCTGGTTGCTATGTTAGGTCGCGGTGTATCAACATGCTTGCTTGCCAAAATGCATGATGATCACGCTCAACCGACTCTGAGTGAGCGTCATACGCTGATGCAATCCATGAGGCACTTGTATTCTCTATGGGATGATCGGGATTTTCGAAGGTTTAGTTTTTTTATGGCCGGTATGAGCTGTTTTGTGTCGCTTTCCGGTCCATTCTTCGCGGTGTATATGCTCCGAGATCTGGGTTTCACTTATACCGAATTTACGCTCAGTACTGCGAGTTCAATACTGGCTCAGTTTTTGATGTTACCGTTTTGGGGAAAGGTCTGTGACTTAAAAGGCAATCGTTATGTCATGGCTGTCGGTGGATGTGTTATTCCTTTTTTACCGGCTATGTGGTTATTGTCTGATAACTTTACCTACATTCTCATCCTTCAATTTATTGGAGGAGTCGCCTGGAGTGGTTTTACCCTTGCCAGTGCCAACTACCTATATGATCAAAAACCACGCAATATTCATTTTGCTAGCTACTCTGCGATTCATTCATCACTGACTGCAATGGCTATATTTGTTGGAGCGGTAAGTGGGGGTTATATCATTCAATGGTTACCAGAGTCAGCTTCGTTTGCGGGTTTGCATATTCAGATTGAACGACCCGTTGCGGTAATTTTTTTACTCTCTTCATTGCTGAGGTTAGCAGTCATGCTTTGGTATTTGCCGAAGGCGCCTGAACTTAGGGTTTCTGAGCGAGGCCGGGTCCGCGATCTAGCTTATCGTATTGTTCGCTTTACACCGATGTCAGGTGTGGTGATCGATGTAATAAACAGGCGCAGGCGAAAAACTGACTGATAAAAAATAGATCTGATACTTGATAGATACTTGATAGATACTTGATAGATCTTATGCTTATTGAACCGAGATGGTAATGCAGTAAGGATACCGCTAAAATCTACCCCCAAAGTTATAGATCATAAAAGTTGTGGGTCAGATGAGCAGAAAAATTGAATTATTAGCACCGGGCGGTGATGTCGAAGCTATTAAAGCGGCAGTCGTTGCCGGAGCAAACGCCGTTTATTGTGGTTTAGATACCTTCAACGCGCGTAACAGAGCGTCTAATTTGTCCTATGAAGAATTGATGGGGGTTTTACGCTTAGCTCATAAATACGACTGTGAGGTCTTCTTAACGCTTAACGTGGTCATTCTTGAGCAAGAACTGCCCACCATGATCAAGCTCTTAAATAAGCTCGTGAATAGCGGTATTGATGGCATTATTGTGCAAGATCTCGGGATGTTTAATCTGGTGAAGAAGTTCTTTCCGACACTCGATATCCATGCTTCAACCCAATTAACGACGCATAACGAAGGCCAAATCCATTTTTTAAATAAAATTGGTGCTTCCCGGCTTAACTTATCACGTGAGCTGAATATTGCTGAGATTCAATCTCTGACTAAACTGTCTCATGATTTGGGTGTGCTGACCGAAGTCTTTGTTCATGGCGCCCTGTGCATCGCGTTTTCTGGTCAGTGTTATTCCAGCTCTGTGAGTGTTGGTAATTCAGGCAACCGAGGTCGTTGTAGCCAAGCCTGTCGTGATGAATATGAAGTGACTGCCACGGGCAATAAATACCCGCTCAATTTAAAAGATAATTCTGCATATTTCGATTTACCCGAATTGGTTGAAGCGGGTGTCGATTCACTTAAAATTGAAGGTCGAATCAAAGGCGCTCACTATGTGTATACCGTCGTTGATACCTGGCGCAAGCAAATCAACCAGTTTGTCGAAACAGGTAAACTGCTGCCCGACGACTCCAACTTACACAAAGTTTTTAATCGCGATTTTACCAACTCGTTTCTGCGCGGTAATTTGACCAAAGACATGTTTATCGACAACCCTCGCGATTACAGTGTTCAGCACGCCGTCAAGAGTAGTAAAGCGATATCGGTGGTGCAGATTCAAGATGTCAAAGACGAACTCTACATCGATAGAAATAACTTAGGCGCAGAGCTAAGAGAAAAAATTCAATACTTAAGTGCCACAAAACTCCCGCTTAGAATTGAGTTTTCAGGCTCAATCAATACCCCGTTAACTATTACTGCCATTGTCGGTGATGATGCTGTCGGTAATGATGTCGAAGGCAATGATCTTATAGAAAAGAAAAGCGATGATGCGAAAGTCATCAGTATTCACTCAACTACCTTGTTAGTCTTGGCCGGTAAATCTGCCTTGGATGAAGAAAAGCTAACTAAGCGCTTTAGAAGCTTTGATAATGCTGAATTTAAGCTTGGCGAATGTGTATTCACAAGCTACGACTCAGGCTTAAGTATTCCGTTTAAAGAGCTAACCGAACTCAAAAATAAATTAGCCTTCTTATTGAATGATTCGATTGAGGTCATTCCTGAGGTCGAAATTCCTGCATTAGACAAGAGCAACAAAGCCTCTGGCAAACCGAGCATGTCGATTTTGATTGCTGACGAGAAAGATTTTCATCTGTGTGAGTTAACGGCTGCAGATGTCTACTTTAAATTACCCGAAAGCTTTAAAAAGAACTGCACTAAATACATAGATTTGCTCCAAGCTAACCCAAGACTCATTCCTTGGTTCCCTGCGGTGTTAATTGGTAAAGATTATTTAGAAGCGGTTAAAATTCTTGAACAAGTACAGCCTAAGCGCATCGTCAGTAATAATACCGGTATCGCCTATAAAGCTTACGAAATGGGCATCGAATGGGTTGCCGGGCCATTTTTAAATACCACCAACTCATATGCACTTCTGACTCTGAAAGAAGAACTTAACTGCGCTGGGGCATTTATTTCCAACGAAATTAATCGCCTGCAAATAAGAAATATTGCGCGCCCAGATAATTTCAAACTCTATTACAGTATTTATCACCCGATTCTAATGATGACCAGCCGTCAGTGTTTCTTCCAACAAACGGTAGGCTGTAAAAAGCCGAGTATTGAAGATGGCTGCATGCTCAAGTGTGAAAAAGCCACCACCATTACCAATGTGAAGGGGATTTCCTTTGCCATCGATAAGCAAAAAGGTGGCTATCCGAGCATTTATAATGATGAGCAGTTTTTAAATCTGGATGTGGTGAATGATTTGTCTGATTTGTTCGATGAGTTCTTTATTGATCTGACGAATATCGGGGCAGGCTCAAAAGCTGAACAAAATAAAGCTCAGCTTATCGAACATTTTGAAAACCTAATACAGGGAAGAGACGAAGCTGCCATTCAATTGAACGAGATGATCAGCATTTCGACCAACGCGCAATATCGTCAAGGCTTGTAATGCTGCCCATTTTGTACTCGCTGCAGCATTGTCCTTATGCAATGCGCGCACGCTTGGGTTTGTTGATGGCTCGCCAGCAAGTGATGTTGCGTGCCGTGACGACAAAAAACAAACCTGCCGATATGCTCGCTTTTTCTCCAAAGGGCACAATCCCAGTACTGGTTTTACCTGACTCACGGGTCATTGATGAAAGTCTGGATATTATGCTCTGGGCGCTGCAGCAAAACGATCCTGAAAATTTATTACACAAAGACCAGCCGAGTGACTTGTCCGCCATGCTCAATTTGATTAAGCGCAACGATCAAGACTTCAAACCCCAATTAGAAACCTACAAAAAAGCCAAGCGCTTCCATCTTGAAACTGAAATTGAAGAACGTCAGAAGTGTGAAGTGTTTATTGCTGAACTTGAGCAGCGTCTCACCGCTAATAATCATTCAGCAGAAGACGGATCAAAAGGTCAGATAGTGGGTGGATATTTTATAGGCCAAAAACCAGGCCTGATTGATTACGCTTTGCTGCCTTTTGTCCGCCAATTTTCGCGGGTCAATCGTGCCTGGTTTATCCAGTCTCCCTACCCCAATTTGCGGGCATGGCTGGATAGTCATCTGCAAAGCCGCTTATACGCAAAAGCCATGGCCAAGTATCCTTTATGGATAGATAACTATGAAGAGTGCGTATTTGGCTAGCGAAGCGCCTTTATCACATACCAACGTTAAGGCGGCGAGCAGCTGGCAGTGGGGAGATTGTCAATCCACGCACTGATCAATGCGACCCCTTCTGCATGAATGGTAGCACGTCCCAATTCTGGCATGCGGTGCCTGGAATCATTGGTATTCATCCTAAAGAGTAAATAGGAGCTGTCTGAGTCTTTAGGAATGACGTCATAAGGATAGTCATTATGCCCACCTGCGACAGCCACTTTACAGGTGCCAAACTTAGTCGGGTCATCCGCGTAGGCTCTATTGTATTCTACTTGCAAGCCGCTGCTTCCTGCTGGGCCTGAAAACCCAGTTCCTAACGTTAATTCATTGCGATGACAATGCGCACAGTTAATATCCAAATAGGCTTTGGCGGTATCATTTAGAGCATCACTTGTTAGCGAACTGGGAATAATGGAATCATCAAATAATGGGGCCGCCATGACTGCCGACATATCGCTTGGTAGGCCTTCCAAAATACCGCCTTCAGCCCAATAACTTAATTGATTGGCAACTTGAGAGTTTTCATAGGTATGATCTTTATTCAGATATCTTGCTTTTGGCCCGATGGGAATAAAGGTAGATGTGCCAGATGAAAGCTTCCCATGGCAGGATGTACAGGCGGTCCAGTCTGGAACGCTGTATGTGAAATTCAAATCAACGCCATTATGGTTAGTTGTCATATTTGGAATATCGACACCTAAGGCAGCTAAGCGTGCGTCTGTACCATTATCAACTGGGTCCCAATAGAAAGGTAGGGCAATCCAGCCATTTTCTCGATGTATGAGTAAGCGTGTTTCAATGACTAATTCTGCGCCGTCTCGAAAGGCTGTGTTTTCGGGCATAGCGAATGTTTTAACCAATACCGAGCCAACTGGGAAGTCCATGACTTCGGCTTCAGAATAGCTTGCAGACAGTCCTTCTGGGATAAATACAAAGCGGTACTTTGATGCATAATCGGTAAATAAGGGCACACTTAAATCATAAGGAACACCGCCTGTATTAGGCTTGGCAGTTGGGTCTGTTTCATCTACAAATAAGTTGTAGTCGGATAAATTAGGGCAATTTTTATCCATCAAGGCATCCCAATTCACGCCAGAAGTTGTCGAATTACAATCACCAGCATTAGAGGTGGGGGCGCCGGCTCCATCATTGAGTATGCTTGAAGTCGATGAGGTAGTGCTATTACTCGACGAGCTGCCACCACAGGAAATAACACTAAGCGCAAGCATGGCCGTCGTTAGTGTCTGAAAAAGAGATTTATAAGCGGGCGTCATATCAAACATCCTTTACATATAAAAAAAGGGATAAAGATAGAATTTCAGGATGCCTCTTAATGCTAACGTCAATTATCTATAGCATTAAGAGGGAGCAAATTCTGATAGCTTTAATCTAAAGTGAACAAGAGGGTGCAGCTAGGTCATCACCTGCACAGCCATAGATTTTCCCTTTAAAGGTGACTTTTGCCGCCGCCAAACGTGGTTGAGTACAGGAGATTAATGTCGTGTTTCCCTGCATCGTCTCGGATGCCAGGTCTGGCGTGCTTGGGTCCATGGTGTAGACTTGGCCAATATTGACGTCAGTGAATTCCAGGTTGTCAGCTGTACTGTTTGCATTAAAGTTATTGCGTGCACAAATTTGTTCACCTGCACTATAGCTATCGTAGCTTAGATCGATATTGGCAGCCGTTGCAGCAGATGTCGCTGCAGCAGAAACCGGTACTAAACCAAAACCAGCAATTGCACCTACATCCGCTAGTGTCTGACCGATGCCGCCATAAAGAATGGCTGGCATGGTTTCACCCTTCACTAATGCGTAGCCATTGACAACATCTGTGATCAGGCTACCACGAGGGTTAGCGCCAGAACGCTGTACTGTATTATCGTGCATGTAAATGTTCTTCACGAGAGGTGACCAGCCATTTGCCATGGTTGCTTCATAGTTTCCTGAGCCATCTCCAACAACATAGCTGGCGACGTCATCATCACTAAGGAAATAACTGGCTATTTCAATGGCTGACGTTTCATTGTCAGTCATTCTATTGTTATAAACTTCCACATTACTTGTTGCGAAAACCAGTAAGCCAGTTCCCGGTGGAACGATAGACACTGCGCCACCGCCTGCAAAATTATCTGCGTTATTGGCGTAAAGTTCATTATCAAATATACGAACGTTTCCACCAAACCCCTGAGTCAGGCCTGGTAAATCAAAGGTGAGTATGCCACCGGTATTACCCACGGCTAAGTTATCGTAAACATCGGCATTGAAGGAATTCTCTATTTCTATTCCCGCGACATTTTCTTTTGCGACATTTCGCCGCACCACAATATTGCTTGACTGGCCGACGTAAATGCCTGCATCGGCTGAGCCACGTGCATAGCTATCTTCGATCAATATATTTGTGCTGTTTAAAGGATATAAACCATACGCACCATTACCGTTATCTAAAGCGCCCTCCCAGACCGTTGCGTTGTATGCGATATGTACCCCATTCGCACCGACAATTTTGATACCATTTTTCTTGGCTTCGTACACACCAAAATCACGAATCGTTAAATTAATACCGCCTTCAAAACGAAATGCATCATCGGCAGATGTTGCTGTTGTGAAGTCTAATTTTGTTTCATTAATACCGTATCCGCTTAGGGTCAGGCCATTACCGTTGGTGATGGTGATGGTATCATCAACGACAAATTCTCCTTTTGGTAAAACGAAAGTTGGGCCGGTATTACCACTGGTAAACGCATCAAAAATGGCCAAGTTGATAGCGTCAGTAATATTGTCGCCATCTGTCGCGTTCGGTGCGATAAATATGGCATCGCTAGGTAAGGCATATCCGGAGGTCGTTAGAATAGCGTCGCCAATATTAGCATCTAGGCCGTCAGCTCCAGATGCTCCATCAGCACCCATGGCACCATCTGCACCGTCATCACTGCTGCAACCAGAAATAAGAAAAATGGATAGGGCCGTAGCCAATATAGGGAAGGACGTTATTTTGCGCATACTTGTCTCCGAATTGAATGTGAGAAAATTATTATTATTTCATTTGGACGTTATTGGCATATCAGGAACGATGCCTAAGTCGATGGATAAACTAACTAAGCCAGAAATGAATGGCGAGGTAATAGGGTGTGTAAATAAGAACTACCGCTGTGCAAATAGTTCAATGTCTTATTCTACTTGGTGTTTAGAGGCGTTTTTAAGGAGTGTGCAAATACTTAAATGTGAGTATTTGCACAGTTCAATAGCTCGTTGATCGATACTTATTTAAGGTGTGAACTGGAAGGGTTTGCACTTTTAGATTGGCGATAGGAGGTAGGACTTTTTTCAAAAATTTCTTTAAATGCTCGGTTAAATGAACTCAAGGTTCGATAACCTACGTCTAGGGCTATATTTAAAATGGGTGTTTCAGGTTCGGCAATGAGCCTTTCACCCGCTTCAGCAATACGCAATTGATTGATGTAGTCGTTAAAGTTTCGATATGCCAAAGTTTGATTAATTAATGCACGGGTTTTGTATTCAGGTAGATTTATTTTTTTCGACAGTTTTTGTATGGTGAGTTTCTCGGTTCGATAAAAACCTTCGGACATGACCTTTTGTAATTTTAGGGCATTCTCATTCAGCTCAGTCTTACTGGCAAAACCATCTTTGGGTTCTTCTGTTTCGTCACAATTTATATCTGGAATAACGATCTGTTTTGATAGGCTAAGTAAAACACCTGTTCGACCTTTCAGTAATAGATTGGCAACAATCAGAGCGGCAACGACAACGACAGCAGGCAAATAAAGGATAGAGCCATAGCCAGAATTAAGAGAGCCTGTTACCCAAAGTGCAGAAAAGCCAATAATGCCTAATAAGGCTCCGCGAAGCCGTCTTCTTGATGCGATTAAATCATCTGACCAATTTGCCACGACAACCCACATGCCATGAAAGATAACGATATACTCTGCGTATATAGGTAGCTTCCAGCCCCAGAAGTGAAGCTGTCCTGTTAGTTCATTGCTGGCGTCGAAAGGTCGACAAAGAGAAGGGGCAATAAAACTGTATAACGCGAGAGCAGCCCAGATAGACATTAAACGGGGGCGCCGAGTAAATGCTAACTGACAAAGTAACCAAAATGTTGCAGGTAGCATCGTCATAATGTCAGATGTAAGCCACTTCCATTCTGGATTAATTACGTTATTAAGCAAAAATGCACTTGCTGCAATCAATAGTGCTAAGCAGGCTTTGGCGACAGGAAGGTGACCAAAATCACGAGCGATGATAAGAAATATAACGGCTAAGCAGCCAAGGCCAAACCCGGTTAGCAATAACAAACCTGAGCTCCTTATTTTTTATTTTATTTTAGAGTTGAAGTTTAGTCTTTACGAATTGCTATGTTTTATCGTTCATGAACACAGTCAGGAGCAATAGAGATCTTTTTTCTTGGTAGGTATTCTACCTGATGATTATTTTATAACTAGTCAATTTTAGTGATCGGTTGTTCCCAAAATGAGAAGTGAGGATTTATTGTCTGAAATTAAGTTTGTAGAATCTGTAGCTTATAGTGTCTGTCGCGGCAAGATTAGCGGGTGCTCACCAAATACCAGGTAATCGTAATTCAATCGTTGTCATCCGCTTATGGAAATCAATTGATTTCTTTCATCATGAGTATTGCCTACAATGTTCAAAATTTATTAAAGGATGTATTTTATGAAAGTTTGTGGCGTTGAATTAAAAGGGAATGATGCGGTTATTTGTTTGTTATCGATGGAAGACGGCATCTTTGATATCCCTGATTGTCGCGTACGAAAAGTAACCCTAGAAAAAACGCAAAGTTTAAAATTCTTCCAGTCGACTTTTGCAAAGCTGATGTCTGATTACAAAATTGAAAAAGTAATTATTCGGGAACGTCCTACAGCCGGAAAGTTTTCTGGAGCAGCGATCGGTTTCAAGTTAGAAGCGGCTATTCAATTAATTGATAATTTGAATGTAGAGCTTATTACGCCAGTTGATATTAAAGCCTACATTAAGAAAAACCCTATCCCGGTTTCTTTTGACGATACCGGCTTAAAAGTATTTCAAGAATCTGCATTTACTACTGCTTATGGCTATCTTATGCATGCTTATTACAATGATCCGGATGAAGAGTAAAAAGGTTTTACTGACGTTTAATATAGATCCATTTATCTCTTGCTTATTTTTATTGTCTATAACGAGAGATAATTAGCTATTTCAAATAGATCAGGGCGACCTTCTTCATATCCAAAATAACACACGTCTTGAATTTCCCCCGTTTCCTGGCAGGCCATAGCAATTACAAATTCGCATTTGTGCGTTTTTGCTAAGGTATATAGAAAATTAAGTGGATCCTTCAATTTAAACTTATTTTTTACTTTAAGGTTCATACCCAAAGCAGGAGATAGAAGTTGAGCATTTAACTTATTCTCTTGAATCCAATCAGAAATAGCCGTTTCAATGGGTAAAGTAATTTCTTCTAATTTAGAAGGTTCTAACTCTGAGCCATCAATATAAATATGTAATTCCATTAGTGATATCCGTGCGGGTGTCAGTTTTCGATTGAATGAATGTTATATTTTTAGATAAGACTATTGTCGATGATATTTAACTCAGAACCTAGCGTCTTTATTCTTTTATATTATGTCGATCAATGGTCTCAGCTAATTTTTTCGATATTGATTGGGTGACAGCTCTGTCCACTTTTTAAAGGCATGATTAAAGCCAGACGTTTCGCTGTAGCCGAGATGTTCTGCAATTTTTTCAACTGACCAGCTGGTTTCTTTTAGCAATCGCTTGGCTTCATTTTCTCTTAGGGTCATTAATAGCTGTTTATAGTGGGCACCCTCAAGGCTTAATTTTCGTCTGACTGTGCGTGAGCTTAAACCTAAATCTTGGGCTATTTCTTCAAGGGATAGCGGTGCCCGAATCGATTCTAAGAGGATGTGCTGAATTTTCTCCACCAGAGTCTGAGCGCCGGATAATTTCTGATTGATCTCTTTGCATTGCTGCTCGAGTAGTTTCAAGGTTAATTCATTCGACTGAGGAAGCGTTTGCGCAAGTAGTTGTTTGCTTAGGGTGATATGCGTGCAGCCCTCACCAAACTCAAGAGAGCACTGAAGTGCTTGCGAATGCTTGCTTGGGTCGAGTGGTGGTTCATAGCCGAGCTTCACAGAGATGCCATCCATACTGATTGACTGCGGGAATAGTTCACGAAAGGCATTCACTGTAAACATAGTGTCTCGGTCTATAAAAAAGTGTCTTAGATCGCCCAAGTCATATTGATCGGCCAAGATAATCCTGCCGCCAGTGTTGTTTTCCTCAAAGCTCACATTGAAATAGGTATAAGACAGTTGAATGTACTGAATAAAAAGCTTAATGGCTTCTCGAACAGTAGAGGCTGTAGGAACCGTAGCGCCTAACACGCCCAATACGCTTAAATGGAAGCGTTTTCCAACGAGCAGTCCTAGATCTTCAAAGCCAGTAGCTGCTTGTAAGTTTCGTATGACTCGAAATTCTTGCACGGGCTGAATCGAGGCATAAGGGTCAGATAGCATGGCTTTGCTTATGTCACTACCTTTAAGAAGAACGCAGCTTGATAGCCCGTATTCTGATCCAATCTTTATTAGTTGAGCAATGCCATTAATGGTGAGTGTCTTCATCTTAGTCGGTGCTTTTTTATTATGAAGTGTCCGAAAGTATCAATTTTATAGCCGCTGCGCGCATCATCAAACGTCAGTAATAATATTACTATGGCGCTGTGGCTTAAATGAGTTGAATCAACTGAAGAGGATATAGCGGCGTGTATCAATCATTAAATGCGCAAGATTTGGAGAGTTTGAATGATCATGTCGCCCGTTTTGCTGAGCGCTCTATTGCGCCTAAGTTTGAGTATCCAGAAAGGTTGATCGAGGATGCTTCGTTTATTAATTTAGTCGACGCTGCCAGTGATCAAGGTTTACTCAGTTCTGATTGTGCGGATGGAATGGGGCTTTGGGCCTGTACCGAAGACCCACTACAATTACGCTTTTCATGCCAAAGCTTACGAGAAATTGCATACGTTAATCCAGCGCTTGCTTACCAGCTTCATCAATTTTCCTTGGCTTACTATGTCATACGTGAGCTAAAAGCACTGAAAGTAATCCCTGAATCCCTTGAGACATTAACCAAGCCTGCGCTTTCTGTTCAAGGTCATTTTGGTCTGGGGCGTTATGCCTTAGCGCGCTATCTATTGGGGCGGGCTGATGCGGAAGATGATGCACTGCTTCAAGACTATTTTGGAACAGGTCACTCAAGTTACGCAACATTGCATGCAGATAAACACTGGACTCATCTTCTGTCTCCGGTGATGAGACCCTCTTCAACAGGAGAGCAAAATATCATTCAGTTCGCCTTATTTTCGCGTGCACAATTAAAGGTTCATTCCAAAGAACATAGCCACGGTTTGAATGAATTAGATTCTTACTGTTGGCATGCTAGTGATCATAGTCAAGCACTCAGCATATCCACTTTAACTGCCTTACAAAGTCAGCTGCTTTATTCAAAGGTGCTGCAACTTCAGTGGTTAGGACTTTCAAATATCGCAGCAGGAACACTAAGACACGGCTACTACCTAGCGAATGACTATGCTGCCCAACGTATCCAAGGGGGGAAAACGATAAACCAGCATGCTGCTGTACGTCGTTTATTAGCAGAAATAAAAGGTGGATATGATGCCACCTTGAGCTTAATTGACAGCGTGTGCGCGACACCCATCGATGCGCACTCTTTGGCAAAGGTATGCAATGCGCGTCTGCAAATTCATCCATTGTTATGCCAAGGAGCAAATAATGCGGTGCAAGTATTTGGTGGTATGGGCTATATGCAGGATACCGGTGTTGAAAAAGTCCTGCGTGATTGCATGCAACTTCGCTTGATGAATGGCACGCCTTCAGAACTTACCTTGTTTTTATCTGAGCTGGAGGCAGGCCAATGAATGCTCAAGTCGGTTCTCTTGGCAAAACCAAAAGTAGCGCGGTAAAACTTAATGACTTATCACATTCGCATCTTGAAGATTATGTTGCGCCGACAAGTGCCTATTCAACTAGGCAGGCATTCAATAGTTTGTCTTCGGTAAGTCGCCCTATCATTCAATATGACCCCTTGTCGCTATGGGAAGATGACACTCGGAAGTTACCCAAGGCATTAGCAAATTATCGTCGAGAAGTGCGTAAATTTTCGGAAGAGCATTTACAGCCCTTGGCGATGGAAATCGATACTGCCGGGCACTTTCCGAAAGGTGAACTTAGGCCAGAAGTAAACGCGCTCATCTGTTTAGCGGCAAAGCAGGGCTATTTCAGTGATATGTTGCCTAAGCCCATTGGCAGTGTGCCCCTGAGTCGCTATCGCTACCCACTTGCTTGGCAGCAGGCGATAAAGGTTGAAGAGCTAGCACGAAGCTGTGGTGGTTTGATGCTTCTGCTGAGCGCGCATAATTTAGGAATTGCACCCTTGTTGATGTCGGGGGATCTTGCCGCAGCAGGTAAATTCCTATGGCCCGCTTTAAAAGAAAATAAAAGTGGTCGACCTCATCTCTTCGCCTATGGCATTACCGAGCCTTCTGCTGGTTCAGATGTTGAAGAAGGTCATGGTGCGAGCTTATACAGACCGGGAACTGTCGCTCGTAAAGTAAAAGGAGGTTGGCGAATCACCGGGCGTAAATGTTTTATCAGCGGCGGCGATGTCGCTAAGAGTATTACGGTATTTGCCGCTTTAGAAGGTGAAGGCATAGAGTCTTGGACCTGCTTCTTGGTGCGAAATTATATGCCCGGATTTTCGGTTGCACGCACAGAACTCAAAATGGGTATGCGCGCATCATCCGCTGCGGAGCTGGAATTCGATAATGTCTTTGTCCCCGATGATCATGTTATTGGTGGTTTGAGAAAAGGCTGGGCGATTAACCGTTCTATTTTGAATTTATCCCGCTTGCCGGTTGCCGCCATGGCGGTTGGATTTGCCCAAGCGGCAACCGATGCTGCCACCAATTTTGTATGTCGCTATAAATTAGGTGGCAAAGCGCTGATTGAATATCAAGAAACCCAATTGGACTTGGCACAAATGATCGCCGACACCTCAGCGATTCGTGCACTTGTTTGGCAGAGTAGCCAGAGCTGGGTGAGTACTCAGGGCAAATCGGCATTAAACAAGTTTTACTGCACTGATCAAGCCGTCAGAGTGTGTGAACGCGCGATGGAGATGATGAGTAATTACGGCGGTTTTCATGAAAATGCTGCCGAAAAAGCCTTTCGAGATGCACGCTTAACCCAGATATTCGAAGGCACCAATCAGATTAATCGTTTAGCGCTTATTGAAGACATTCAAGAGCAGCTAGTAATGAATATGTCGTAAGGCATCAAAACTCAAATATGGAGAATGATCATGAGCACAGTAGATCTTGATAGTGGGCACATAACTCAAAAACGCGTAGTGAGTGATAAAAAAGTAAAGCGTGGTGGCGGCAAAGTAACAGACAACGATGCTTTTTTTGATGTAAAACAGAAGGCCAGAAAAACATCACAAGGGCAAGTCGAACTGCCTATTCTTTATTATGATACTAGCAATGTACTGGCCTTTTTTATCTGTGACAGGGAGAAAGTTGAAGCCTATCTGGAAGGAACGCAATTGAAACCAGGTTTATATATAGGGAAATACTGTGTCGTTGCATTGTCATTTTATGAATATCGAAAAACCAGTGTTGGCCCCTATAATGAAGTGGGCTTGGCGATACCTGTTTTGAAAGAAGGTGATCGTGCACCCTTACGTGGTATTACCGATCTTTATCGAAACATTGAAAACCGTGACTTGGGTTTCTACGTCGTTGATCTACCGGTGACGACGCCAGTTGCCAATGCTGCCGGTCGAGAGCTTTGGGGCTATCCAAAATTTGTTACAAAGATCTTGTTTTCATTGAGCGATGACCGCTTTAACGGCAAGGTGCTCGACCCGGATACGCGCGGGCTAATTCTATCTCTGGATGGCAAACTGGGCTTGGGTAAAATGATGCCGCCTTTGAGCCCGGTCACGTATTCGATCCATAAAAAACAGCTCTTACGCACTATGGTGAATGTTATAGGTGATGTGAAATTATCCATTCCCTTAGGCATGAAACTTACCGTGAGTAGCAGCAGTGATCATGTGATGGCAAAGCATTTGCGAGACTTGGGCTTAAGTGGTGCTCATCCGATTGCTTTGATGTCGACCGATAAGTTTCAGTCGCGTTTGAATGAAGGTTTAAAAGTAAAACCTTGAATAAATAGGCAAGCCATAACGATATTTCAAGAGTTACGGGCTTGCCATTATATACCTAGCTATTCCTTCTGAATAAGTGTGCTATTTATTCGTCCGCCTTGTAGGTTAAAACCCCCGTCTTTAGACGGTGGTTGTTAAGATAATCTTACGAGTAAGTGCAGAAGCTAAAAAGCAATGAAGGGCGTAGTTAGAACAATTAAAATATTTACAATCGTGAATTGTTCTAACCTAATATTAACTTACTTAAACCGAACACATATCCTTCTTTGCCAAACTCAAGGCTTTCAGTACATCTGCTCTGGTAATCAATCCAACCACTTTTTCATTATCAACAACAGGATAAATCTTTGGGCCTTTTTTGATCATGTCTTCTGCCAAATGTAATACATCATAATCAGGCGAAACGGATAGCGGGTTTTTGCGCATGATATCGCCAGCTACTTCGTGGCTATCACAGTAGTAGGTGTTGTTAAGCATTTGTTTGATGCAGTCTTGTTCGGTGATGAAGCCGACTAGCTTTTTATTGGCATCAATCACCGGGCCGCCGACAATTTTATTTTTTGCTATGGTCTTAACGACTTCTTCAATACTCGTTTCGACTTGAAAGATATGATTTACAGGGTGCATGAAATCACGAACGTAAATTTTTGGGGTTTTCATCTTGCCTCCAGAATTTGCAGAATTGAGTATTGATATTTTTTTGTCAGTGGCTGAAAGCATACTATGTTGTTTGTTGATTCTATGTTGACGACGGTCAACTGCTTATCACTGAACGCTATATTTTTGTGTGTCAGTACAGGGCTTTCTAAGTTATTAGTAAAATTGCTGTTAATGGTTTTGGCTATTCTTGCAATAGTCTTACATTAGTATAGCTGCACAATGGCACTTCCATACTCTTTTCCCTATAATCGCTGCCGATATAGCGTCGCTGATTACTAGTTGCCTCACTTTCTAAGAAAGAATAAAAAGTATGAATGAACGCCCTAATACGGACAACTATTTAGAGTTGTTTCTGAACGATATCCCGATGATGGATGTTCGTGCGCCTGTCGAATTTGAAAAAGGTGCGTTTCCGGGAGTGGTAAATCTACCTTTGATGAATGATGAAGAACGTCATTTAGTCGGAACGCGATATAAAAAAGCGGGGCAGGAAAGTGCCATACAGTTAGGCAATGAATTAGTTTCAGGGCAAGCTAAAGAACAACGTATTCAGCAATGGCAAGCCTTTGCGCAAGCTAATCCACAAGGTTATCTATATTGTTTTCGCGGTGGCTTGCGTTCGAGAATGACTCAACAGTGGCTTAAAGATGCGGGCATGCAATATCCTCTGATTACCGGTGGCTACAAAGCCATGCGCCGTTTTTTAATTGATGAGTTAGATCGTCTTTGTCAGAAACAGGATTTTGTAGTTGTTAGCGGACGCACTGGAACAGGCAAAACGCGTTTTTTAAAAACATTAGAAAGCTATGTTGATTTAGAAGGTTTAGCAAATCACCGAGGTTCAAGTTTTGGGCGGATGTTAAGTCCTCAACCAAGTCAGATCGATTTTGATAACAGTGTCTCTATCGCCTTACTCAAAGCGAACCATCACAAGACAGGCCCTACTTATCTGGAAGATGAAAGTCGTTTAATTGGTCGTTGTGCCCTACCTTTACCCTTAAAAAATCGTATGGCAACGAGCCCTTTGGTTGTGCTTGAATCCTCTTTGGAAGAACGTATTGATGTCGTCTTAGAAGATTATGTGATTGATATGACTGCGGATTTTATAGAGCGAGATGGCGAAGAACTCGGCTTTGATAGTTTTACTGAGTATTTATTTGCCAGTGTTGAGCGAATAGAGCGCCGTCTTGGCAGTGAACGAAAAAATATTTTATTGGCGCAAATGAAAGAGGCTTTAGTATTTCAAAAAGAACATGGTTCCTATGATGGTCATCGAATCTGGATCAAATGTTTACTTAGCGAATACTATGACCCGATGTATGATTATCAACTTGAAAAGAAAGCTGAGCGAATTATTCTTCGAGGCGATAAAAACACCTTAATAAAGGAACTTATTAAATGATTTTTTTGAAAACCACACTGCTATTCATCGGCTTGCTTTCTGCGATATGTGTTAACGCCAAAGACTTTACCTTTACCGCGATTCCTGATCAAGACAGTACTCAGTTAGAGCAGCGTTTCGGTAAAGTCGCGGCATATCTTGAGGCACAATTAGGCATTAAAGTGGTTTATGTGCCTGTTAAATCTTATGCGTCCGCAGTTACAGCATTTACTAATGACGAAGTACAGTTAGCATGGTTTGGCGGTTTGTCAGGCGTACAGGCAAGAATGCGGGTGCCAGGTTCTGAAGCGCTTGCTCAAGGCTATGAAGACCAGTTTTTCAAAACCTACTTTATTGCCCATGAAAGTGCTGGTTTGACGAAAGCTGAAAACTTGCTGAAAGAGTTGGCAGGTAAGACACTGATATTTGGTTCGAAGGGATCGACATCAGGGCGTCTAATGCCTGAATTCTATATTCGTGAAGCCTTTAAACAATCACCTGAAGATGTGTTTAGTCGCGTAGGTTTCAGTGGTGATCATTCCCGTACCATCGCCTTAGTCAATACGGGTGCGTATCAAGTAGGCGTGGTGAATTACAAAGTATGGGAAACAGATCTAGCAGAAGGCAAAGTTGACCCAGAAAAAGTTAAAGTCATTTGGGAAACGCCTGTCTATCCAGATTATCAATGGAGTATTCGCGGTGACGTAAATGAAGCATGGGGTGAAGGATTTTCTTCAAAAATGAAAAAAGTACTTTTGGAAATGAATGACCCAGACTTATTAGCCAGTTTCCCAAGACAAAGTTTTGTCGAGGCTAAGAATTCTGATTATCAAGCGATTCTGGATACCGCTAAAAGTATTGGTCTAATCGATTAAGATGATTGAGCAGAGAGCGACAAATACAGCCTCACTATTTTCATTTAAGAATAAGTGTATCGGCTGGCCTGGTCACGAGGTGTTTAACTCGCTTTCACTCAATATCAATCAAGGTGAGAAGGTCGCCTTGATAGGTAAAAGTGGTTCAGGCAAAAGTACCCTGTTAAAGAACCTCTATCAACAGAAAGTCAACGAGATTGCTTTCTGCGAACAAAATCCGGGCTTAGTTCCCAGCCTATCGTGCTTTCATAATATTTATATGGGGCGGTTAGATAGACATCATTTTTTGTATAACGCGGTTAATTTATTTTTCCCCTTTAAAACTGAACAAGAGAAGGTTGCTGAATTGGCTGCAACTGTAGGTTTGTCAGATAAACTTAAGTCGAAAGCCGAAACACTCTCGGGTGGCCAGCAACAGCGGGTTGCCTTGGCAAGGTGTTTATTTCAAGAACAATTAATATTTCTCGGTGACGAACCTGTATCTGCTCTAGATGAAACGCAGGCCGATGAGTTGCTTAATTTGATTATGTCCAAGCATGAAACCGTCATTGTGGCTTTGCATCATACTCAGCAAGCACTTAAGCATTGCGATAGAGTGATTGGATTGCAAAATGGCCAGATTGTTCTTGATCAGCCCGCTAAAAACTTAAAACAGAGCGACTTGAGCCAATTCTATTCTGATGACTCGTTTGCAGAAAATTTCTCTGAGTTGGATAAACCCACTCTTAGTTTTGTTGGTTAGATATGTGGTCTCTGCGCAAGGTTACCACGTCATTTTTTGTTATTGCGCTGCTTTGTCTTTGCTTATCTGATATTGAAATAATCTCGGCCGATCCATGGAGCGAACTGAGCCGAATAGCGATGGGCTTTGCTCTGCCTTCATTTTTTTCCTGGCCTGAATTAATAAAAAGTGTCATCAATACGCTCGCTTTTGCACTAATTGGTGTTGCTGTCGCGGCTATTTTAGGCTTGGTCTTAGCGCGCTTTTTTCATTGGCGTGTAGTTCGGATGTTCTGCGCCTTTATTCGTTCCGTGCATGAACTATTTTGGGCACTATTCTTCTTACAGATCTTTGGCCTGCAAACTTTAACGGGCTTGTTAGCCATCATCATTCCCTTTACGGGAATTTTCACCAAGGTTTATGCTGAGGTTATTGAAGAGGCTGATCAGAAACCGCTTCAATCCTTATCCGCTAATTCCTTAAAAACCAGTTCAGCTTATCTTTATGCAAAACTTGCTGTGGCTTGGCCTCAGTTGGTTATGTACACCCGCTATCGTTTGGAATGTGGGATTCGAAGTAGCGCAATATTGGGTTTTGTCGGCTTGCCCACTTTGGGCTTTCATTTAGAAAGCTTTTTCAAACAAGGGGATTATGCGGAAGCTGCGGGCGTGCTGTATGTATTCTTTTTGATGATAGCGACCTTAAAGTTTTGGAGCCATAGACGCAGCCTATTGGTATTACTGATCTTTTCGTTTTTTGCTTTACCCTTTGATCTGAACCTGCATACAGGCAGTATTCAGCGCTTCTTAACTCAGGACATACTACCTTCTCCTTTACGATATGCTGAATCGTGGTGGAATCTAGAGGTGTGGCAAAGTACTTTCGAATGGAGTGCGTGGCTCTTTAGCAGTCAAATTCAGGAAGGTGTTTGGAATACCTTATTGCTCACGATGATTGCCTTGGTTGGGAGTGGCGTGGTCACCATGATTTTATATCCCTTCGTCTCTCCCTTATTCTTTGGTAAAAGGGTGCGTTGGCCAGGTCACTTGTTCTTAGTCATCATGCGTTCACTTCCCGAACTGTTGTTGGCTTTTGTGATTGTGGTGATGATTGGCCCTTCGATGCTGCCAGCCATTATTGCTTTAAGTCTGCATAACGGCGCCATCATTGCGCATTTATTAGGCCAGACCACGAGAACAATGAAGCTACGCGATGATGCGCCAAAGGGTATGAACTTATATCTATATGAAGTCACCCCAAGATTGTATCGACCCTTCTTGGCGTTCTTGTTCTATCGCTGGGAAGTAATACTACGAGAAAGCGCAATTCTCGGCATTTTAGGCATTCACACCTTAGGCTTTTATGTTGATTCTGCCTTTGAAGAATTACGTTTTGATAGAGCGTTTTTCTTGATCCTTATATGTGCCTTATTAAATATCCTTGTGGATGCTGCGTCACGTTTTATTAGATCGAAGCTTAGGCTGACGGCTCTCCCTGAAATGCGTTAAGCTAAGTAATCACTAACATCTTGAATGAGTTTTTATGCAGCAGACAAATGAAGTTCCAGTCTTGCAAGATCTAGTCTTGATAGGTGGCGGCCATTCGCATGCGATTACCCTCAAAATTCTGGCGATGCGTGACTTGTCAGGCGTGCGCATTACGCTCATTTCTAACACATGCTTAACGCCTTATTCTGGTATGTTACCTGGCTTTATAGCAGGGCATTATGCTTACGAAGACGTTCACATCGATCTTGCTCGCTTATGTCGTGCCTTGGGCGTTCGTTTTATTGAAGATGCCGTTGTCGGCTTGGATCTGGATAATAAGACCATAAAGTGCGCAAATCACCCAGACTTTCGATATGACGTTTTATCGATTGATATAGGTTCTTCTCCTGATATTTCCAGTATTCCTGGTGCTAAAGACTATACCCAAGGTGTTAAGCCGGTTGACTCATTTTTAAGCTATTGGGATTCACTTCAGCTTCGTATACTTAATTCAGAATCAAATGATCAAAAGTTAGATGTTGCCTTAGTGGGTGCCGGAGCGAGTGGGGTTGAAGTCGCTTTGGCGATGCAGCATGCCTTGAAGGAAAAGTTGAATGCTGCCAAGAAAACGGCTGATATTCAGTTTCATATCATCTCTGGATCAAAGGATATTCTTTCGAGTCATAATCAAAAAGTAGGTGACCGATATCGGAAGGTATTAGGTAAACGAAACGTTACCGTGCATAAAAGCTTTAGGGTTTCTCGGGTTGAAGAGGGCTGTTTGTTCGATGAGTCTGATGCGGGAATAACGAGGCACTTAAAGGTTGATGAAATTATCTGGGCAATATCGGCATCAGCACCCACTTGGCCAAAAGCAGCTGGATTGAAGTGTAGTGATAAAGGCTTTATTCAGGTTAATGAGTGCTTACAAAGTTTGTCGCATCCGAATGTTTTTGCCGCGGGTGATATTGCCGATGTGCTTGATCATCCAAGACCGAAAGCGGGGGTCTTTGCGGTGAGGCAAGGTAAACCACTTGCAGAAAACTTAGTACGTGCCTTGCAAGGTAAAATACTTAAAGGCTTCAAGCCTCAAACACGTTTTTTGAGCCTAGTCAGTACCGGCGATAAATATGCTGTAGCTTCTCGTGGCAATTGGGCTTTAGCGGGGAAATGGATTTGGCGTTGGAAAGATGCCATTGACCAAAAATTTATGCGCAGCCTGAATGAATTTGGCCTTAAACAAGTCAATACAGAAAGCAAAGAAACTAAACCCGAAGAATTTCTGTCTATGCGCTGTGGTGGATGCGGTGCAAAAGTAGGTCAGCCCATTCTTCAGCGTGTTATTCAGCAAGTATCCTTATCTCATTCAACGTCATTTTTACCCAAGGCTCAAATGTCCCTTTCAGGGCCGGATGATGCAGCGGTCTTTTCCGTGCCAGAAAATAAACTCCTTGTACAATCTGTCGATGCTTTTCGACGCTTTATTGATGACGATTATCTCTTTGGACAGATTGCTGCCAACCATGCCTTGGGTGATATCTTTGCCATGGGTGCCGAGCCGCATAGTGCACAAGCCATTGTAACCTTACCCTTCGCGAGTGAAGGAAAAGTAGAGCAGCAGCTTTTGCATTTAATGCTGGGTGCAGCGAAGGTATTTGATGCGGCAAATATGCCTATTATCGGCGGCCATACCGCAGAAGGTAGCGAGCTGAGTTTAGGCTTTGCGGTAAATGGTTTAGCAGAGCAGAATAAGCTTCTCACGAAAGGTGGGCTTCAAGCAGGTGATGTCCTCATTCTCACAAAACCGTTAGGGACAGGCGCACTGTTTGCCGCAGATATGCGTGGACAGGCCAAAGGCATTTGGGCGACATCAGCAATTGAAATGATGTTGCATTCAAATCAGCGAGCAAGTGAAATTTTATTTTCTCATGGCGTCAAAGCCTGTACTGATGTCACTGGTTTTGGTTTGGCTGGCCATCTGCTAGAAATGCTTCAGCCTTCTAAGCGTCGCGCTAAATTAGATTTAAGCTCATTGCCTCTGCTGGATGGTGTCATCGAGCTAATGCAGAAAGGCTTTTATAGCAGCTTGCACGAACAGAATAAGCAGATAGAACAGAAAATGGTGGCGTATATCGACTTGGCTTCTGAAGAAAATCAACCCATATTGAAAGAGATTCTATTTGATCCACAAACCGCTGGTGGTTTACTTGCGGGAATTCCTGCGAATAATTCGCAAGAATGTTTGCAAGAATTGAAGTCTTTGGGTTATCAGCATGCGTGTGTGATTGGGGTGGTTGAATAAACCATCGCTTGTTGAGCCTGTCGAAACGTGTCTGATGAAACTCAGAGTTTAATTTGGAACACCCTTCGACGTGGCTCAGGGAGCGAAACTACCGTTCATTGAGCCCGTCGAAATGAGTCTGTTAGATCTAGGCACGACGCTTTTTAAACGCATACATACCTGCACCTGCTAAAGTTTTAGCAAAGGCCATCCACTCGCTCATTTTAGGGTTTGGTGCTTTTTTATCGGCCATACGCGCTAGCTGAAATTCATACCAAGTAATATCCAACATGGCCATTTTATCAACTGCTTTTACGCCCGTAGTTAAAGGTCGCAAGTTGATTTCATAAGCCGGGTTTTTCATTGCGCTGTTTGGTAGGTCTGGGTCGACTGCAAATGGGCGACCTAGTCCGACAAAATCACACGCACCGCTGTTAAGCGCGTCAACCATGCCTTTAGAGCTTCTGAAGCCACCGGTGACCACGAGAGGCTTATCGGTATGCTGTCTAACAGATTCAGCATATTCTAAGAAATAAGCTTCACGTTTTACGGTGCTAGCCTTGGGTTGATCGGCTTTATCTCGATGGCCAACCATAGCGGGGCTTTCGTAAGTGCCGCCAGAGACTTCGATCAGATCAATACCATCTTT
>TARA_R110001592_G_scaffold111525_6_pt1 | contig 23096 bp, 19 predicted proteins | sample TARA_R110001592 | Tara Oceans TARA_R110001592 (sample SAMEA4398387) | marine metagenome | biome: Polar Biome; feature: [SRF] surface water layer (ENVO:00010504); material: water (ENVO:00002006), including particulate matter (ENVO:01000060) such as... | depth 5 m | reverse complement strand
GATGGTGGCAAATATGCGTTCGGTGCTTGGACTCCATCGGCATCTGATTTCTACACGGATGAAAGCGTTGATCAAACCAGAACCTACAAACAAAATAGAACTCGAAGTCGAGCCGTTTACATGACGTTCCCGCCATCATCAAGACGCGATTTTGTTCGCAACGAAAGTGTCTCTGGGACGATTACTGGCAATGAACAAAACGCTGTATTCGGCACTAAAGTTAAGTCTTCTCTAATTTGGGTTAAAGCTAATATTATACATTATGAGCAGCCGATGCATTACAGCTCTAGCATGTATGTGCAACAACAGAACCCTGGGTGTACGGGACCTGATGGCGAGACTAAAAATACACCTGAAGTTAATCTTGGTGATGCTTGTGCAGTAGAAGGTGAAGAGGCGTATTACAGTTTCTCCTGCGCTTATGAGGATGGATACTGCCAGCCACAAAGTGGCGACGATTCTCGATGTGGGTCTTTCTTCGGGGAAGGTAAGTTGGCTGTTTGCGCTTCTTCTAGTTCAGATCCGGAGCTTGCTGGTTGTGCTCGTGTTGATGTTGATGTGACCTATACGAATGATGGGTCATATGAAGAGGCAGTTGCAGACACATCAGCTTGCGCTGGTAATGTTTCTGTAAGCATAGAGATAGCAAAAACGACCGAATATAACTTAGAGTCAGATAACAGTTGCGCTGGAGTGATCAATGGAGAAAAAGTCACCGCTCACGCACGTTTGCCTAACGATTGGGAGGTGAACACTCAGTATGGATGTAGGGTCGAAGCAGAATTTACTTTCAAAAAGGGAAGCGGCACTTACACTATAACGAAAACTGTTGAAGAAGAATTCGAGCGTGAATGTCAGGTCGATACTGGCTCTAGTAGGTGCTAGGAATAGTAGGGGGGGTGGGTGGTACCTCCCTTTTTTAAATAAAAGGATTTTTTATGAGCGCAGAAAGTAATAGTGCTAACGACAGCTTCGAATATGCTGTTTTTTATATCGTACTGGCATTTGCAGGCATGATGGCATACATGCTTTTTCACATTTATGGTTGGCACTTTATAAAACTTAATTTCTTCCAAGGTGTAGAGCAGATCCCTGAGGATATTCGAAGAATAATTTTCTTTTGGAAACAGGATTTGGCTGATGTCGTTCCGTCAATAGCTAATTATATGTCAGAGCATGATGCGACATTCTTCGAGGATACGAAGGAGGGGATTAGTAGAAAAGGTGCAATTGACAGCGCTATGAGGTGGCTTTTCATGCCTTATATACTAGTGCTTATATTACTGTTTTTTATTAAAGGAGTAAGAACGAAGTCAGGCAACATCAAACGATCTAAACATGCCATGTATAGTTACGCCAGAAGCCAATCTGATATATGGGTCTATATAAAGCATGTAGCTTACATTATGGAAGATATTGTAAAAACAGCTTCATTAAGTGAAGGGTGGTATGCAATGTCAGAAATACCGGCTCAGTGGATAAAGGAAAAGGGACTGGTGGTTGTTTCCGGAAAGCAGAAAAGAGATTCGCTGACCCAGGCGCAAAAGAAAGACCTGTCTTTAAACATACATAAGGCTTACAACGAACTTAGAGATAATTTAGGCCGTCCCTGGGCGGGGATTGATGATCTGACAAATAATGAGCTTCAAATATTTTCTGTCATAGTGCCCCAGCTTTTTGGTATGACTGCTGAGTCTCGCGTTCAGAACAGATTGTTAAGTTTAGCTAACAGCTCAGACCCATCCAAGGAGGGCGTTAAAGACGCCTTGAAAGCTAGAAAGTTAGCTGACCTAAACATCGAACGTTTTAAAGAAAAATACAGTAAGTATTTCGAGATGGTTTACTTCGATGACACGACGTTCGAAGATCCTTTTGACCCCCTCCTGTCTGCTTTTGAAGAGCTTAATACAGAAAAAGAGATGACCGACAAAGCAGCTAGAATAGTTAAAGATGTGCTGTTAACACATAACTATGTATCAACAGTCATGATGGCTCTGTATGAGAGCTGTTGGATGTATGGCGTACTCGCGCCAAACGAAATGAAATGGATCAAGAAACACGACAGGCAGCTTTGGTTCACGCTTAGCCAGTGTGGTAGAAAAGCTTCTTTTGTAGAGGTTTGCGCAGCAAGATCGCACTATGTAAGCGAAAAGGCATATGGGTTCAAGGTGCTTTCGCCGGAGCTTTACCCCGCGCTGCATGGATTGGATTTTGAAATGTGGAAAACACATGACAATTATATTGCTTCTATCGGCGAGTACGACAATCAAGAGCGTTGGGATAAGTTGGTTCCTACTATTGAAACTAATTTGAAAGGTTAAGGTGTTTATATGAATCCCAAAGATGCAGCATTCCAGCAGCTATTATCAGTGCATAAAGTGGCTCATACACTAAGCCCATTATTGGAGGTTATTACAGTTAACCAAAGAGTCAAATCTGTAGATCACTTCGATTTAGTTAACGCCTTCGGAGAGATAGCTAAAAATAGCCAAAAGCTACATAAGGCTTACGCTGAATCAACCGACCAAGACATAACATCCCAAGATGTTATCGTAGACAAGTTGATGTCAGTTTTGTCTCATGCAATGGTTAATGAGATTTTACTCTACAATAACCCTAGCATCGACATGTTTGCGAATATCCTCGAAGAAGTAATAACAAAGCACAGTGAGCTTATTCATGAGAAAGTTCAGAAAAGTGTTGGGGGTGAATATCAAAATGATAAATATGTCATTGCACAGAACACAGCCTACGTTATAGACGGTATAAGCTGTCTCTTTGAGTCAACTTGGTTCTTTAACAATAACCTTTATATAAGTGGTATTGTGAAAACAGACCAGATGGTTGAGCTATCATTAAGAGTCACTGACATACTTATTGATGTGGTTTTTAAAATGATAAATAATGTTCATTATGATAATAAGAATGCATCACCTCTCATTCTTTCAACATTCTCGCTTAGCTGTAAGTCGGTTGCGTTTGCCATGTCTCAGTTTCAATCAAGGTTGATTAAAAATAAGGGCGATGTGCTATCTTATGTTGAGGAGCCGGAGAAGTATATTGAGAAAATGATACCGTTATTCATATCCAATTTTTCTGTCATGAACGATTCGGCTAAAAAAGTTATAGATAAACTGGGGATAGGGAAATCCAATGGTTAAAAAATTATCGATAGGCTCATTCGCTTTATGTGGTCTTTTTTTCTCTTCAGTATCACTTGCGGTTTGCCCTCCAATAATACCTTGCAACACTGTAGGCACAGCGAAAACAATTGTTGGTTCGAATGCAGATATTAAACTGGCTCAACTATCTGCAAAAATCACCACTGATACTAACGCTGTTGCTCAAGCTATTATTGATGGCGCTAATGCCAATGTTTCTGCTATGCAAACGGGTACAAACGGGGTGGTTTCAAGCTTTATGGAGATGGGGCAGATCAACCTAGATACCAAAATGAAGCAGGATAAAGCTATGCTTGATGGTGAGATGGACTTTATGGCCAACCAAGCTGAAACTGACTATAGAGCAAGTGTCGGGGTGGTTTCTGCTGACGACACAAAAGAAGAGTTCGACCTCATATTAAAATACTTGCAGGACTATTCCGCTGAAAGTGTGCCTAAGATCATCTATCTACTACGGGAGACATATGACAATAACCCTGAGGGTGTAATAGGTGTACCCATCAAGACCGCTGAGGGCACCTGTACTAAAGAGCAAATATCAGAGGAGGGGCTATGCACCGTTCCGAAGAAAATATTCCCAGCAGCGAAGCTAGAGGTGCTTTATAAGCAGTGCGGCGTTGCCAAAAAAGTCCAAAAACAACAGCTGGTTGCATCTCAAAATAAAGCGACTCTCATGAAGCAAGTTTCAGACTCTGCTGACAAAGCAGCGGCTGTGACTGATAGCGCTGGTGCTGTTAGTGGCAGACTAGCTGCTACTCGTGAGCAAACTTGCTCGCCATCAGATTTTAAAAAAGGATTGTGCAGAGTGGGCATGTCTTTTGAGGAGTATCAAACAAAGCTAATGATAGGAGCAATCGTACCTCAAGGCGACGTGCTTGCCTCAAACTTTGCTTCACCCAGTAAGACTTATGTTGATGGCTATATCGATGATCTTTCTGATGATGCCCGAGAAGACATTGAGGCTCAATCGCTTGACAGAACACCTCTAGATAATAATCCTGAGCAACGGGTGGTAGATCTCGTTGACACTTATAGAAATGCATCTCAAGTGCGTTCTGCTATGTCTTTCATAGATAATATTGTAGGTGAAGATTTAGTTTCCAATGCTCAAGCAGGCCAACGTCGTAACTTCGATTCTAGTGAAGCTCAAGCTCAGTATTTATCTAGGATGGCCGCGTTATCAATGGCGAGAACAGCGCTAACAGAATCGATGGTAATGAGACTTGGCGATAAAATGAGAGACGCCATGCAAAATGATGAAATTGGAGCTAACCCTGAAATAACGATTGATTCTGTGAACAATAAAGAGTTTGTTACTGGCGCTAGTGAAATTGATATTCTTAGAGATAGAGTGCAGTCTCAATTCGACAGTTTTTTGTTAAGCTCAGAAACACCGTCTGAAGGCAGCACTGACTTTGTTAATAACCCGTCACCTACTGATACGGCGAGTCGGCAACTAGATTCATTAGTGCTAGCTAACGAACTTATGTTCCGTAGATACCTAGTGGCTGAGCAAAAAGTTAATCTCAGCTCTGTACAGTTGTCGCAGCTAGTGAACTCACCGCAGTTCGCAGAAGCGCTCAAGAAACTGAGAAGGACTAGATAATGAAGCGTATCTCTTTTCTATTGGCGATGTTTGCTTGCTTTAAGGTAAGTGCTGCTGTCACTTATTTAAATTGCCCTACACTTCAGCCTCTACCGATCATTGCCTTTGAACAAGCAGCCATGGTTCCTATTGAAAATGTCGAAACGACATTTAACACAGGGATGAACGTTACCGTTATGACTGCTGTTAAGACGGCTAACTTCAACCAGATGCAGGCTATAACTGCTAGTTACACCGCGATCATGAAACAGTATGTACAAGCATCTCGAACCCAGACAAAAGATATGATGGAGTACGATCAAAAAATGTTTGATATGAAGATGACTTATGTGGGTGAGCTTTCAGTGAATAAGTCACGGGTTGATATGTCGTTGTTTCCATCCGATCCCATCAACCACGAGAGCACAGTGTCTAATGGAACTGAGAGCGATGTAGAGGTTAAGCCTGGAGCCGCAACGTTAGCCTATTTGCAAACCATGTGCTCGATGGCGAAAATGAACAAAAAGGCTTTCAACACTGAAAAGCAAGAGCTTGTAAAGCGTCGAAAGGCTAGTAGAAACCAACAGATAACCGAGCAGTTAGCTCAAACCAAAAATGCTGTAGTGGCATCTAAGCAGTTAGTCGATTTTCACTACGATATGTTCTGCTCGCAATCTGAAGCTGATGCGGGGGTTTGTGAAGAGGCATCGCTTGTACCTAATTTAGATCTTAGTGCATTTAATTTATTGTACCCTGCGGGGTATGCAACTGAAAATGCAGCGCACTCAAATGGTTATGCAACAAGATATACGTATAATCCTGTCGAGTCATTTGCCGCATATCAGTACACAAGAAATTTGGTCGGTGTAATGCAGCTAGACCCGCCAACGAAGGAAGAGGAGGGTAATCCCTCGACTGCCACCTTCGTAGGTGCTTACAGGCTCGCTCTGGCGTCCTTAAGCTTATCTTCTGATGCAATACTTTACTCTACATCCTTAAGAGAACCTATTAACGGGGCAGGGGTCGTTATGAGTCAGCTGGATTCACTGAATTATCAACTTCAAAACACGTCAAATCCGAACAACATGATTTTCACGAAAACATCTTCTGTAAATGGGGTTAACTTGGGCATTGCCCAACAGCTTGCTATGCAAAATAAAATACATTATCTGATGCTTAAGCAGGAGGACTACGAGCGTCTTTTGCAAGCTGCACAAGTGTCGGTTTCATCATTCATAAATGGGATCGATTGATGGTAGTTGTGCTATAGGACACGGGCTGTTAATCAGTCCGTGTCTGTTTTCAGGAACTCACTTACAATTCGACTGATAGAGGCGTAAGTTCTGAAACCTGACCTTTTTGATTTCTGTAAGCGTTAATGTAATTATCAAAAATAATATCCGCTTTCTCATTGAACCGGTTTCGCAAGCCAATCCTGCGAAAAACACGAACAAGAAGCCCGATAAGAAGTCCAGCGCCAGCTCCCGCTATTAACGCCTCGTCAAGCTTTGCTCGGTAGGATATTACAGAAACGAAGAATCCAACAATGAATCCAGCAGGTATCGGCATCCATCTTGGTTTCAACCGTCCAGAACTCATGCTCCAAACGTCATTTATTGGCTCATATAATTTCTGTCCAGTATTCAGGTTGGCGAACAAGCAAGGAATATCATCAATGTAAAACATCGCTATATTTTGGCCTTTGAACACAGCTAATTCATGAGTCGCGAAAGGTAACACACCCTCACTTCCATCGTTAAATCTAACTCTTGTATTAACTGTGGTTTCAGAATGAATTTGGGTTGTGTCCCTGACATGCACGCGGTTATTCCGAACGGAAGCTGATACACCACCTGTTTGCCAAGTGTCGTCTTGCGATAACGTGTCAATTATTTCACAAGTTGTCACTTCAACGATACTCTCACCTTGCTCGCCTTTAATAGTTCCGATTTTCATAGTTATCTCAATACGTAATTATATTTAAATGATTAAAGCCAATCAATTGATTAGCAAATGACCTGTTCGTGTAAAGTTCGGGTCTATTAGTGACAAAGCACTCTTGGCTCTTGAAATAGTTGCTCCACCATAAGTTTGGTTGCTGTTTATAATTTCAATCAACTCTTCTTCACTTAATCCCCTAACAAATGGGGCTGAGTGCTCTTTTATTCCCTTGCCCATCCTGAAGCTCCTAATTATCATTTTAGAGCGCATTCATGCAATACATAAATATTCCGTGAGATGCGTTAGTTTTACTTGTTTAATGATTGTAAAATAGAGTCCCGCGTTTATCATTTTATCATTTTGATTTATTTTCAATTCTAAATAGATGGGTTCGTTTTGTCAATTGTTTTGGTGACCATTTACACAGTATGCGTTTGTTAGTTGATGACTCTGTAGGTTTATTGATTGTTTGAGCACAAAAAAAAGCTCTATTAAAATAGAGCTTTTTTGACTGATGATATTAGACTATTACTTCTTTTTTCTTCTGGTAAACGCTAGCCCCATGAGTGGAAATAAGAACATCGCCAGTGTTGACGGCTCTGAGACTTCAGTTGCATCCGAAGGTTGACTCAAAGATGACGTGTCTCTCACTATGAACTGTCCAGTGAAAGACGCTGAATAATCTGAGTCATACTCTCCAAGATCTGAGAAGACTGTACGGTAACTTCCGTTTTTAGACCAGTAGTACCGGCGATTAACCCCAAACAATGAAGAGGTGCCTTCTTCAGCATCATAAACTAAACCTCTACTTTCCAATAGGTGATCGCTAGCTCCTTTATTGTAGCTATATCGATATCCGAACAGTTCGGCGAAGTCTATGATGTCTTGATAGTATTCACTAGTAGCGCTACGGCTGTAATCTCGGATGAACCCTGCGTCATTTAAGCCTTCTTCCGTCAGTCCCCATCCGCTTGCCAGTACGTTCATCATCATGATGTTGGTTTCCTTGAGAGTGGCGTACCGAAAACCCTCAAAAGTACCACCCTGCTCCATAAGGGATAGGGTTTCATTGGTGCTTTTCCCATAGGTTTGGGAAAGCGAAAGCCAATCAAGCCCAGTTACATCATCGGAGATCAGTTGTGAGTCACCTTCTTCCAACCAATCAGTATTGATGAGTGCGGCATTCGCTGTAAATGCAAACATCAAAAGCAAAGTTGTTATCGATTTGTACATATTATTCTCCATTTTAATAAAATATTCATTATGATAATCTAACCGACGGTAGAGAAATCACATTTGGTGGTGCAGCACGAGGTTATCCAGCTGCGCTTTGAGCTTCTTTTGCAATTGAAATTATATGAATTATCACAGGCGCTGTTGATAAAGCTATCCCGCCCCAAACTAAAGGTAGCACAATAAACTTTTTTATCGTGTTGGTTATGCCTTCAATCAATTCCATCTTGGCCAGCTGAAGTGATATAACACTCTCGCCTAGAACGTCAACGAAACTAAGCCCTGCACTTCTAGAATCTATATAATCACCGGCAGCACCCATATAAAAAATATTTAATGCTTCGTTAGGCTTATGAGTTGGTGTTCGCCTGATGATTTTATCAATTTGATATTTTGCGTATGGCGTAGACAGTTTTTTGATCAACTCAAGAGATTCCAGCCATTTCTTTCCGGACTCTAAGTTGTAATAAAGCATCATTACAATCTCATATTGAGTTTTCAATTTTCTGATGCTGTATGGAGGAAGGAAGTCGAATAACTCCTCTCTCAACTTAACTCCTCGGTTAGACCAGTTTTTGTTTGACCAGAGAAGTAGCACTATAAATGAGACCACGCCGCCAAGGAAAAAATACCAGTAATCAATTAGTAGTTTGTATTTGTAGTAGTTCCACTCCATAGGGGTTAGCTCTCTGTCAGGAACCGCATCCAAGTAAAGCACCTCAGCGGGGAGAAGTGCTTTGTATAGGGCGTTGTATACTACTACGTGAACTATAACTGAGAATAATATGATAAAAAGGTTTGATGTGATGATACTTCCAATTAACTTGGATGTTGCTATCTTATCCTTACATACCACCGTTAACGCGTCCATTATCGGGCGTTGATCAGACTTGGTGTTTGATAAGTACAGGTTATATTCGTCATCAGGCATAAAGTCTCTAAGGACGGCTTTCATGTCATCCCCTAACGCTATTCTGTTCATGCAGTGCTGTAAGAAATCTCTGAACGTTTGGTCGTTCTGTATTTTTCTCACTTTAAAGTAAGCCCGTGCAATGTATGGGGATTTATCTGCTCGTCTGTTTAGCTGATTCTTGTACCAAGAAAAATACCCATTATCACCCGTTGCTCCAGGGGTGTTCATATAATCAAGCAGAGTTTCGTATATTCTCAGGCGAAGTTGATGTTTCTTCCTGAATTTTTCTTTTAGGTTGCTAAATGCAAACGCATCAGTTTTTTCTTTTATATATGCTTTAATGTTGCCAAAATCCATTTTGACGCTCCTAGTGGTCGTTTAACTGCTTGCTTAGATATCTCTCAACAATGCGAGGGTCAGCTTGGCCAGAAAATATCTTATCATAAGAGTCTTCAATTGCGGTTTTGCCGCCTAAGTTGGTGCGCCAATAGTTTTTGGCTTCGAGCAGCTTTTCCTGAGATACCAGCGTTAGAAATTCAGAGTCGGGAACGATAACTTCGGCGCAGGGCATAACACCTATAGTGCCATTAAAACATTTTGGGTCACTGCAACCTCGGCCTCGAAATCTAATATTTAGATCTTTCTCATGCATCTTCTTCTCATCGACAAGTCTATTCAAGCGTTCCGTAAACTCTCTGTTAACCGATTTGTCGTTCATGGACTCTAGAGTAGAAAGCATTTCTACTGATTGCCTACTGCCGATCATACCTTTATTTTGCATCGCTCTTATCAGAGATGCGTTTTCAGGAAGTTCTTGTGCCATCTGCATTATGGTGTGCAGGTCAGCTCCTTTTTCCTTCATCATGAAATTATTTAGCACGAAAAATTCGTCATACTCAGAAGGTGCTGATAGTCCTGGCTTGAAGGGGATTGAGCAATGAGGGCATAAGCGTGGGACTAAGTGTTGATATAGAATTCCCGAGATAAAACCATCTTTCGCAATTTGACTGTACGACAGGCCAAACGAGTGAAGTCTGGGGAAACATGATATTGCACTGTTTGTGTGGGTCGTGGTTATAACCTTATGCCCAGACTCCACTCCTTTATATGCAGATAAGGCAGACTCTTCATCGCGCAGCTCACCGTACCCCAATGTGTCAGGGTCAGAGCGAAGAAGGTACCTGTTAACGTTTGAAAAAGAGAAGTCACGGCTCTTATTCAAATTCCCATCATTATCATCAATGCTCACTTGCGTGATATCAGGTAATGGGTATTCGACAGGGGATTCTAAAGTTATGATTTTTTTGTGACCTGCCGACTCATGGACTTCATTGAGAAGAAAATTCTGTACTGAGGTTGATTTTCCCGATCCAGTGATGCCGCAGACAATAATAAGTCCTGTGTTCATGCGTGTTGCAGCGCTTAATGATTTAGCGACATGAAGGCTGAATGACAGCTCTGTTAGTGGCTTTGCAACAATGTTTTTCGTTTTATCAATCAGTCTAAGGATGAAGTTGAAGTTGTCGTCATAGTTTAGCGACAAATTGACCATACGAGCTTTAACAGTGTGGTTTTTGGTCTTGGTGGTAAAGTCACCTTCAAGCAGCTCGTTTTCATTATAGGTGCCTTTTCCTGAGCCGTTCTCTTCCCCCAATGACGTTAAAGTGCTGTAGCATATTGTCGCAAAACTTTGTCCGAATGATGGTATGTCGGTCTTATAAACAACAAGTTCGGTGTTCACGCGAAATTTAATGGTGCATAGTCCGCCTTGATTTTCTACGTGGATGTCAGAAGCACGCATATTCATAGCGTCATCGATTATATCTAGGATGGCAGCAACCTTGCCTTCACCCTCTTCATCCATGTTTATGCTGCTTTTTGAACCGTTTCGTTTGTCATGATCTTTGTAGATAGCTTCGATTACTTTAGGGTCTGAGCAGTCTAAGATCTTAAAGTTGGGTCTTATTTTCTTCGAGTCACTGAAGCGTTCCATTAAGATCTTAAGGAGTCTGCTGTAATTATTTTTCCTTTCAGCCAGAACAATGAAGATAATGGAGTTTTCAGATCCAAGTAGTCCCTCATTTGTAATTGCGACTAAACTATCTTTATAGCTTGGTTTAATTGTTGCTTTCGGGTGCGTTAGACTAGGTTGGTAGGCTTCACCAAACAAGCGCCACTTGAGCGGAAGGTCTGCCGTTGAGTTGATCAGTTTGTTTGCCATTTTGAAAATCCTTTTAGTGTGGAGTAATGCCACAAATTCCTTCGATGAAGTAACGGGTTTTGATGAGTAATCAGCCCCTTGCGGGGCTTGTAGAGACTAGATATTGAAGCGAGCGACTTCGCTGTTATCTAAATTAATAATTGTTACTTCAGATTCTTTGATATCACCTAAAACGAAGCCGACTCCATTTACAAAGAATTTGTCGCCAATCTTGGAGCGGGTCAACCGATGAGATGCGGCCTCTTTACCTTTTGTTAAGGATATTTCAAAATTGACAGTGCCGGTTATATGTTTGTTTTCGCCCATGATGACAACACGATCCGCACTCACGCCGACAGGGGAAATGAACGTTCTTTCGGTTTGTGTTTGGGTTTGGGTTTGTTTAGGTTCGGGTTGTTCGTCCGTCTTATTTTGATTTTCAGAACCTGGCACCACTAGACCCATCGCCTTTAATTTCTCGATATCTTTATCAGTTAAACCTTCAGAGCTTACGGGTGAATCAGCTTTTTTCGACGTTTTGCTTATTGGCACGTAAAGATTGTCTGTGCTAGAAGCCCACACGATGCTTTTGCCTGCTTTCTGTTGTTGCTGAGATTCGTTTTTATCGATCCACGCTAGAGATGCATCTCGACCATGAACTCTTACTTCAATTGGCACATTTTTTTCAATATACTCTCGACGCTCAACTTCGGCTTTAACCTCAAGCATATCAACTGTGCTTTGATAGGCAGCAGTTCTATTTTGATTGACGTCTTGCTTTGTTTTTAAAGCCGAGCGCTCAAGCGTGTCTCTCGTGACATTACCGACGTTTATTTCAAGGATGGTGGAAATACTGTCCTGTTTATTTACTTCTTTAATCGCATCAGAGGCAATACCTTGGGCGACGACAGAGCCGGCACCTTCTTGAGCTGTAACTGAAGATGACATTATCGCTGTTAACGATAAGGCCAATACTGTCTTGTTGATTTTTATCATAATGAATTCCTTTTACATTAGGTGCTTTTCAAATTCCGAGGTTTTTTCATAAAACCTTAAAGTTACCGTCCATTGTTCATCCGTCTTGCTGTAACTAACAGACTCAATCTGAATAGATGGAACATTGACCAGTCTCATTAAGTGTTTTAAGTCAAGTATGCCGTAAGAACGCACAGCCCCTTCATCTTCACTCTCGTTAGTGGATATTTTAACAGACAATGCGTTAATTGCCGCACCAAAAGCTTTAACGCCTTTAATTGTTGCAGAAGACTTCTTTTTCTTCTTAGGCTTGTAGTTGTTTTCCTCTATTTCCTTTTGAGATGGGAATGTTCTACTTATCTTAGGCATATCCCAAGAAAACAAGCTGTCTGTTTGCATCAAAATGATAAAGTCAGACGTTCTAGCGTTAACCCACGCAGGGTTAATACGTTCAGACACTTTATTGTATTCAAGCTTTAGGAGTTGATTAAGCTTATCTTCCTCTCCTTTAAGCTTTGAATCAATAAGTTTGGCCTCTTCCATCAACGAGCTACCTTCGTTTAACAAGTATCTTGATAAAGGTGGGAGGTTGTCAAATTGATAATCAAGATTAGTCCAGTCAGAAGATAAATCTTCAATTGCTTCTAACTGCTTTTTCTTTTGAGCTTTGTATGCCTTAATTGCGCGTCTCTGGCTATCAAGGCTTTCAGCTTCACCAGATAAGCCTACATGTATGCGTGGTATAACACGAAATGTTCTAACATCAGGATCAGGGTTTACTGCGATAGCTGCGATATCGTAATACTCAACCTGCTTGTTCAGTTCGTTGATGAAAGCATCAAGAATGACAAAGGTGCCTTTGCTGTTTGCTATTCTTTCATAAGTGACATAGAACTGCCCTTCATTCATTGTTATTGAGGACATCTGCCACTCTACTGCGTACAAGGGGAGCGTCCTTTCAATGTAAAACATTACATTGCCAACGTCTTCAGATGTTAGCTTGTTCTCTAAATAGAAATCGTTGAATGACTCAACTGTATCAGTCACATAAGATTGATCATTCCAGTTCTTCGATTTTTTGAACTGCTTAAGCCCTTCATCGGCGCGGACTTTTGCATCTCCGATTCTATTTGCTGAAATTTCATCTGAAAAATACTGCTGGGCTGGTATTTGTTCGTAGAACCTCCATCCGCCGATAGCCGCAGAAACAGCCACGGCTATAGCCAAACCCACGCCTATCTTTTGGATCTTTATCGGGCTTTCCCGATAGATGACTTTTAGTTTCGCATTGGTCTCTTCAAGCATAATGTTCAGAGAGTCAATATTAATTGCAGTGACTATTAATTTTACGGGGTCGTCATCTTCTCCTGCTTCCCGCGCCTGTACAGCATTGCTTACTGCAACTTCTTTTTGATATTCACTGGCAATTAGGTTTGAAGTAATTTCGTCATTATCAATATGATAAATAACAACACCATAAGATATAGCTCTATATTGGGCTATAGAAGCCAGCAGCTCATCATTGCCAACGATGAGTTTGTCATCGCCAGAGAAAATATACCCGTTATCACTAATGGCAACAAACCAGAACTCATTTTCAGTCAGGATGTCGTCTTCGTCATGCTTCACATTTGATATGAAAATAGTTGTGAATAGAGTAGGGGAGGTTTCATGCACTTTTTCAGCAATAAAGCCTGCGCCTACTATAACACCATCATCAAAATGCCGTTTCTTTGCGGTTAAGAAGTGTTGAGCATAAACCGAGTCATCGCTGAAGTTCTGATTCTTAAAGCCATACTTCTTATTTTCATTTTTGGCTTTACGGCCTAATTCAAAATGATAAGACAATGCGCTTTTTGCTTCAGACTCTTCCCAGTCCAAAGCAACAAGCAGTTTTTTATCACCTAAAGGTATGATTTGTTCTTTAGTGGTCATGACAATCCTTAATTGGCGTAGGATGCGGTTACAGTGATAAGAGTTACTTCTTTTTGCACTAAATCACTTTCATTGCCACCGAAGAACCAAGCATTATGGCTTACCGGACCCTCTGAGTTGCTTGTTTTTTCTTCTTTCGAAGATGCAACTAATACACGCGTCTGGCCGTTTCTTAAAATGGCTTTGTGGCTCAAATCAAGCGTGCTATCGTTTTTAAGCTTAATGCCCTCTAAACCTGAACCTAACCCAGCGTCCACGAACCCATCAAAGGTAGAGCTAGAAATTGAATAATCCAGCACGATTCTATCACCAATGACGCGCGGTTTAAGAGATAAGTTGAGACCATCAACTGCAACGTCACGCTCTGTAGTTACAGTATCTCTGCCAGTATCACTGTTACTGACCGAGCGCTCAATGCTCGCAATAAACTCTTGATTCTTAGATCCCTGATTGTTGTACACTTCATTGTTAAGCATATCTACGTAGTCGTAAGCATCAACACTTGCGGTGCCGATAGAGTTCAGGGCACCAATAAGCGCTTGGAAAGAGCCATCACCTACAGTTAAGAAGTTGCCTTTAGTGACTTCTTGGAGTGACGATGCATTCCCGAGAATATCAGGTGACAACTCACCTAATCCACCAGCTACTGCAAACTTGCCTTTCAATAGGTTGTTTAGGTAGTTCACATTGATTGACTTCTCGTTGCCTTCGCTTACTTTCACGCGAACTAAACGGAATGCGATTGAGATTTCTTGTGTAGATGCGTCATTAATCTCATTGATGTAGTTTCCAACGCGAGAGATGATGTAGTCACTGCTAGAAACACTGACAAGGCCAGTCTTTCTATCAAACGAGGCGTTCCCAGACTCTCCTATCATTGTTTCTACGGTTGTCTTGATATCATCCCAAGGGGTAAGCTCTTCGCGTTGCTGTAGCTCCTTCTGAGAGCCGCCAGTAGAATCTCCACCTTCAACACTGGTTTCAGTTGTGATTCTAGACTCAAGTGTTCTTTCGTGCGCGAAGTCATAGACGAAGAATGTCGCTATTTCATGTTTGATAAAATAGATCTTTCCAGAATCTTTATCAAATTTCCATTTGATGTTGTTTAGCACAGATACGTAGTCAAGCAACTCCTCAAGCGTGCCACCAAACTCAAAGGTTTTAAGCTTGATAAGTGGAGCGCCAAAACTTGTTTGCTCTTTTTCAACAGATGCTACCTTTTCAATGCTACCGGTTGTGTCTGCTGTTACACCGATATTTGAAGGGGTGGGCGGAACTTCACCATCAACAGATGTTTGTTGAAGAGCTGGATCGCTTACATCTACGATCACTTTGTATGACTGGAATATTTCAGCAGCAAATTGCTCGATTGTCATGGGAGCTTTTTCAGATGCTGACATGAAAGTTGTCTTTCTGAATACTGGTGGTAATTTTCTGTTATCAACAATGCCTAACTCATAGTCATTAGCATCCACATAATGTTGGCCTCTGAACTCTTGTCCAATAGCGCCGCGTTGCGGTTTAAGCTCACCCTTCAGGCTATCAATCGTAGGGTTTACGATTTTATCAGCTTCTTTGTTCACACCATCGAATGAGCCAGAGTGCAAAGATTCGCATCCTGAAAGCGCGGCAATAACAGAAATTGCCAATACAGCAGTCTTAAAATTTTTCATTTCACTAATCCTTTAGTTCTTTAGCCAGTTGATTGAAGATGTATCTCTCTTTTCGTGGTTTAAATCAGTAACAACCACTAAACCACTGTCACCAACGGCTGGGTAAAATTGAATATCCAATGGTCTATCCGATTCAATGAACAACGTAAACAGGTCAATACCTACTTTACGAAGGTCTCCTTTGAACACGAGTTTATGACCGACTTTGTGGATAACATCTGTCTTCCATGATAACTCAAAACCATTAAAATTAGCCCACTCACGAATGATGTCCTCAACCCTACCTGGCTTGGCAATATAAGTTGCTGGCGTTTCGTATTCGATAACGTCCATGTACCCGCCTTTGATGTAGTAATCAAAGCTTGAATCAAACGGCAGTACACTTGCAGTTTGATATATCCCGAAAAGATCTTCAATTTCTGGCTTATATTCGTTTTCTGACAACCCGACAACTTCAAGTTTCCCTTCGAGCTTGTCGATCATGCCTTTTGCTTGATCTAGTTGTCCTTGTAGGGCTTTATTTTCAATCTCATAAGTTCTTCTTTCTGAGCTTACTTCACCCAGAAGTCGATCTGCATCTTCCTGAGATGAACGAGCACTGCTTAAGGCGCTATCCATAACTTCTTGGTTTAGGCGATTGCGGGTTGATTGTGAGTCGCGAGTGTTTCTTTTCATCGCTAACTGTCTTTCGTACTCAGCTACGACCAACTTCGCATTTTCGCTAGCTAACTCTTGAGGGGACATCACTCTGGCTTTTGAAATCAGCTCAAGCTTACGTTTGTCAGGTGCATCGAAGGTTACTTTTTTACTATGCCAATCGATGGTTGTGTAAATTTGGTTTTTCTCTGCCATTTCGCGAAGAACATGAGACCAACCTTTTCCGCCAGAAACGACAACAGGAATTCCACCGACCTTGCTGTTCGGAATAGATATATGCCAAGAGTCCGGAACGACTAACTCAACAACCATATCAAGCGGCATACCTTCGCCGGCTCCTAAATGGATGACGGACTCTTCGGTACTAATACCAGACTCGGAAAAGAAAGGATTCCCCTGATCGTCATATCGATATTTTTGTTCGCTAGTGTCTGTTAGTACTACACTAGATTGTGCAAGCGGAGCGAGCGTTGCTGCGGACACCAAAATGGCAATTGTTAACTTACTTAGTTTCATAAATAAAATCCTTTTTAAACTTAATTCCTGACTGTTTTCCGTGTCTTCTCATTGATGCTCGCCCATGTGGAGCTAGCCAGTTCAGACCAAGAGAATTTAAACATAACTTTTTTAACTAACTCGATTATCAAAATGATTAAAAACAAGATGATCAAAATCCATGTTTTGAGCACCACGCTAAAAACCATTAGAAAAAACAAAGGTGTTAGCACTCTGTCGTTCAAACTAAAGAACGTAGTGTCCTTCGTTGCAGTAACTTCGAGTCTTACTAGGTTCTTAACATCATCATCCATGATCAATATCCACAAGTTTCTAAGAAACGGTCAAATTCATTTTGAGAAATACGTCCTTCTTGAAGCTTTATCTTAGCATCATCGACGATAGTGTTACCCTTTTCTATCATTATTTTTTTGATTTCTTCAGAGTATTTTTCCATACCAGCTTTTTGGATTCTGGTTTTTATGGGCTGGTCGAATACGAGATGTTCATTGACGGCGATTCTTTTGCCATCAGTAGATCTTAAAAGAGCTTGAGATGCTACCAAGTGCAACCCTTCTATGAGGTCGTATGCCATGGCTCTCTTTTCGCCTTCAGAACCGTCAATTGCCGTTATCATGCGGTTGACTGTATTGGCTGTTGTTGTTGTATGCATGGTACCCAAAATTAGGCGACCCATTTTACCAACACCATTTACCACCGCTTCAACTTCGTTACTCTTGCGGATCTCACCGATAAGAATGATGTCTGCATTTCGTCTCAATGATTCATCTAGTCCGTCATTAAACGAGGGGACGCTTTGAGGGACTTCGCATTGAGATATAAGCTTGTTTGTTATTTGGTGTGTTCTCGCAACCAACTTCAAGTCACCTTCCTTTGGTGATTCATAAGTGTTCAAAACAAAACTTTTGCTTTTATCAAGTATAGCTTCCCTTAAGCAAGCATAGAGCAAGGTGGTTTTACCTGAATCTGTGGGACCCGTTACAAGAACAAGTCCTTTGCGTGGAAACATATTCGCATAGATTGGCGAATCACTATCCATGTTAAGATCCTTCAACCCAAGGATGTCGGATGGGTTGTAACGCATAGAAACGCAAATGCCTGGGTCATCCCGTATAGCATTCACACGGAACATTATTTGTATTCTTTTCCCGTTGGGTAATTTTGTTTTAAACCGGTAAGAAAAGTTACGTGGGTTGCCTTGCATAATGTTCATGTATGCGTCGTCATTGCCGGCCATAATATTTATGACTCTCTTACACGCAAACTCTGATAGTGGCATCCTTGAGATAGGCACTACAGTGTTGTTCTTTTTTATTGTTACTAAAAAATCAGTGAGAAAGTAGACGTCGGATGCTTTGTTTTTGGCCACATGCAAGAGTATTTCTCGTAAGTACTCGTCACTCATGGATGTCCATGCATTACTTTCCAAATCTTCATTGAGTAATATATCGGTCATCACAGCTCCCTAAAAGTTAGCGTCAAGTTCAACAAGCATTTCATCCAGCGTTGAATTGGAAAGCTCATCAAAGATGTCGTCTATTAAGGGTAGTGCGCTCCACTCCATCTCCCTGTCATTGAAGTTGGGAAGGTTGACTAATTCATATACTGATTCGCCAACATTCAAAACATTGCCAGATGCTGTTGTTCCGATAGTTGTTTCGACGGCTGTTGGCTCGGTTACAACGTTCATCTTTAACAATATATGAAACCTAATGCTGCCAAGATAATGTTTAAGTAAACTCCGAGTGTCATGTTGAATGATCTGATCGGCTTGTTGAATACCTTCAGACCAGCCTAATTCTACACCTCGTCGCCAAGCTTCTTTTTCATCATCTTGGACAGGGATTAAATATTTGTTTGGTGATTTGGGCTTTCTGAAGTTTAAGTTCACAAAAAAATCCACATGCGATGGCGCATCAAGAACCAGTTCGCTTTGCTCTACGAGTTTGTATTGAGTTTTAATCTTTCTCTGTGTTCGTTTGTCCTCAGTCTGTATTGAGTAATCGACTTTATCGATTACAGCAGGTTTGATTTTTCCATTACCTAGCATTAGCATTTCGTAATTGAAAGCTTGCATCAGTTGAGCTTCGTTTTGAGTAAGTTTTTTTTGAAATTCCTTGCCTCGAAAGTATAAAGCACTTTCCACACTGTATTGCATGGCAACATTAAGAATGCTGTTGAGCCTTAATTGCTTGCTGTTTTCGTCTGCGATGCTTTTTATAATTCGAGCCTTATCGTCAGGTGTGAGTTCAGATATACGCTTCTTCAAAAACGGGTGTGAGAAATCCTTAACTTCATCTATGTTGATGGGTTCATCCAGTAGGTAGTCGTAATCGAATGTGCTATGGCCAAACTCACCGTTTTCTCGATAAAGTTCGTTCAAGTAATTGTCATCAATTGATTTGACGGTACTGCTCAATCTGCTTTGTTCGTTAACTGTCATCTCAGAAGGTGGGTGTTGAACAACCGCCTCTTGAGATGCAACTGAAAATGATAAGATAATAGTTAGAGCTAATGAGCTTTTTTTAAACATCATCATTCAACCTTAAAATTTTTCGTAGAACACAGTGATTAGTTTCTTTTCGAAAGTGTCTGTGATGACAATTTCCTTAATGTACCCATCAGTCTGCTGATCGATAATGTCAATCAGCCCCTTGATTGTTTTAGGTTCATTAGTGATGTAAACATCTTCAGGGATGGGTGGTCTTTGGTTTTTGTATTGAAGGGTATATCCACTGGCGTTTGCGAGCATAGTAAGAACTGGCTCAGGTGACGCCGCCCAACTGATAGGGATTTTCTTTTCCATTCCTCTTGGAACGATTTCATTTTGCGCCCGTGCTTGTCTAATTTGATCGGCATCAAGAAGAGGTTGATAATAAGCTTGCTCTGTTTTCGCCATTACTGCTTGAGCTTTCGAAGCAAGAAGAGCCGCTTTGGATAAAATCCTCATGGTTTCTTTGTTGCTTTCTAGTTGAGCCTTTTCATACTCCGACATGATGCTAGCGTTATTGGTTTTTGAGGTGGTCGTGCAACCACCCAAAAACAACACGCCAGACAATAGCAAAATCAATTCCTTTTTCATCTCAAAAATCCTTTTAAAAATTCGGGTGATTATCATTTCATTATGATAACCAATATTAATCCAGACGTTTCCTTGAAAACTCAATGCTAGAATAATCGCATATTATCATAGCAAGTGAAGAACCAGCCGCATCCTCACGAGCACCAGTTCCAAATGCGCCCTCACCCGAGAGATATAAAAATACATCCCAAGTGGTGGGGCTTGAGTGAACGCCATGCTGTGCGTAAATTTGGTTATCTCCAAAGGAAGCGTTGTAAGTTTTAAAGTAAATCGGAACCATAACAAGCCTTGCTAAAGATTCACCTGATGGGAGGGTCATTCCACGGTACGGATTATGGTCTGGGGTTGCGTAATTTGAATCCTCAGTAAAGTCCAAACAGTTAGGTTTGGTTATCTGTGTGAATGCCCCTTCAATTTTATCGATGCCAACGATTTGCACGTCTGAAGATGTATCATCGATAACCCTTGCTAAATCGTAAGTTACGACCTCGGATAAAGCTTTCAAACCTGCGCTATCAATTCCATCAACATTATCAAACAGGTCACCAGTAAGTGCACTCACTGATGTGTGAAGAGTAGAGCCGTTTTCGATGATTACGCCATCAGGTGCTGTAATGCTTATTTCACCATTGCTCTCTATTGCAAGATTGCCGTTCGGAGCACTTACAGTGAACACTTGTGTGATGTCGTCTTTGGTGAATACTAACTGCGTGCCAGTATTGTCCAGGCTGCCCATTCTAACGACACCATTGTTATTCATTAACACGGCAGCATTATCGCTGACAATTAAGTCTTGTTCAGCGACTAGGTTGCCGGCGAAGTTCGCGCCGCCTTCAGAATCAATGTTACCGTTATTGTTCATAGAGAATGTTTGTGCGCCGTTCTCGTCAATAACACGTAAAACATTCACGTTTGTTCCAGTTCGGTATAGTTGGGTCTGCTCAGCGTAAATACTTGTCGATACTAATTCATTTGCATTAACCGTTCCGATCATGGCCTCATCTGCAAGTAGTTGTATTATGCCGCCGTCTTCTGTGAACCCGCAAGGAGTGGTTTCCCCTGTGTCACTCAAGTTGAAAGCACCACCAGTAGTGTTAGCTCGTTCAAAAACAGAACAAAGGTGGTTTATGTTGGCTCTGTTAACTATTCTCAAACCAGTAGAAGATGCGTCAATAGATACGAGAGTAACGTCAGGGTTTCCTGTTCCGCCTTGTATGCCGCAATCAACAACCTCGGAATTGAATACTCCGGTAATTAAATCTTCAGTCCATTTGGCGCATTGCTGTACACCCCCAGCTAACGTGCCGAATGTTAAGTCATCAACCATAAAATTCAGTTTATCCGTTCTTTTATATCGACCGTTTGTAAAGCCTTCAAAGTTGACCTCTACGATAAGATCGCATTCATTGCCAAGTCGAACTTCGTTTTCGCATTCTGAATCTGTAAAATCAATGTCATCGAGGATGGTGTCTTGATCTACGCCTTGAGTACCAAAAAAAGCTGTGCTTACGCCGTTTAGATGGTCGGCACTTGCATTGCTCAAAGCGCCTTGAAACTTCTTCATGTTGAGGAAGTTGTTGCTTGGCTTGTTCTTAACACCAAAGTTAGCGTTTTCAAAGCCAATGTATAATCTAAACCTGCTGACGCTGTTGTCGATGTCGCCCTGCATGATTGCGCTAATTTCAACATTAAAAGGGAGGACGGGGTTTCTTAGCGCGCCACAAGGGACGAGAGCGGTTCTTTCCATTGTGAGTTCATTGCCTCCATCAATGGTGCCATCATCATTCAACGGGTTCCATCCGTTAGCATTGTCACCGCAAAAAGGATTTCCTTTCGCAACAAGGTACAATCCTAATAAGTCACCCATGTTTGTAGTAGCAGTATTGCTCCATGAAATTTCTAAATCTCCACTTGGTAGTCCACCACCATTTTCATCCCAAAGATCATAGCGAAACGCATCGTGAGTATTTCGCCTTTGGACACCCTCTGTGATCAATAAAAATTGATCGGATGCGCGGTTAAGATCTCTCTCGAAAAAATAATCTACTATTAATGGGTACGCTGCTGTTGAAAGCAGGCTGATAATGATAAGTCCGACAACGATTTCAACCAACGTGAAACCGTTTTGATTGTTTAATTTTTTTACATTTAAGTTTTTCATAATGAGAACGCTCCGTGTTGACGAACGTATGGTAGCAGAATGACTTAACTATTCTTTGCTTGAGATGAAAAAGTGTTTGACATTTCATAATGATAAGTGTTAGGTTTAACTCATCGTTAGAAACTACCTCGTTACTGTGTTTTTGACTCGCCTACCACCATAGGCACATATACAAAAAAAGCCGCTTTATAAGCGGCTTTTTTCGTTAAGAGGAAGTGTTAAGCTTCTTCTTTAGTCCATACGAGGGTTAAGCTATCGTTCGAACCGGCTGCGGCATCACAAGCAGCTGTATAATCGGCGTTACCCGTAGATGAGTATTGCAAGTCAGTTGAACCTACAGTTACCGTCTGAAAGATGGTTAGGTTTTTAACTTCTGCAATGTACGAAGCACAAACCGTTTTTGGGATCTTTTCTGAAGCCCAAGTTAGACCATTGAAAGCAACACCATCGATAGTGATCTCACCACCGAACTGATTGTATATTGTGCTAGTTGCACGAATAACTTTGTAAGACTCAGAAATCATTTCACCTACAATCATTTCTTCATTGTCGATATCGCCATCCCAGGCTTCAGTGTTATACCGAGTTACTAAGTTTGTTACGCTTCGACTCATGGCCTTAGTTTCAGTTGAAACTAAGGTGTCGTCTTTGGCACCAAATAGGATCGGTGTAAGGGCTGCTGCAACAATACCAATAACAATGATTGCAACTACGATCTCAATCAAGGTAAAACCACCTTGTTTTTTAGCTGTTCTGCTGTTCATATATATAAACTCCGTTTAAGTTAACTTACCCGTCCTTGGAATGGCCGGCACTAGTATAATAACCAATTTCATGAAAAAACCCTCACCCCATAGAAAATAACTACAGAAGCGCGAAATGGTTAAAATTTAAACAATTCGTAAAATGGGAATTGGTTGCTTCGGCGTTTATCAATTAAAGGCCAATCTTAAAAAAACACCTCATGGCGATGCGTTACCACTGAATTCAGAATAGCGTTACCAGATGGGTGTGCGAATGCGTTACCACTTAAATTTTGAAAA
>TARA_R110001592_G_scaffold38949_12_pt1 | contig 23137 bp, 42 predicted proteins | sample TARA_R110001592 | Tara Oceans TARA_R110001592 (sample SAMEA4398387) | marine metagenome | biome: Polar Biome; feature: [SRF] surface water layer (ENVO:00010504); material: water (ENVO:00002006), including particulate matter (ENVO:01000060) such as... | depth 5 m | reverse complement strand
TCTTTTCTGTATCTATCACTATCTTCCTTTGATAAGAAACAAATTAAGTCTCCAATTGTTAGCCAAACCCAATCATCTCCGGTTGACACCTTACAACCCGTGGTAGGTTCTAACGCTTTGAATAATTCATAAGGTAAATCGTCTATTGTAATTCTAGAACGGATTTTCAATTAAATACCCCCTTGTATTTTAGAAGAAAAGATAGGGTCATGTTCGGGACAAAACCAACACTGTATGTGTATCATTTCAACTAATCTTAGACCGAATATCGCTCTACAGGTTAGGCATTCTTTATGTTTGGCTACGGGTTTATTGCTGTTCTCTAGCATACAACATATGCGCTAGTGTGTTCATTAGGGTAGTTTCCAAAGTTACAACCATATGGTATTGAACTTCTTTGTTTTGTGTGAAAAGACCCCCAATCCCGCCGAGGCGAGAAAGGGGGCGGTATCGGAGTAATCCGTGTGCTGTATTGGTAGTTTTTGCTTCAAATCTCAAAAGGCTTAACTCGATTGGCGAGTTCTTGGACTGGAACAGATTTGTAAGGGATGTCGAATACATCACATGTCCCTCGAAGAGTTCGGCGCATCTTTGCCATTTCTCTTACCATCATACGGACTTCGCCACTTTCATACTTTTTCAACCGTTCTTGTTCTGTCGGTTCACCCTTGAATAGAAACATAGGCTTCATTTTCTTGAGTAGTTGGTTGCACATCATATGAACTGGATGTCGGTTGCTTGCAGCATCTCCGACTAATTGAGTGGTATAAAACATGGTTATACTAATCAAGTTTACAGTCATATTGATGTGGTGTTGCAGGTGCGGGCTTCGGTTTGAATATGCTTTTCGTTGCATGTCAAATACTGCTTTATCTCTTGATAGGGTCTATGCCAAAAGTTCACAACCATATGGTATTAACTTTGGAGAATCACCCTAGCAAGAACCTCAACCTAATCCATACATATCCGAATAACTACTTACATCTTGTTTCCCTATTAAGCGGGTATACCCGATTAATATTGTTTGCCCGTAAGATTTACAACGCTGTGTTTCAGTATATTGGTTCTTGTTTGGTCAGAAGGCCTAGACCAAAGGAAGGTGATGGGGTGTCGGCAGTAGAAGGGTGTTGAAGAAGGCTCACTCTTCCGAGTTAGCCTCCGTTGTTGGGCCAGCAATAGAAACCATTGTCTCTACTTGTCCATCCCAGTTTTTATTCTTGTATTGGTTGGTGTGCCATAGTTCACAAGAAGAAGCAAGTGTTTTGATTAGTGTTTCTTGTGTATAGTTGATTACGCCTTGCTTGTTTTTCTTGGGGCGCATGATTAGTAGTAATTCGGGGCAAGCCTCAAGACCTGCTGTAACGAAAGTTGTAAATTGTTTGTTGATGTATGCAATAGAAGCGACCAACTTAGGGTCTACTTCTCGACTGCCGGACTTTGGTAGGTATTCACCATAGCCAAAACGAGTTGCTGATTTTCTAGCGTAGCCGTAAGCGTAGTCTCGTTCCTTATCATCTAATTCGTCGTCTAGACAATCATCCACTGCCATTTGAACACGGTCATGTGGTTTATTTTCTAGTGCAAGCATCAGTGGTGCAAGTTTGTTTGCGATTCTTTCTTTATTGGTCATATCATTCATCTCCTTTGTCACCCTTCTACTGCGACAATAATATATGAGTCCAGTAGTTAATTAGGGATGTTACCAAAGTCACTACCATATGGTTGTAACGACGCTTTGTTAAGAGGAAGCCCCAAGCCCCTTTTTTAAGAGGCTTGGAGGGTGTCATCGGGAGGATTAAACACGGCTTCAAGGGGTCGAAACTCACTCTTGAGTCTCGCCCTCCGATTCTTCAACGGGTGCTGGTGTGTAGTCAGTGGCGGGGTTGTATGGGTTGTTGTCTTCCCATTTTCCGGCGAGGTATTCACTCAAGGATTTGAGTGAGAGGTTTTTACTGCCGGTTTTTGTCTTCCGAATTGCTGCGAATTGAGCAAAGTTGGCATCAATGTTCAAAAGATTGGTTGCTTGAAGAAGTGCATGTGCTTCATATGCTTGCTTCTTTGGGTCGGATGAACGGACAGTTTTAATTGAATCCATGCTCCAACGACCATCAAGAACCTTGAGGTTTGAGTATGATGCGAGGCGTTCTTTATCGTCAAGAACTTCACCGTCTTCATCAACGCCCTTGACGACTTCATCAAGGAGGGTTTGAACCCGTAGGCGTTTGTTGTCACTTTCAAGCGCATCAATGGCGGCTTGGGTGTTTACGGTTCGCACCGAATACCATGTATCGTCTCGAACAACTTTCACAGTTGCCGGTTTTTCTTCGGGTGGTGTTTCTGTTTTTGTTTCTTTTGGCATGTTTTTCACTCCTTGGTTTTGGGGTGTTCAATCTCTCCCGATTGACAATAATATTGTAGTCGGGTCTTTCATAAGGTAGCGGCGACCAAAGTGCGCTACCATAATACCTCCTCTTTCTTTCTTGTTAAAATGTATTAATAAGTTATTATGTGTAATTGATATAATTGTTAGTATATTGTTTCAATTGGTTGTTATATTGTATAGTATATATGAGATAATTTGACCTTTTCAGTTGGTTTTCAGTGTGGGGTGAAAAGATGATTCTATCAAAATGTTTGATTTAAGCCTAATTTGATATATTTATATGATATATATTCATTATTTCATTATTTCATATATTTCACTACCTAGTTTATTTGAGAGGAGGAGGGGAGGAGAGGAGAGAGAGAGTGTGTAAGGGGTGTGAAAAAACCGAAAAAACCGAAAATGTAGAGCAGTCATGCGTTTAGCAACTGAAAGAAGAGTGTAATAAGCCGAAATAATGGCGGCTGTCGTCTTTTAAACATTAAATTTAGTCCGATGAAACTCAAATTTCTCGAATAGCAAAGTGATGTTTAGGATTCCCGAATAGGAAAGTGAAAATAGGACTTTAGTATTCAGGATTCTGAAGACGGAATCGGCCCGCATACCCCTTAAATGGATGTGCATATATGTGGTGTAGAAGGCGACTATCGAGAAGGGTGTCAAGACAATACATATTATTCCTCAAAAATATTATGTTCTCTAGTCGCCTTCTACAAATGGAGATGAAAATAATGATACAAGGAACAGAACAACAGGAAGCAATATGGACTGAATTAGTCGAAGGTGACTCGCACATAATGGTATATGCCGGTGCGGGAACTGGTAAGACATTCACTATCGTAGAAGGGGCAAACAGAATTGAAGGCAAGAAAGCATTCTTGGCATTCAACAAAGCAATCGCAACTGAATTAGGTAAAAGACTACCCGATGATGTTTATGCGGCTACATTTCACTCGATGGGTAATGCGGCTATTCGCACTAGTTTAGGCTACAGAAAGATGGATAAGTGGAAGACTGCTAACATTATCAAAGAGGTTCTTGGTGGAGACTATTTCGCTATGCCTTTGGTTAAGTTGGTTGCTTTGATGAAAGGCCACCTAACAGACCCTACAGACCGTAAAGCGATTGTTGGTCTAATTAACAAATTCAATATTACATTCAATAATGATTCGGATGAAGTAAATGGAGTTAAGGCTCTACCTGCTATTATAGAGAGGAGTAAAACAAGTCCGGTCATTGACTTCGATGATATGATTTGGTTGCCAGTAGTATTAAATCTACCCTTGACTAAGTATGATGTCATGTTTGTAGATGAAGCACAGGACTTTGATGAAGCACAGCGACAATTAATTTATCGCAGTATTGAACCGGATGGCCGATGTGTAATAGTGGGCGACCCAAAGCAAGCAATCTATGGTTTTCGAGGAGCGAGTAGTGACAGCATGGATTTGTTTGTTGATTTACTTAAGGATTCAAAAAGAGATGTTAAGTCATTCCCTCTAAGTTTAACATGGCGTTGCCCTACATCTGTTGTTGCAGAAGCAAACCGATTTGTAGAAGACTTTCATTGTAAGGCTGATGCCGAAGACGGAAAAGTTGTTGTTGATTCAGCACTTAATCCAGTAAAGGGTGACATAGTTTTGTGTCGCTACAATGCGCCACTCGTCACTGCTTTCTATAAATTAATTGGTGAAGGTAAATCAGCCTACATCAAAGGAAAGGATTTGACTAAAGGATTAGTTAATTCTGTCCGTAAGATTTCAAAAGATTTGTCAATGTCTTCTCAAGAATTTGCAGGAATGTTGGATGCTGACTTTGAATACCGACACAAGCAGTTGGTTGATAAAGAACGCTTTAACCAAGCAAATAATCTAGAAGATAAGCATGAGTGTTTGTGTCTCTTCGTCTATAGAGCCGACACAGTAGGTGGAATTATCAAAGAGATTCAGCGTGTGTTTAACTCCGATGGAAAGGGAGACATTATGCTATCTACTGTTCACAAGGCTAAGGGTCTTGAGGCAAACAATGTATTCATATTGGCTACAGAACGGATGCCTCATCCTAAAGCAACAAACATGCAGGAAGAGATGAACATTTGTTATGTCGCAATTACTAGGGCTAAGAAAAGTCTTCACTACTGCGGCCCTAAACCAGCAATGGGGGGCCAATGATGGTTAAGTGTGCAATAGCATTGAGACATGTTGAACGGCTCTTTAAAGAGAAGGATTCTTGGGAGACTAGAGAGATTCTAGATAGGTTGATTACAGACATCAGCCCTCGATATGTGCCGACTCAAACTCAACTTCATAGAGTTATGCTCAAAGGACATAGTAATGTAAGGGGCGATAAAAGGAATTTAGCCCTTTGGATGAAGAAGGTTCAAAAAGAAAAACTTGTTGAGGTAACTGAATGAGTTTCGATAGGCATAACGATGACCCCGAATATCTACTAAAATTGATTAAGGAGTTTTCATCTTACTTAGGTGAACAGACTCACAACATCAATAAGACATCGGACTTAATAAATGCCTATCGAAACTTCTTCAAAGGACAATTATAATTTTCATGTGGGTTTACCAGTAATTAGAGAGAATTGGCTTCATCTCCGTTTGGTAAGGGGGTTTCGTTCCCCCCTTCTCTTTCCCGCATTAAGGTGATATTATGATTAATTGGATTAAGCGATTCTTCGTTAGCGAAGAACATATAGAAATTCCTAAGTGTTACAAGTGTGGCCTAGGTGCATCAGTAGTAGTATTGATGGAGTTTCAAACTCTAAGTATGGAGGAGTTTGAAGATAAGATACTCACCAAAGTATGTAACTCATGCTTTGAAGAGATTCATGCACACTACAATCCTACTTGGATTCCGAAACCCGTGAGGTGAAATAATGATTAGAGAAGAAATAATAATAAGAATAAGCGAACTCGAAACTGAACTAATAAACCATAACTGTAATTATGAGGCAAACCTAAATTCTAAGGAAAATCATAGTTGTAAGATATGTGATGACTTTGAAAAGTCATGTGATAAATTGTTAGACATGTGGAAAGAGTGCCAACATGTAGACTATACCGAAACTTTAGATGGCGCAGTCTGTAATGATTGTAATTTAGAAGTAGGTGGGGAAGAATGACTTGTGAAGTTTGTAACGGAACAGGTGAAAGAATTGTAGAGTGTAACAACCATGATGTAGTCTACAAAGAACCCTGTTATTGTTTACTTTGGGAGGAAAGACTCAAAGAAGAATTAGCAATTAAAATCTCGGAGACTTTGGTTAGTAAGATTACCAAAGAAAGACTAGCATTGAGTCTAGCCTCCCTCATTGTGGAAAAACACAGTGATAACGAAGAATCGGTAAGGGCATTGGAAAACAGTGTCGAAAATGGTAATGCTCAGTATCTAATAAATTGGGCGTTGCTTTGAAATAGTAGTCGGAGTTGATTCATAACATGGTGAAAAAAAACACAACAATTCTCTCACGACTTGAGACTTTATTAACTGATGATTCTTTGAATGCTCATCAAATAATAGATGCCTACAAACGACGATGGCCTAAAACCACTCCTAGTATGAGGCAATTATCTAACTTACTATCAAGACATAAACAGTTTGTTTCTGTTGGAGATGAAGTAATAGCAAACGACACGCATATATGGAACTCATACAGTGTCAAAGTTTGGGCTTTACAAGAGCGTATGGTGTAATGGATAGCATACTGGCCTTCTAAGCCGGTGATACGGGTTCGACTCCTGTTACGCTCGCCAAAGGACTCTTAGCATAGTGGTTAATGCTCTTGGCTCATAACCAAGCGACCATCGGTTCAAATCCGATAGAGTCCACTTATTCAAACAGTTTAGTAGTATCTGTAATGACTACCAAAAAGGTGCAAAGCCTAAAATGGAGGAAAATATAAATGATAAAAACAATAGCGAAGATAGCCTTTTGGACTGTAATTGGATTAGGAACTGGTGTAATTGGACTCGGCTTATTAGCCGGTGCTGATGATTCTAGTTTCCCACATGAGGGTGAATGATATGTTAAAAACAAAAAACGGAAAATTATATGTGAATGACAGCGAAGTTATCAAAGGTTGGGAATCAATATCGGGATGGTATTGGTTTGCTACTGAACTTGAAGAAGAAGACTATGGAGGACACCCTCTATGGTTTGGATATGTTCAAGGTTTTGAAAGCGAATGGGGTTCTTTTTGGCAGGGAGAATTACAACCACTAATTGACAGTGGCAAAATTTGGGAGATTAAAGAAATTGACTTGCCACACGCAGGAAGGAGAGATTAAAAATGAATGTAGAATTTAGATTGATAGACGAAGAACAATTGCCACCATTGGTAATTAGCATGAATGAGAACGACGAGCCAAAGGTAGTGATTAATACACATCACCGTATTTGGATTAGTTTACATCGTAGAACAATTGCAGGTATTATTGAAAACCTACAAGAGAAGATGGATGAGTTACTAACAGGGTTTTTATTAGAGCAACGGGCGAATGAGAATTTGGACTCGGAGGCTTGGGAATGAGAAGTTGTTTATGTGGTGCAACTAACCATAGAGTTACAACAACATGTGATAAGTGTCTACGACCTTTATGTAGAGACTGCTCAACAATAATTTTACCGATTAAGACGACTGGCGACATTGAAATAAAACATGTTCAGTGTATGCCTAAAAAGTTTCAAATAGAATATCACGAGGCGAAGAAAAATGAATGAAGAAATTAAATTTAAGAGAGGATTGGGCGAAGGCCGATGGGATAGAAGACTAAAGCAAGAGATGGTTAGAATCTCTAAGGCTAGGACTTACGAAGAGGCTAAACATGAGTGGACTGCTACTGGAGAAATTTGGTGGGATTGGAATAGAGATGACACACCTTCATGGGTTTCCGAATCTATGAATGGTCGAAGTAAATGTCTTTGTGGTCATAAGATTGTTTACCACTTTGAAATATACAATGAAGTAACCGGCTTCCGAGAATGTGTAGGTAGTGACCACATTAATTCTTACTTAATTCTAAATGAAATTAAACAAAGAACAGGACTAACTGATGAACAGATTACCGACGCTATGATTCAAGAATGGATTGATGTTAAAATCAAATCAATGAAGGCTGAAAAATGGTGGGAACAATTCGGAGAAGAGTTTGAACAGAAGTTTGAGGCTGTAAGAGAAATAGACCTTAGAATTAATGTAAACGAAAAAGGAACATATTGGGATAATACATTATCCTGCTATCGCCCTAGAACAACCATCCGTAAGCGGGCTAGTGGAGGAAACATGGCATCTATTGTTTGGAGATGGAATCATCCCGACAACCGTAGAAACCAACAAGGGGTTCATGGTTATCCCAATAAAGGTCTGTTGAATGACTTGAATGAATTTTATGAAATGATTGAGCCACTTGCTAAGAAAATGCAGGATGAAGACATGGCTTTCAAACAAAGAATTATTTTGTTAAATAAACAACGAGGAACTCTACTGCGAAGAGGAAATACTGAAATAATCAATGACATGTTAGAACTCTATGCGATTGAAAACTTTCATGAATATTCTACAGGCTACACAACTGATTGGGAGACTAAGTTTTTCAATGACATCAAGGTAATACTATCTAAGGAAAACCCACTGTCACCGAAACAATTGGAAACCCTACAGGAATTACTTCTTCCTGCTACCGAGAAACAAATACAATACTTACAGGCACTTGGCTTTGAAGGCGAAACGAATATATCGAAGCGTCAAGCGTCTAATGCAATAAACGAGATAAAACAGGATGGCTTAAATAGTCATAGGACATGAGAAAAAACAGATAAGGTGAACATTATGATAATGCTACGAATTTTAAATGAAACAGGACACACGCAACTTGAAATGGCTTCTTCGGAAGTCATTGAACAAATTGACCGACACCCGACCCATTGGCTCTTTGTTGATGGCTCTATGGTATCACGGCAAGACATTACAGATATTAATTGGGACACAGTTCAATCAGTAGATTTGACTCCCGCTATTGTTGGAGGAAACTGTTGATAGTTTCTTAGTCCAATCTAATATCTCAAAGGTGTATCTATGGCCCTCTTTCGGGACTTCGACGAGTGTAAGAGAATCGTCTCTCTAATGCTATTAGACTTCTCGGAGGAGGGTCAAAAGCGCATAGATAACACATTAATTTATTGTCAGCAGTTAGAAACCGATGCTGATAAACGCTTTGCACTTACTCACTCCCTAAAAAAACAATTATGGGAAATACCTAATGCCGTAGATGTTGGCTTTGTAGAATATCTAAAAGAACGAGTGGCTGAATTAAGATTAGCCATTGAATACAAAAAGGTGAATGAAGATGAATGACCCCGAATATGTTCCTAACAAAAGAGGAAAACCAATTGCGACCCGTTGTAGGGTTTGTGGAGGACAATTAATATCTCCCGCAGAATTTAAAATAGAAGCGCATGAGAATTGCGTGAATACATACAAATCAAAACAATATATGATGTGAAAATATGAATACAATAACTGTACAAATAAACAGAGAAGCGAATTACAGTCAAGCAGACATAGGAATGGAATGTTTAATTGGTGATGAAATTTACGAACCAACTACCAATGATGTACGCGGCACCGCTTACGGTAAGTATAGACAAATTTCTACGCCTATTAGAGTTGGAGATAGTGCTTTAGGCACAGCCGACCCTATTCATTCGGGTATTTCTAATCAGTTTTTTAGTAGAATGAAACAGGCATATGCCATTTTTGAATTACTTAATAAAAATGTAACTATAGAATTTAACTTCGGAGGCAACGAAGTTTATGTTGATAAGCCCTATGCAATCAATGGTTCTAAAATGTCCCTAAAAGAAATATCAAATAAATTATCTAGGATTGCAATAGATTTAGTGACACTAACTAATCGAGAACACAGCGTAGAGTCTTTGCGAAAAGATATGAAAAAGAAAATTAGAAATATTATGAAAACACCCGAAGATATTCTTTATTGTTTAGAGAATAGGGTTCCGTATTACTTCTACCATATCAACGAAGACGGTATTAGTTCATATGAAAAGGTTCGTCTAAATTTAAGACAGATAGGTTCATCACTATACGCAATGGAAATATCCGATGGTAAGTGGGGCGAGATAACAGAAAGAGATTTACTTACTTACTTAGGACACTATTTACACGGCCATAAAAGAGGGTCTTGGAAATTGTTAAGTCCCAAAAAACTTCATGCTAGGGTTATGAAAGAAGAACCTATAGAATCGGAGTTAAAGGTAATGGTTGCTTTTCTATTGCAGAACAGAACACAAGACCTTGTAGAGAAAAGAGCCAAGAAATTGATTGAAGATATGGCTATCCAATACAAAGATAGAATGTTAGTCATAGAAGGTCAAGTAGCGACTCACGGTAGACATGAAGAACAAACCGAGAGTAATGAATTCAAGCCTATGAAAATACTAGTCAAGGGACAGAAAACAGATTGGTTATTGGTTGAAGCGAGAGGCTATCATAGTCATCTAGAAAACAACCCTCAAAGAGTACATACTTACTGCCTAATTACCGAAGAGAGAATTACAGTAAACGAAGACGGAGAACGAAATACATTTAAAATAACTGCTTGGAATGGGCCTATTTGCATTAATACAGGAGGTAAGAACCCTTCACTTGGCGACCAATTCGCAGGTAGGGCTTTACTGTTAATGAATGATTCAATGGCAAGTCAAAGAGTTTCTACAATTGGAGATTATTTGATAGACCAAACAGACAGAATAAGAATACCATTAGAAGAAAAATATACAAATGAAGGTGATAATTATGAGTACAATGAAATGCATGGAATGTCAATCCAATAAATTCAACATGGATAGCCGTTTAGGTGAAATGGTTTGTAATGATTGTGGTTTGGTATTAGTTACCGAGCCGTTTGAACAAAGCAGTTACAGTTATGATGGTGAAGGTAATCGAATAAGAGAAGCGTGGAAGATAACAGAAACTAATGTTATAGGTATGAAAAGTTGGGGTAGAAAAGATAGAGCCTTACATACGGGAATAACAATGTGTAAGATTTTACTATCTACTTTGAATAGCGCACCATCACTAAAAAACAGAATAGAGGAATTGTATCTAATACTGTATAGAAAACATGTTTTCACAACATCAGTTTTAGAAGATAGGGCGGCGGCATTAGTCTACTATGTTTTGAAAGAAGCCAATCTACCTTACACTTTGAAAGAAGTATGTAAGGAATATGATTGTGTAGAGAAACAGGTATTCAAAATTGCCAAGAGGATAGCACTACAGCAAAACAATACAGGTGTTTTCCTAATGAGAGACAGTAGTGCTTTTGCTGAAAAATATGCTTTAGGGCTAGGGGATATATCATTTGTATCAAAGGTTGGTAGAGTTGCCAATCATTATGATAATTTGGTATCTAGGACAAACGAGAATTTGCGACCATCTTCTCCTGTAGCATTTTGCTACATTGTTTCAGTATTAGAGAACATGTCTATCTCTCAAAAAGTAATATCGGAACACACAGGAATGACATCAAGAACAATTTACCAAGAAACAAAAAGACTGTTAAAACTAAAAAATACAAATAAAAAAGAAATTGAAGGAAAGGGAATAGAATGGATAGAAAATTATTAATTATAGGAGCAGGAGGAATCGGTAGTCATTTGATTAGGATTCTTGAAAGCGTTACAGGCGACGGGACTAAAAAGGGATTGTATAATATTACAGTTTCCGACCCCGATACAGTTGAAGAAAAGAATTTGACATATCAAGACTTTGGAAAAGACGATGTAGGAAAGACAAAGGTTCAGTGTATGAAAAAGCACAGCCAAGTTTTAGTTACAAACCCCTACCCAATTCTAACTGAAACACAGTTAGCAGGATATGATTTAGTTGTCTGTTGTGTAGACAATTTAGATGCTAGAAGGCTCTTGTATCGTTCACAGGCTAAATGGTTAGACCTTCGTTCTCAAGGGCGCAATGCGGCGTATATTACCTACAAGGCTGACCCTTCAATGTATGATACTATGTTGGCAGGGCCGGATGGTTCTTTTAGTTGTCAAGGTGATTCTTGGGATGGTTCTACTACAGGACTACATTTCATGCACATTGCTATTGCAGGAATGGCGGCTGAATGGATTCAGCGTTGGTTTAATGGTGAAGCAGTTAATGACTTCTTGGTGGTGAATGTATGAAGTGTGATATTTGTGATGGTAAAATAGATGAGCATAGTCACAACGGTAAAGTTTACTGGACAGAAGGACATAATGCCGAACCTTTAGTTAGTGGTCGTTGTTGCGACGCTTGTAATAGTTTAGTTATTGGATTTAGAATGTTTGGCATTTACAATAAAGAAGACCCTAACTCAATTCATTACAGGCTAGCAGTCGAACAACAAAGAGACTTACTACTAAAAGTTGCAGTCATGCAAAGAATAGATAGAGGTGAAGAAGAGAAAAAGACTGACGAAACCCAAGAAACATTGGACTTTTTAGACGCATGGATAGAAGAACAGGAGGAAGAAGAATGAAATATACAGAAGAAAACTTAGGAGATAAAATAAACTACGACAACGATAGCGGAACATACTACGATGAAAGAATTGTAGAAGTTTATTGCGGTATATGCAGTGCTAGATTTATTGGCCCAATTAGACAAGCCGGTGGATTTATTGGAGGACACGAAGCCTTTCACGCATGGCAATTTAAAATCGCTATGAATGCAGACGATGGAATGGTGGCTTAAATGGGTAGAAGTGGAGAATGGTTTGCTAAAACAGAAGAAGAAAGTATTCGTAGAGCCGAAGCACATTGGGAATATGAAGACCAATTGGCTACTGCTAGAAACGACATCATTCCTTTCTTACAGGGTGTATGGGTTAATTTACATCAAGAGTGGGGAGATGACGCAATACATACTAAAGCACTACAGATGGCTCTTTGGAAAGCCTCTACTGAAATGTTACCAAACCTTGAAGTTCAAATAGTAATTGATGGAGAAAACAAAGCACATATTTCATCCGGTTCAGCAGGTTATGTTTCTTTCTTGAAAAACCCTGTAGGTCTAAAGTTGCCTATCAAGTGTTGGTTTCACACACACCCGTTTGGTTCAGCATACTTTAGTGGAACTGATTGGGGAACAGTAATTCCTTGGACTCCGTTAATGAAGTGTGCTTATGTTGTTGGTGGAGAAGACCACTACGGTTATTGGAGTAATGTCTCTCCCGATACATTAGAGATTAAAATGAAAGACGGTAATTGGAAAATACAGCAAAGACTAGGGAGTGTTTTACATGAAGAAGAATGAAGACGCTTTATATATTCTTAACGAAGGTGACTTAGATATGAAGTCAGTAGGCGAGTGGGTAGTAATAAAGAAAGACAAAACAGTTAGTGCATCCGGCATTATTTCCGTAGGAGATAATATTGGTGTAGTGCATGATTGTGCTTATGATGAAACATTGATAGGAAAGAAAGTTTGCTACAATGCTGAAAACAAAAACTTCACATATGAAGAATATACATTCGTTAGGTTTCACGAAATCTACGGGGTGGTAGAATGATTGACACAGACAAATATGGAATGACTAATGAAAAACTACTCGATACATACAGTAATCTTTCAGTGGATGGTTACAAAGACCTACTCGCAGAAGTCTTGCGGTTGCGTGAAGTCGCATACCTTAGAATCTGTTTGATAGGAGAGCGTGATAAAGAAATCGGGCGTTTGCGTGAAGGCATTGAACAAGCGGTGAAATTACTGAACACCGATGCCAACGCAACAAAGAAACTGTTGAAGGAGTTGATTGAATGATTCTACACGGTGAAGAAGCACGAAAGAAAATCCTTGAAGGCATTAATCTAGTGGCTGATACAGTTAAGCCCACACTAGGCCCACAGGCTAGGACAGCAATACTACAGGGGAATCCTCCGGTAGTTATTAACGACGGAGTTACCATCTCCAAGTATGTATCTAGCAAAGACCCTTATGTTCAAATGGGTGTTCAACTCGTTCAAAACTTAGCGAGTAAGGCACAGTCTAAAGCAGGTGACGGCACTACAACCGCCTGTATTCTAGCACAGGCTCTTTGTAACAACATACCCACAGAAGCCCTAGAAAACATAACACACACTCGGCATTTACTTACATCGGCTAGAGACTCATTGTTGGCAAACTTAGATGATTTGTCTCAACCTGTAGAAGATGAAGACATCGGCAAGATTGCTACAATTGCATCTAACAATGATGAAGGACTTGGTGAAATTATTTCCGATGTTTTTAAGGCAGTAGGTAGAAACGGAGTCATTAGTGTTGAAGAAGGTCATGGACTCTATACCGAGATGGAAGTTAAAGAAGGTCTTGAATTAGAAAAAGGATTCATCACACATTTGTTTGCTAACCAAGACAACGGGGATTGTCTTTTAGAAAAGCCTCTCGTCTTTGTCACTAATAAAATCATAAGAAAATTTCAAGACATTTTACCTGCATGTGAATATGCGGCTAAGGCTGGTAGACCGTTGTTTATCATATGCCGTGACTTACAGAACCTAGCACTACAAAATGTATTAGCAAATGTAATTCAAGGTCGTTTAGACATTGGAGTAATCCAAGCACCTAATCACGGGGATAGTCAATTGGATGAATTGAAAGACATTACAGCAGTCGTCGGTGGTCGAGTTTATTCCGATGAAGCCGATGATGACTTGAGAGTATTAAGTGAGGAGTCCTTTGGTTCATGTGACCGAGTAGTAATAGACCAATTGAAAACTACAATTGTAGGTGGAGATGGAGGAGATGTTGAAGAAAGAATAGAAACCCTAAGAACACTATACGAATTAGGTAGTAATGATTGGGTGAAGGAAAGCATTTCTAAAAGGATTAGTAAATTGAAGGGTGGAGTCGCAGTGATTAAAGTTGGTGCAGGTTCTTCTGTTGAAATGAGAGAGACTAAAGAAAGACTTGATGATGCCCTCAATGCTACTAAGGCCGCATTAAAGGGAGGTTATATTGTCGGTGGAGGACTGTCTATCATTAAGGCAACTAACGACCTAGAACATGGGTGGGTAAAAGTATCAATGTTTGCACCACTGAAAGCCCTTCTATCAAATAGCAGTGTTGATGTTGATGAAGTATTCGGAGACATTATGCATGAAATACAAAACGATATTGGGTTCAATGCACAGACAGGAAAGAAAGAAAATCTGTTAGAAGCAGGAGTCATTGACCCCACTACAGTAACGAAGAGTAGTTTGTCGGCGGCATTTTCAATCGCCCTAATGTTTTTAACAACTGAAGTCGCCGTTCTAATTGAGGAATAAACATGAAGGGTCGAGCAGTCACAGTAACATTACCCGCCCCACATGCGGCACAAATAGTTTGTCCGATATGTGAAGGTAACAAATGTAAAATATGTGACATGACAGGAAAACTTAGTATTAAGGTTGCACCAAAAATACCTATTCAAAGAGCGCACATCATAAAATATGTCGTAGACAATATGGCTGATGTAGCCTCGGAGATTGCTAGGATGTATGGTTTAGTTCCCGAAATAAATACAAAGGAAGTTATTTCAGTAAACGATTCTCAATATGAAGTTGTTCAAATATCTAGTCTAGGTGGTGCTTGTTGGGTAGTTAATTGCCTAAGTGCATTAGAGATACCTAGATACTACACAGATAGAAAAGAATTAAAAAAATTCAAGGATGGTGATTTTATTGAGTGAAGAATTAACATTCAAACATCAAATTGTCCGTAACGAAGAAGATGTAATTAAAATATTCTCCGGTAGTTATTACTCAATAGAAGTAGTGGACATACGATGGTATAAAAACGATAAGCCTAGTAGAAAAGGTATTCGTTTAAATAAAAAAGAAGCAAAGATTCTCTTGAGTGTTCTTGAGGAGATATTAGGTGATTAGATGAAACAATTTATTAAAAAAACAAAGCAAAAGCACTTTACCGCATGGTGTATTAAGACTGAAAAGAAACTACCCGACATTCACAAAGAGGGTTTTTCAAAGGTGTGGCCCGAAATACAAAATACCAATGATGTAATTCGTGGCGCATATGTAGCCCATTGGAGTATGGTAATGGGTGGAGACATAAATGAAATATCAATGCCGGTTACTATTGGCACACTAACATATCTACAGTTAGCGGCTCATCATATTAACAGAGAGGATTTAGTAGAAGTCCTAAACAGTATGATAGCAAACATTCCCCGAATACGACATGAAATCGAAGGAGGGATGTTAAGTGAAGAGGAGTGAGTGGGATGAATTGGCTAAGTATTTATGGAAACTTTCTATGATGAATAGCAAACATTCCCAACCAATTAAAGATATGATAGCAATAATGTATCAAGAAATATTCTACCAAAAAGAAATAAAAGAGGTAATTTTAAATGACAATGAGCAGACTAGCCCGAATGATGGAAACAATACAAGACTTGGCCCCGAAACAACAGATAAGAGTTATTGACCGAGCATGGAATGACTTCGACCCACTACTGTTAAGTAAGATATTAACTCTTGAATTAAGGAATAATAATATTGCCGCAGTAAAGGGAAAGAAGTGGATTGCTAAAGCCTTCGATATATTTGAAGAAGAATTAGAAATGCTTTGTTACACCTTTGAAGACTTAGGTACAGCAACATATCATTTAGAAAGTGACAGGGAAAAAGAACAAGACTATACTTTGAAACAAATAGTTACTTTACTAGAACATGATTGCATAGGTCATGCCAATTCTTTTATTCTAATTAAAGAAACTCTACTCTCTCTTTCAAGTTTAGAAAGAAAGTGGTTTGTTCGTTATTGGCTAAGAAACCCAAACAACGGTATAGGTTTAGGACAAGTTACTAAGTCTATTGCTAGCCACTATGAAAAGAAACTATCAACTGTAAAGAAAGACATGTCAATGAACACTCTTGAAGTTGTTATCACTCACTATGAAAACGGAACAAACCCACCACTTAACCTAACACATGGTAAGTTTGTAAAGCCCATGTTGGCTAAAGAAATACCTATGGGTAAGTGGCCCGATGATAAAATAGTAGATTACAAATACGACGGTAACAGGTATCAAATACACTTAAACTATACTATTCTCGGCCCTTCTGTAATTATCTTTAACAGAACAGGGAAGGTAGTAACAGACCAATTCCCCGATGTTTCAAAACAAATAATTACTTACAATAGACAAAATGGCTACCCTACTGGGTTTAATTGCATACTTGATGGTGAAATATATCCTATCAATAATGACGGCTCTCCTGCCCCACATAAGTTAATGGCGACTAGAGTTCATTCAAAGAACAAAGAAGAGGCAGTAAGAAAGGTCGCAGTAAAGTGGGTTATTTTTGATTGTTTGAAATACGACAATGAAGTAATTATGGATTTACCTTACAGAGAAAGACTTGAAAAGTTTAGTAGTCTCCCCGACCAAGCACATAGAATGGAAGAGGGTAGTGATACACTAGCCTTTTACAACCAAGCAATTAGTGATGGCTTTGAAGGAATAATTGTAAAGGATGCAAACATGGCATATGAACCTGCAAAGCGTTCAGCAGGTTGGGCTAAATATAAACCTCCACGAATTGAATTAGATGTAGTTATTCTTGGTGCTTCATACGGAACAGGTTCTAGAGCCAATGTCTTCGGCAGTTTTGATATTGCCGTAAAGGATGGCAGTGGTTTTATGGAGATAGGTAAAGTCGGAACAGGCTTTACTGATGCTGAATTAGTTTCATTAACTTCTACACTTAGGAAAATAGTAGACGGACATGAAGGTGGGATGTATAGGTTCTTACCAAGAGTAGTAATTACTGTATCGGCTGACCTAATATCAAAAAATTCCGATGGTTCATTGGGGCTTAGGTTTCCTAGAAAGACCAAGTTAAGAGATGATAAGTATGTTCAAGACATAGACACTCTAGAAACAGTAGAAACAATGATGGGGTAAGTAGTATGGTGTTGGAGTTAGTAGAAGACTATGTTCATAAATATGGAGCCGCCTCTATATTTGTTTTTGAGATTATAGATGAACTAACTCCAACAGAAATATATCACATGAGTTATGTCAATGGTATAATGTTAGCCAAGAAAGGAATCAATACTCCTCAAACAGTAGTGATTGAAGAAACAGATATGGGAGACTTGTTGAAATTTGTCTTAGCCGGTGATGCTTCTAAATTAGAAAACTACATTTACAGAAATATACTTCTTGGTTTCTTTGGAAAGAAGCATTCGTATTTAGGGATGAGTGTGAATAAAAATGTTCCCTAAAGAAGTATTAGTGGGAGTATTTATTTCTAAGGCGGTCTATGAAATAAATATTATCCGAGATGACTCATATAAAATAGGGTATGCAGTGTTATGTTCTATAGCAATTAGAGCAGATGAAAAGTTTCTAAAGGACATACACAGAACATTGGGGCAATACAATATAAAAAGCAAATTGTCTCTTATCGAAAACCCTTCAAGACCAAAACCAATACTTAGAGTATCGGGGATTCAAAACTGTAGAAAAGTGATGGAGTTAATACCTCCCCACTTTTCCGATGCAAACAACTCAATAGAAAATTACAGAATAGTAATAGCGAAACTTGTAAACAAAGAACATTTAACTTTAGAAGGTTTCGATTCAATAGTAACAATGAGAGGAATATAAATGGGACTAACCAATATAAAAAAAGAAAGAGCAATTATTATCACAGGAAAACATGGAACAGGTAAAACAACTAAAGCATTAGAGATAGTTCCTAATGCGTTTGTTTACTATGCGAATGTTATGGACATCAAAGACCCTTCTTCATTACCTGTAGATAATGGAATTATAATAGAAGACCTGCACTACAAACCTAAAAATGATGTTATACTAGATGTTCTTAGGAAGTATAGGGGTAAGGTAGTGATGACGAGTATTAACCAAAAGTCAGTCCCTAATGAAATAAAGAACATGGTTAAATTCAAAAGAGCAGGTAGTAAATCACATACTAGGGATTCTATTAAAGAGATAGCACCTAGAAGTGAAGAACCCTTCTCCTTTGAAAGAGATATGTTTTCTTTGGTTAATGATTACTTAAAGGAGAGTAACAGAGAAAAAGTATTGGGGTTGTTACGGTTTAATAATCCGCCCGACACTCAAATAATCAATTGGTTGGCTGAAAACCAACACCCTAATAAATTAGTTTTCATTGATAGTGTTGTCAAGAGACGGTGGAACAAGGAATACTTTTTTGAAATGCTTGCGTATAATCACACAGGAAAGAAATTTGGAAAGCCTAGAATGCCACACCGGAAAGCATATTCTAAAATACCAAACATTTGTAGGCGATTAGGTTTGAAGTCCGGTGAAGCACGACTGTTAAAACAATTAATAGAAGATGAAGACTTTACAGCATATGCCAAGAAGAAACTAAACAATGGCGACTGTAGATTGATAGGTTTAGGAGAAAAGAGAACACCCAAACCTAGAGTAAAAAAGATGAAGCAATTAAACTTAGGTGACTTCTAATGGCGGCTAATGTAGTAGCAGTGAGAAAAATGAAAGCCTTCTTGAAAGGCGGGTCTAAATCAACAGACCAAGTTTACAATCATCTAAATCAAGAAATGAAGTGGGGAGTATCTATGTCGGAATTAGGCCGACTGCTTAGTAACCACGCACAATTAGTAGGAATACAAAACAATACAGGATATTGGAGGAATAAAAATGAAACACAAGAGAACACAGGCAATAATAGTGAAGATATTAAATGAAGAAAAACAATTGACGACAGGTGAGATTTACGATAGGTTGGTAGAATACAAGTCTACCTCCTCTAGAGTTAAACGAAAGAACACTTACCTCAATGTAACTATGAATGAACTAACAAATATTATGAAGCGTAGAACCTTTGTAAAAATTGGAGAGACTACTCGTAAACCTAGGCAGTTTGAATATAGCCGACAGGCAATATGGGCGGCTAGAACGGAGGAATAAAAATGAAAGCATCGGAAAGGATAAAAGAAATAGAAGATAGACTAATACAATACAAAGAACTCTACGACCAACTTAATGATATAGAAATGATTTATGATAACTTAGATTGGGTTGATATTTACAAACCCCATCATATAGATATTGAATTACCTAGAGCAATTAACGAAGTTGAATCTAAAATAGAAGAAATAGAATCTAAGTTGGAGAGGATATAATGTTATGGACTGAAAAATATAGACCAAGTAAATTAGGAGATGTAGTGGGACAAGAACACTTTGTTATGGATGCTACCCATTGGGCGGTAAACAAAGAGATGCCAAACCTTCTAATTTACGGAGGTTCCGGTACAGGAAAAACAACAGTAGCACTTGCACTAGCGACTAGTCTTTTAGGTAAAGAATCAGCGAGTAACTTCTTTGAAGTAAATGCTTCGGATGATAGAAGACTAGAGACAGTAAGAACAAGAATAAAAGAAATTGCTCAAAGTGGTAGTATTGGTGATGTGCCTTTCCGAATTATTCTTTTGGATGAAATGGATGGTATGACTACCGATGCACAGGCGGCACTAAAAAGAATGATGGAACGGTATTCTAAAAACATTAGATTTATTATTACCTGCAACAATCGAAATAAAATAATTTACGCTTTACAATCAAGGTGTGCAAATTATCACTTCAAGAGAATCACTTTTGAAGTTGTGCAGGAGGTTGTTGAAGGCATATTGAAGTGTGAAAATCACACCGTTCCCGAAGGACTAAGAGAGTTTATATATGCTTTCGATGGTGATTTAAGACGGACAATCACCGAAATCCAAGCGTCTATCGCAACGGGTAGTCGGTTGAGTGTTCAAGTCGAAAAGGGCTTACAACAATATGAAAAAATAGTAATTGAAATAACAAATAAAAATCCAAACGAAGTATTAACTAATCTACATAATCTCATCTACGACGGGTTTTCTATCAAGGAAATCTGTGTAGGATTACATGACTATGTTATTGCATCCGAAATGGATAGTAATACAAAACTGAAATTCCTGCGAGTAATTGGAGAAAGTGAATGGCGTTCCCACACCATGACACCTAAATTACTCGCTTCATGGATGGTGGGAAATCTAGTATAGGAGGAAAAAAACATGCAAAACGAAATAAGTAAAGCGGCAGAGAAGTTGGGTATCAGTGTAACTGATGCTCAATCGAAATTTGAAAATATATGTGAAGAGAACAAGGTGTCTACGGACTCCCCTCTAGCGAAAGGGTTGTGGCGAAGTTACGCTTCTCAACAATTGCGTATGATGAAAAAAGACACTACAGGAAAGACTGAAAAGAAAGGCTTTGGTGACGATGCCTTTGGATTCTTTATCTCTCTTGAAGAACCTAGAGACATGATGGCATACAACAGAAAGCGAGCAATTGATGAATGGAATCGTGACCCATACAATGCACATGCGACAGGCCTAGTAGCAACAGCAGAAAAGAATACAGAAGGTAAGTATGCTGTATCTCGATACTACGATGGTGAAGAACAGACTAGAATACTATCGAAACTATCCGATGGTGCTGAATATCTTGAGGATGGTAGTATTGTCATTCCTCTTGATTCACAACAACGATACCAAAACGGTGACGAGAACAAAAACTACGGAAAGCCATTGGCTAAGGAACTACTGCGACGAAGTGGTGTGTTTGTAGGTAAGGTCGGAGACGACGCAGACTACGGACTTTACTACTTCTCATACAAGAACAAGGGCGGAGTAGAATTTGCACCATCAACTTTTGAGTGGCTACACATGACAGTCATTAAGGATTCTAATAGACATGGATTTATTTACGGATATTCTATGAAGACTATTGGTAGTCTATTGATGAACAGTGAACAAGACCCCGAAGGAGATGTCTTCCGAGATGTTTCCTCTATTAACTTGTTTGACAAGGCTAGTGAATTGGCTTCGGAAAATATTGCTTCTCTAACAATGCTAGATGCAAAACATTTAGAATTGCGAGATAGACCATCAGTAGAGCGTTTCGTTATTACTATGGGAACTGTTTGTAATATGAACATGACCCCCACTTCTAACGGAAACCGTATCATTAACTTGACTGACTTAAATGCAGACTTTGACTATGATACTGACGGAATGACTACTTGCTGGGTTCCCGAACACATTAACATTGACTTCGGAATTGGTTCGGAGGTTGTTGTAATTGGTCGAACTTCTCAAAGAGAGGGTGATGACGGCTACGAACCTGCTACAATCAATCTATCGGGACTTTATGTTACCGAAAGAAAGGGCCAAGTAGAAGAAATCGGAGAGGCTAAAGGAGAAGACCTTGACTGGTTTTGATTGAGTAATACTCATGCCGTGTAAGTGTGGCGGTAGAATGACACTCGGATAGGTGCGAAGCCTATATTCTTAAAGAGGTAAAAATATGTTAAGTATAGCGGATAAAATGATAACAACAGACAGAGCGACAATACCGATAGACAGATTACAACATGTGTCTTATCAGTATTTGACAAACATTGACGGAAAAAAGGAAGTAGAAGTTAAATTATACACGGGACATCCTAGTGTAGTGATACAAACTTGTAGCGGTAAAACACTAGAAGATTTTCTACATGCCTTGAAATTAGATAAGATGGGGTTGAGCGATTGAGTGACTCAATTACAATTACTTCATCCTTTGTAGAAAAGGATGGAACATGGGTAGTTAGTTTTAGTGAAGTAGATTTCATTACATGGAAAGAAAACTATGATGACAAATCTTACTTTGTTAAACTACACATAGGCTCTAAAGAAACAAGACTACAACTAGACTATGAAGAAGATGTAGCCGAGTTAGTAAGTGCATGGAAAAAATATAAAACACGATACACAGGTGAATAAAAATGGATAATAAAAAACAGACAGAAATAAACATCGAGGGACTTAGAAGCAAACTTCTAAAACAAACTGAACAGCATAAGAATGCCCCTAAGAGAATTAAGGTGGGTATTGAAGGAGATGCTAAGACAGGTAAAACAGGATTGGCTATGGACTTGACAAAGAAGACCTTCTACTTAGATGTAGACAATGGTTCAGTCCCAACTTGGCAAACAAACCATGATTCTACTGATAGAATTATTGTTTTTAATCCTGCCGAATATGATGAGGATGGAGAGTTTATGCCTTACCAAACACAAGGTAATATTCGTTCATTTATCGCACTTGCTAAACAGACTGCTAAGACAGAAGAAATTGTATTTGTTTGGGATGGAGTAGATACATGGTTAGACTACTGCACTCTTTACATGGCAGGTATGGAAACATCTAGAATGCGACCAATGAAGACTGCTAAACAGCAAGATTGGTTTCACCGGAATCAACCATTCAAAGAAGTAATGAAAGAGATGGAAGCATTAGACTGCGACCAAATCTATATCACTCATACTAAACCCCCGTTTAGAGACGAACCACCGACTGCTATTTGGAATCGTTGGGACTCTCACCTATGGACTGTTCTTCAAACAAACCAAAGAAACACACAGAAAGGTATGGAATACTTTGTTACTGTTAAAAGTAGTAAGTACAATCCTTCTCTTCTCGGTAAGAGAGTTTCATTCCTAACAGTTAATAGAGATGGTAATGTTAATTGGACTGGATTCAAAGAACTTAAAGAGGGAACACTATGAAGTTTACAGTAGATGCAAAAGAGTTTAGAACCGGATTAGAAGACATCATGGGTAGTGGTAAGTATGCTCAAAGTGGTGGC
>TARA_R110001592_G_C13191653_1_pt1 | contig 23138 bp, 18 predicted proteins | sample TARA_R110001592 | Tara Oceans TARA_R110001592 (sample SAMEA4398387) | marine metagenome | biome: Polar Biome; feature: [SRF] surface water layer (ENVO:00010504); material: water (ENVO:00002006), including particulate matter (ENVO:01000060) such as... | depth 5 m | reverse complement strand
CATAACCTGAAGGTCATAGGTTCAAATCCTATCCCCGCAACCATCAATTAACCCGCTAAGTCAATGGCTTAGCGGGTTAATGCTGTCTGATATAATAACCAGATAAATAACTGTGTCCGCAGGGTGTCCGTAACTGAAGTGATCCTAGAGATCAAAATGCGGTAAGCCTAAATTTATTGAATAGGTTTGTGATTGATAGCCATCCATCTCATTGAACTATCCCTATATGGACCGTGCTTTCCGATGCTTGCGGGTAGTTGTAGCTTAGTAATAGCTAGTTAGGCGGGTTCTCAAACGCGTAAACTTGATAATGCCGAAATGGGCACTTTAGATGCAGCTACTCGGAAACTTCGCCAGCTTCTTTGTCGCCGAATGGCGAATTCTTAGTTTCGGGCTGATTTTTCAATTTATCTCTTCATTTGGACGAACATTCTATATTGCGCTTTTCGGTACAGAAATTCAGAACGACTTCAATCTGACGCCCGGTGAATTTAGCTACATCTATTCAGCCGCGACTTTGACGGCAGTGCTATTGATGCCTTGGCTAGGCCGCATGGTCGACGACATCGACATCCGTAAGTACGCGTTTTTGATGGTTGCCGCTCTTGGACTTTCCGCATTGTCTTTGGCTGGGGCGTGGCATGTGGCGGTTCTTTACTTCGCATTGTTCGGGTTCCGGGCCACGGGAGGGTCCATGATGAACCACGCGTCTGTGGTGACGATGTCGCGTTATTTCAAACAGCGTCGAGGGGTTGCCACGTCCATCTGTGCGCTGGGCATTTCGATCGGCGAGGCGATTTTACCATTCCTTGCAGTCATCATCATGGGCGTAATCGGCTGGCGGATGACGTGGCTTGGGAGTGGGCTTCTGCTGATCTTCATCGGTGCACCTCTGGTTGTTTGGTTGTTATGGTCGGCAAAAAATGACGGCGGATCGCGGCTCGAAGAAAAGACTTTGCCCACAGATACCGATTCACGTTCGGCCACGCGCAAAGATGCTTTGAAGGATCTAAATTTCTACAAATTGGCGCCGACGATCATATTTCCCGCGCCGTTGATCACCGCGTTGTTTTTTCATCATGGGACAATTGCTATGGCCAAGGGCTGGACCTTGGAATGGCTGGCTGCGTGCTTCGTTGCCTATGCCTTCGCGTCTATCGTATCTGCAATTTTCTTTGGGGTCCTCGTGGACCGCTATAGCGCCCGTCGGGTTCTGCCTTGGACGACGTTGCCAATGATATTCGGCCTGCTATATCTTATTTTTGGAAGCACACCCTATGCCGCGTTATTTTATCTGCTTGGCGTTGGCGTTACGACGGGAGGCCGTTATAGCCTTTCAGGCGCGATTTGGGCGGAGATTTATGGAACACGGCACCTGGGGGGCATTCGGTCTATCGTGCACACAGCCACCGCGGTGCTCTTTGGTGTCGCACCGGCGGTAATGGGGTGGCTGATCGACAGCGGCGTCAGCATCGACGCCACGGTTGGCGCGTTTGTGCTGATGTTGGTCGGGAGCATGATGATGGCATCATGGAAATCAACGGCATCTTAGCTGCTGAGGCAGTGGGATCTGTGCAATTAAAGGGTCACGACAAAGAAGACTCTGTCGTCAAAAACCCGAGTGTGCGTGCCAGGACATTAGCCCCTGCCAATAAATCCTCAGGTGCTGTAAATTCTTTTTCGTTGTGGCTTAACCCATCAGTGGATGGCACGAAAATCATCGCGCTGGGCACAACACAAGAAACAGCAACCGCATCGTGACCAGCAACCGAATGCATGCGCATGCTCGAGTAACTGCACGATTCCGAGGCCTTCTCTATAGCGTCCGTCAGCTTTGGGTCGAAATGCCCGATAGGACGGTCAACGACACACTCTAGTTTTGTCTGAATACCGCCCGATGATAGAGATTTGACTTGCTGTTCCAGACGGTGCCTTGCGTTTTTGAGCCGCTTTTCATCAATGTCTCTGAGTTCCGCGTAAAGTTTCACGCGTCCGGCAACGACATTGGTGGAATTGGGATCAATATCCAGTCGTCCGACGGACGTTAACAATTTGCCATCCGTCTCGTCGGAAAGTTGGCGCATAAACAATATCAGCGACGCTGCGGGTAACAATGCATCAATCCTTGAAGACATAGGCGTCGGGCCGGTATGGCTCGCCTTGCCGTCGAACGTAATTTGGTATTTGACCGTGCCCCAGTTCCCCTCCACGACGCCAATTGTTTTGCCCGCTTTCTCAAGTACCGGGCCTTGCTCGATATGTGGCTCAATATAGCCTGCAATGTTTTCTGGTGGTACATCAGAGCCCGCAAACCCGATGTTACTCAATGCATCACGCAAACAAATACCGTCGGAGTCCTCAGACGCTAACGCTTCGTGTTCGCTCAAAGTGCCCGCAAACACCTTGCTGCCCAATAGGCTAGGTGCAAACCGCGCTCCCTCTTCATTCGTCCAATTGACGACACCGAGATTGTATTTTGGCCGTATATTTTCACGCTCGAACCATTTTGAAAGCGCTTGGACGGCCGCCAAAGCCGAAACGACGCCAAACGCACCATCGAATCGTCCGCCGAAGGGCTGACTGTCCAGATGGGACCCCGCAAAGATAATCGGGGCGTCAGAACTGCTGCACTCAAGAATTCCGTACATATTGCCGACAGAATCCGTGCGCTTATGGTACCCATATTCTTTAAATTTCTTAGATAACCAGTCACGTGCTTTGCCGTCATCTGCACTGGCTGTGAGACGGTGCAGCCCCCCTGCCGCCGTTGCGCCGAACGTGGAGACTTCATCCATCAGTTGCTTAAGCAATTCAGGTGACACAGTAACGCTCGAGTTGTCTGTGATCATGCTGTTGAACCTCAAAAAATAGTATTCATGCGATTTCCAATTACTCACTGTATGTAAGAACGTTATTATTATTACTGCAAAGTAAAAATATTATCGAAAACTATACTTTTTTACCGTGAGGCAGGTCGCGTGATTTGCCGTCGTACGGAGTACGCGCTGTCCCGTATTCGCCTCTACTGGGTCAACTTCGGCGTTTGTCTTTCACGGGTCACAATTATTTTTGCGTCATCGATAAGATGCTTCATACCAACAATAGATCAGCATTTTCAGTCCATCACGACGAACAAGCCATCTTCCAGGCCGTTTAGACTGTCCGCTTAATCTACGGTGGCGTTGTTATTTTTTTCTAAAAGTCATAACTTTTTATTGGTAGGTAAATATGAACTACACACAACTGAGAGCATTCCATGCGGTGGCGACATCAGGCGGGCTGACCAAAGCGGCGGCAATGCTTAATGTTACCCAACCTGCGATCACCCGTCAGCTCAAGCTGCTTGAGAAGGAGCACGGCGTTGTTTTGTTTCATCGGCGCGGGCATAGCCTCGAATTGACAGAGGCGGGCCACAACCTGTTTTCCCTCAGTCAGCGGATTTCCAGATTGATGGCAGAAGCCGCAGATCTGATCACGAGCGAAGCTGACCTCAATACCGGGAATATCCGTGTGGGTGCCGACAGTCCTTATTTCATCATGGATATCCTCGCAGCATTTAAGAGCCGCTATCCGGGAATGAATCTAACTGTTTCGATGCTGAGTGCGGTCGAGTTGTTCCGTCAGCTGAAGGAATTTGAGATCGATGTGGCGATCGTCACGGCTGAGCATCTTGATGATGAGTTCTTTGGCATTCCTTTTGCCAAACTCGAAATGGGTATGCTGGTGGGGACAGGCCACGACCTTTATCAAAAGCGGGACGTATACCTTCGAGAACTTGCCGACGAGCCTATCATCTTGAGAGAAAGCACATCGACTACCCGACGCCTTTATTTGCGGGCTTTGAGAAATGCCAGCTTAGAGCCGAACGTCGTGATGGAACTCCGCAATCAAGATGCCGTCCGTGAAGCAGTCGCTTCGGGGCTCGGGCTAGCCCCAGAACTTATGGGCGGAGTGCCTCCCGATAAACGGCTTCATCGCCTTTCCATTGTCGACGCTCCGATCTTCAGTAGCGAGTTTATCGTGTGTCGACGTGACCGATTTGCCATTCGAAAGGTGATGGCATTCTTCGAATTGGCAATTGAACTTGGCCCATTTAAAGAGAATTTCGATGATATCCTCGCAGCTTACGGAAAGTCATAACCTTATGTTATGATTTCGTGATTATTTTTATTTTGCGTGCATTTTGTAATGCGTCAATAGTTGAATACGACGTAATTGTACAGGCGATATAGGTCTCGTCGATCCCAACGAGATTCAAAACAAAAGAGGCACGAAGCCCATCGCCGATTAAAACAGGAGGCTAGAATGAAGACTAGATTTGCAGTGTTCTACGGCATACTCGCCACCGCATTGATGAGTGTCGTCCAGCCAGCGGTTGCCCAAGAGAAAGATTCACTAACATTTGCCATTATTCAGACGGAAGAGATGTCCGTCCTCGGCCAGCGCTGGGAGCCGACACTCAAATATGTCAGCGAGAAAATTGGGCTCGATATTAACTTCTATGCAACGACATCCTACGCATCTGTGGTTCAGGCGATGCTCAGTGGCTTCGTCGACATCGGTAAGCTTGGGCCAAAAATCTATCTCGTCGCAAATGAGAAATCGGGTGGGGACATCATTCCCGTGGTCGCCACAGGGCGTCCGCCAACTGTTTTTTACCCTGAGCCCTGCGCCTGTTATTTTGGGACCCTGGCCACCAAGAAAGGTAGCGGTCTGACGACCATTGAGTCCGTAAAAGGCAAAGTGCTTGCGCTGGTCGATCCTGGTAGCACATCCGGCAACGCTCTTCCGCGCGCGTTGTTCCCTGATGAAATCGGTGGCCAGACGCTGGAAGAGTATTTCGGTCGGGTGTTCTATTCGGGTTCGCATTCCGCCAGCGTCCGTGCGGTGCATTCGGGTAAGGCGGATGCCGGCTTTATCTCGGAATCAACGTTTGCTCGTGTGATCGAGTCAGGGGAAGTCAAAAAGGAAGATTTCAATTTTCTGTGGCGTTCGCCGCAGGTGCCACTTGACGTGATTGCCGTTAATAAGAAGACCATGTCCGACGAGTTGATTGGCAAGGTTCGGGACGCTTTTGCTCTTATGGGCGAAACTGCGGAAGGCAAGGAACTTCTTAAAGCAACGGGTTATTACGCATACGTCCTTTCGGACGACTCCAAGTTCGATCCACTGCGTAAAATCTTAGCCGCCAAGTAAATCAAGAGTCCAACTCCCGCTCGTCGATCGCCTTCCTGCTAGACGAGTGGGAGATTGGATTTTTCGTCTCAATTTCGAGACGAAGAGGTGGTTTTATTCCCGTGCTGGGGTGACTCGATGTTGCCGTGACACAAAATTAGGTGCGGAAAACGGAACTATGGCTGTTCTTGAAATCTCCCAGTTGAAGAAGACATATCCTGGCGGTGAAGCGGCCCTCAAGGGGGTTGATGTTTCTGTCGATGCACACGAGGTGGTCGTATTGCTTGGGCTCAGTGGCTCCGGTAAGTCGACGCTTCTGCGCTGTGTCAATCGTCTGGTGGAACCCGACTCCGGTACAATTATTTTGGACGGAGTCGATATCACGGCACAAGACAAGCGGACGCTGCGTCGCACACGATGCTCGATGGGCATGATCTTTCAGGATTTCAATCTTATCGACCGATTAACCGTCCTTGAAAATGTTCTTTCAGGAACCCTGGGTACTACGTCGACGCTTCGCGGCATTTTGCGTGCGTTTCACAAAAGTGACATTCAACGTGCATTGGGGTTATGTGAGCGGGTCGGAATCATCGACCACGTTAGCAAACGTGCAGATCAGCTAAGTGGTGGTCAGCGTCAGCGCGTCGGCATCGCGCGGGCACTGATGCAACACCCCAAAATCCTTCTTGTCGACGAACCTACCTCTGCCCTTGATCCGAAAATTGGGCGCGAGGTTATGGATCTCTTGAGCGAAGTAGCCCGCGAACTAAAAATTCCGATGCTGGTTAGTGTCCATGACATCATCTTGGCTAAGACGTACTCGGACCGAATTGTTGGACTTCAGGGTGGCGAAAAAATCTTCGACGAGATCACGCAATCGATAGAGACCGAGGCGCTTGATCAAATCTATCATGAGGCGGGTTAAATTGTGCAGGGAGTAGCGAAAAGATGATAGACGTGGCCGTGACTGGCAATCCGCTCCGTGAACCGAAAAAGCTCGCGCGCAAGTATTTCGCAATTGGTCTTTTTGCGGCACTCATTCTCTATATCGGCAAGATCATAATCATCGACGGCACCGACTGGGCGCGTATGGGGTCTGTGGAAGAAGTTATCAATACGGCGCTATTTTTTGTGCCAGATTTCAGTTTCTTCCCGCAAACAGTGATCCCGCTCCTCGAGACTCTCTTGATTGCGTTCTGGGGAACTGCCCTCGCAGTGGTTATATCTTTACCGGTCGCCTATTTGGCGGCGCGGAACGTGACGCCGTTTCCGTGGATTACATATCCGCTTGGGCGTTGCATGATCGTACTGTCGCGCTCCACACATGAGATTATCTTTGCACTCATCTACATATCTGCGGTTGGCTTGGGGCCACTTCCGGGAATTCTGGCACTGGCGTCGCGCTCGCTTGGTTTCATGGCCAAGACAACGTCCGAAGCGATTGAGAATGTGTCGAAAGGCCCAATCGAGGCAATGGAAGCCGTCGGTGCCAATCGCGCTATGGTCTTCTTTTTTGGCGTTGTGCCGCAAATTTATCCAATCTTTATCGGGAACGTTATTTTTCAACTAGATATCAATCTTCGCCGCGCTTCAATCCTCGGTCTGGTCGGCGGCGGCGGTATTGGCCTTATGTTCGCAGAAGTCATGCAGAATCTGCAATATGACCGTGCCGGCATGATCGTCGTAGGTATTACGGCTATGGTCGTTATAGGCGAGTTTATCTCTAACCGCATTCGTGCGCGACTAGTTTAGGGGGCGGTCGTGACAGCAATCATTCAACAAGCTTATTCGAACTACCGCGACTCTGAACGTCGCGCTGCCATCATCCAATTTGTGGCGACGCTCCTATTAATCGCATTCGGTTTCTGGTCGATAGAGGTGCTGAACATTCCGATCGAGCGGTTGCTCAATATGTTCGGGCGACTCGGAATCATGATTTCGGAAAACTTGTTCCCGCCGGATATGGCCTTCGTAACGCAAACGCACGTCATGGATTCAATTATCGAGACGGTTCAGATGTCGATATTGGGCGCGACCATAGGGACGTTGATTGCTGCGCCACTTGCCTGGTTTGCCGCCTGGAACGTGACACCTAGCCGCAGCGTTATCTATCCGATCGCACGCGCCATTATTGTAATTACGCGCGGCATGCCGACGCTAATGTGGGCAATGGTGCTAGTCGCTATTTTCGGTTTCGGTCCGTTTGCTGGAATGCTTGCTTTGGTCAAGGAAACGATCGGTTTCGCAGGCAAGCTGATGGCGGAAAGTGTCGAAGCCATCGATATGAAACGCGTCGAAGCCATACGCGCGACCGGCGCAAACGAACTCGACGTTCTTTTTTATGCGGTGATTCCGCAAGTCTGGGCCAATTGGGTCGGAATCATCATTTATAACTGGGACGCGCAGCTCCGGAATTCGACAATTCTTGGATTCGTGGGTGCAGGCGGAATGGGGTTATATCTGCGGGAGCAAATTTCTATTCTCGAATACCACACAGCAATGGCGATCATCGTCGTTATTATCGTTCTCGTTGTGCTTTCAGAAACAACATCGCATTACCTTCGCCGCCGTCTCTATTAAGTGTAACGGAAGTTGGAAAATATCATGAACGCTTCAACCAACGACGCCATCGCCCTTGCACGTAAGAATAAGGAAAGCAGCGTAAAGGCATTGGTTGATCTCGTGCAAATTCCAAGCCTTACCGGAGAGGAAGGCGACGCACAGGATCACCTCGCCAGTGTGTTGCGCGACGCCGGAGCCGAGGTTGATATGCAGGAGCCGGATATCAGTGCCTTGTTCGAAACCTTTCCTCATATCGCACAATACCCGACTCATTGGCAGCATGATCTGATCCTTCCCTACTCCGACCTTCCAAACTACAAAAGCCTAAGAAACAGCGGCCTGGAAGATGTCCTGAACTACGATCAGCGACCGAACATCGTTGCATCTTTTAAAGGGTCCGGTGGCGGTCGCTCTCTAATTTTGAATGGCCACATAGATACTGTGACCATCGAACCTAAGCACGAATGGACCCGCGATCCATTTGGCGCCGAAATCGATGGTGGCCTCCTGTACGGCCGTGGCTCATCGGATATGAAAGGTGGCCTGATGGCCGGATTGCTTGCGATCCGGTACCTGCGCGAGGCTGGCGTGCCGATTCGTGGTGATGTTATTGTCGAAAGCGTTGTGAATGAAGAGCATGCGGGGAACGGGACCCTCGACCTGGTCAGGCGAGGAATTACAGCAGATGGCGCGATCGTCCTGGAGCCAACAAATAACAAAGTCGCCGTCAGTCATCCGGGGGGACTTTACTGGCAAGTCACTGTACCAGGGCGGCCACGTTCGCCTGGCGCACGCTGGCAGTCTGGCGAACTGGATGGAGTCAGCGCAATAGAAAAGCTTCCCGTCGTCATTAATGCGCTGATCAATCTCGAAACGGCTTACAATGAGACCACTAATGACGATCCAATGGAACAGGGCCGCGCTGCGTTCTCTCTCGTGATCGGTCGTGTGACTGGCGGCCATTACGAAACCGTGACGGCAAGTGAAGCGGTGCTCCGTGGCGGGGCCTACTTTAGCCCAGTGACCGGCGATATTGCCGAAGTTATGGATGCGATGCGTGCCGCCATCGACGCGGCGAACGCGAGCGACCCATTCCTCAGCGAAATGCCCGCACGCCTTGAATTCTTGCATCATGACGATGCAACTCGGCAAAGTCCGCAGATCCCGCTCGCCGTCGCACTTTCGAACGTTTTAAAGCAAGTTGGCGAGAGTGGTGACATCGTGCCGGGGCCGTTTGCTTGTGACGCTCGGCATCTGGTCAACCAAGGCGGTGTGCCGACTGTGATCTTCGGTCCTGGCACCATCGCGCAGGCACACAAGCCAGATGAGCACATCGACATCGAAGAGTATCTTTTATGCATCGAGCATCTAATCGCTTTCATCGCAAGTTGGTGCAACGAAGAGAGCCCCCGCTCCTTTAAGGAGGCTGTTAAGGAATCTTTACCCAAATAGACAGGGAGTAACGACGATGCCGGGGACACTTCACGTCACCTTCCTTTCTCTTGTCGGCATTTGAGTCCGATGAGTAGTGGCATCGATAATTCCCCACGTGTCGATCCCGACGAGATCATTGCTGGAATCAGAAAATGGGTCGAGATTGAGACGCCATCTCCCGCTGGCACTGCTGTAAATATGCTGGTCGATGAGGTCGCTGTACACGGCGCACAACTGGGCGGTCACGTAAACCGTCGTGCAGGTCGAGATGGCTATGGCGACCTATTAACGGTTCGCTCCCCCTGGGGTGGGGATGGACCTGGAATCCTTGTGCTGAGCCATCTGGATACCGTTCATCCGATTGGAACATTAGCCGATGAAAATCCGTTCCGCCGGGATGGCGATAAAGTCTATGGGCCGGGGATATTCGATATGAAATCGGGCGCGTATCTTGCGTTCTATGCATTTCAACATTTGGTCCGTGGAGGTCGTCAAACGACGCTGCCGATTACATTCATGTTTGTGCCCGACGAAGAGATTGGTAGTCCGACGACGCGCGCTGAAATCGAAGCAGCAGCGTTGATGAACAAGTATGTCTTGGTGACCGAACCAGCACATGCAGGGCTTTGCTGCACAGGTCGCGAAGGTGTTTTGCACGCTGACATTCAGGTTTACGGCCATCCGGCGCATGGCGGGTCCCGGCATCAGGACGGACGCAGTGCCATCCATGAGTTGGCGCATCAGATTGTGCATCTTGAGGCAATGACGAACTACGACAAAGGTGTAACCGTAAATACTGGCCTGATGTCTGGCGGTAGCTTCATCAACGTCGTTCCAGCTTATGCTGAGGCGAAGGTCTGTATACGAGCCTGGGATGCGCAAACGCTCGACACCTTGCGTGAGATGATACTGTCACTAGAACCTATTGACCCGGACGTGCGTATCAAGGTCAATGCCGAGATCAATCGCCCCATTTTTCCGCGGTCATATGACACCATTAAGCTTTTTTGCATACCCAGAGAATCTGTCAGGAAATCGGCTTTGACCTCGATGAACGGCAGAGCGGAGGCGGGTCCGACGGTAACTTCACCGCAGCGCTCGGTGTGCCGACTTTGGACGGATTGGGCGCGGACGGCCATGGCCACCATACCCTTGATGAGTACATCCTTTATTCGTCTTTGGAACCGCGCGCCCAGATGTGGCTGCGGCTGTTCGAAACTTTGTCATTATTTGTGGAGGTTTCACCTTGAAAAAATTTATATGCGCTGTTTTTAGCCATGAGACGAACACATTCTCTCCGGTAGAAACACCATTTGAGGCATTCGGTCGTTTCACGGGTGGGGCGGGCCCCGTCTGTGGCAAAGTTGCGATCAATGCATATCAGGGAACCAACTCACCGGTCGCAGCCTATATAGACATCGCGGCGGAAGAAAGTGCCGAACTGGATTTTGCCGTCGCCGCGCAAGCTGTACCTAGTGGCCCGGCTGCTGACAGTATTGTCGATCATGTCTCGGACGCTGTCTGTTCAGCTGTCGCCAAGGGATGTGATGCACTGTTTCTCGATTTGCATGGTGGTATGGTCACAGAGGGATATGACGATCCGGAAGGAGAGCTTCTCAGAAGGATACGCGCGCAAGCACCGGACCTTCCCATCGCCGTTGCATTTGATTTTCACTCCAACATTTCGTCGGCGACGATCGACAATGCATCCGTGATTACGGGTTACCGCACTTATCCACATATCGATACGTATGAAACCGGGGCCCGAGCCGCCAAAACTTTAGTCGGGATGCTTAAGGGTGACGTTGACCCGGTCATTGTGTGGCGCTCAGTGCCACTGTTAACTCATCTGAACAAGCAAACACCCTCTCGCCAGCCAATGAAGGATATCATGGATCGCGCGATTGCCGCCGAGGCATCGGGGGAGGTTCTCAATGCGTCTGTGTTCGGCGGTTGGCCGCTCGCCGATATTCCGCATGTTGGTGTTCATAGCGTTATTGTTTGTGATCGCACTAAGATGGCGGACGCTGAAGCGTTGACTGACGAACTGACTGCGGAAGTCTGGAAACGCCGTGACGATTTCTTCTTTGCTGTAGAGCCAATTGAACAGTCGATTGCGCGGGCAAAAACCATTACTGATGGGCCGATCGTGTTGGCTGATCATGGCGATGTTGCGGGATCCGGCGGCTCTACCGACGTGCCCGTGGTGCTGGCGGAAGTTTTACGCCAAGGGCTGTCTAATATCTGTGCCGGGCCGTTCTGGGACCCGGCAACAGTTGGGCAGTTAGTCGCTGCTGGAGAAGGTGCTGAAATAACAGTGAACCTTGGTGGCAAGATGAATTTTCCCAATATTGGGGTGATGGGCACGCCGCTTAAATTGACCGGTACCGTAAAGGCAATCACCGACGGTAAATTCGTCGTGACGGCGCCGAAAAACACGGGCATGCAAATCTCATTGGGTGATACTGCTGTTCTAGCGGTTGGTGATATCGACATCGTAATCTGCTCGCATCGCCACGAACCCTTCGATCTCGGCGTATTTACCCACGCTGGAATCGATCCAACTCAGAAACGCTACATTTTAATTAAATCGCGCCAGCATTTCCGGGCAGGTTTCGAACCGATCATGAAGGACGTTGTCATGGTCTCAGGCCCTGGAATATGCACTTCGGACTACAGCCTGTTCCCATGGAAAAACGTGCGGCGTCCGGTCTATCCGTTGGATCCAAATCTAAATTGGAAGGCGTAGATCAACAGACTTTTTCACAATTGATGGGTTCTTTGGATTTTTATTTAACCGACAGCGTAGGTTAAGAATAAGCGTTTCGCGAGTAAACGGCATCAAGGAGTGAAGTGCTTTAGATGCTCAGGTCGCAATTGGTGATCACCTTAATAGATCCTGCCCCTAGCTCGAAGGCTTAAATGCGGTCTCTGTGGGTGCTTTTGTGTCATCGGCAATGAGGCGGCTTTTTGTGAGTGCGCCATCACGCTCAAGCAAAGGATAAGCGGCAGAGGTCAGATGGCTATTAATCCGCTTCAAATCGCGCAAGACATCAAGATGCAAGGCGCTTGAATCCAATGTATCTGGTTCACGCGCACCCATGCGGCGGAAATGCGTTTCTGAGTATTTGAGCTCTAGGTTCCGGATATGGACTTTCTTATCGAGCAGTTGCCGAGCGGCTTCGCGATCCGACGACATAAATACATGCATCGCAAGGTCGAGGGTTTGCAGAATCTGGTCGTGAAAATCGTTGATTTCTTTCTGCCCTTCGAGCGAGAAATTGATTTGGCCTTTTATTTTTTTGCCCGCCAATTCCATTAAGTTTTTGTCGATTATGTCGCCAACATGCTCAAGATTAGTTGTGAAGCTAAGGATTTCGACACTGCGCTGACTTTCAAATTTATCAAATTCTTCTCGGGTCAGCTCTGTTAGATATAACTTAATGGCTTCATTTAGCTGATCGACAATGTCGTCCGACGCTTCGATGGTTTTTCGTAAACTGGAATCATTGGTCTCCAAGACCTGTCGGGATCCCTCTAGCATGGTTTTTATAGCATCACCCATACGAAGTGTTTCACGGGCGGCAGCGGTGAGTGCAACTGAAGGCGTCTCCAGAGCGTTGGCATCAAGGTATTTGGGCGTGCCGGCATCTTCGGCTGAGAGGACTTCAGGAAGGATACGGCTGCACAGTGCATAGACCAACGAGACCAATGGCAGGAACAAAAACAAAAGGGCCACATTAAGTGCTGTATGGAAATTCGCGATCATGCGCTCCGGCGAATCTCCTAACATTGACAGATACGGCTGTACGTAGGGCAGGATAGGCACCGCCAGTGCAACGCCTGAAACCCGCATCATAAGATTTGCAAGCGGGACACGGCGCATCACAGACGAGGCCTTAGCCGTCAACCCAACCGCGATAAGACCTCCGCCGACGTTAGCACCGAGCACCATTGCTAAGGCCAGTGGAATACCAATCACCTGTATCGCGGCGAGTGACATTATCAGTAACACAACCGCGACGCTTGAATGCGATGCCCAGGTGATCAGGGCAGTAATCACGATCGCTAAAATAGGCTCGGTAGCCATGGGCGCGACCAACGCCGAGATTAATTCGCTTTCCCGCAATGAAACAGACGCCAAGCCGATAAGCTTGAGGGAGAGCAACATCAGTCCCAGGCCAGTAAACGCGCGAGCAATGGCGCGGCGTTTACTGCTTTCAGAAGACAGAAAAAGAAAAACGCCGACAGAAATCAAAATAGGACTGAGAATATCGAGGTCCAACGACAGCGCCTGCACAACCAATGTGCTGCCGACGTCAGCGCCCAACACAATCGCCAGAGCAACGGCCCCACCGATCAATCCCTGGCCTGCAAAAGACGCAATGATCAACGCCGTCGCCGTGCTGCTTTGTAGGAGGGCGGTAACCCCAGCGCCAGCACATGCGGCCGTTAGCCGATTCTTTGAAGACATGGATAGCGCACGCCGCAGGCTTGCCCCGAACGCCCTCGTGACACCAGTGCGTACCATACGGATGCCCCACAGCAGGAGGGCGACACCACCTATGATATTAACGAGCGTTGCCATGTCCCAAAGTCACCTACTTCTAAGGAAGTCAATTTGCCTCTGTGAAACGCGTGTCTCCTACGATGGATACGCACCGCATTTCTTTTGACGTGTCACTCTGGCCACGGAAGCGACCAAGTTTTCACATTCGTGAAGAACTTCATTGCCTCTAGCACACCTTCTTTAACGCCGTTACCTGAATCTTTAATTCCGCCGAATGGTGACATTTCGATCCGATATCCGGGCGCTTCCCAGATGTTGACGGTACCAACATCCAAACCGTTGATGAATGAGGTGATACGATTGAGATCGTTCGTGCAAACACCAGCTGACAATCCAAAAGGTGTCGAGTTAGAAATCTCCATTAACGCGACATCATCATTGGGGACGCGAACGATTGGAACAATAGGCCCAAATGTTTCTTCGAAGACAAGTTCGCTGTCGTGCGGAACGTGATCAACGACGATAGGCGGTAAAAGCGCCCCTTGGCGGCCGGGGTGATATAGGATCTTAGCGCCTTTTTTTTCAGCTTCGTAAACTCGTTGCTCGAATGTGGCGGCCGCATCTTCATGGACTACGCAACCCAGTTGAGTTTCTGGGTCTTCCGGATCACCAAATTTTATCGATTTGGCGCGCTCCAGAATCATCGGGACAATTTTATCGGCGACATCTTCTTGAACAAGAATACGTTTCACAGCTGTGCAGCGCTGGCCAGAGTTGCCGGTCGCTCCCGCAACAGCAATAGCTGCCGCTTTTTCAAGATCGGCATCGCTCAAATCATTCAAGATGATGAGCGGGTCGTTTCCGCCAAGTTCCAACGCCGCGCGCTTATAACCTGCCTTATTGGCAATCATCTTGCCGACCTTAACGCCACCAGTGAAGGTGATCACGTCGATATGTTCGTTAGTTATCATCTCATCACCGATATCAGCAGGCCAGCCTGTGACAATTTGGAACATTTCAGGCGGTAGGCCAGCTTCGTACAGAATGTCGGCCAATGTAATTGCAGTCAGTGGGGTCAATTCTGTTGGCTTGCAGACCATGCAGTTGTTGGTCGCGATTGATGGGGCGATTTTATGCGCCACCATGTTGAGCGGATGGTTAAAAGGCGTAATTGCCGAAATCACGTTTAACGGCTCGCGCTTGGTAAAGATCTTTCTTGCTTTGCCTTGCGGCGTTAGATCGCAGGAAAAAATTTGGCCATCATCAAGAATGGCAAGTTGACCAGCCAAAGTGAAGACATCGTATGATCGCCCGGTTTCATATAACGAATGCTGTTTGCAGATGCCCAGTTCAAGCGTGAGTACATCAGCGATTTGCTCGCGGCGTTCACGGATCAATTCAGCCGCACGGAACAGGATCTGTTGGCGTTCGTAACGTGTAAGTTTGGGCGTGTAATTGGCCGCGATCTCAAATGCTTCTCGCGCATGCTCGGCATTACCTGCGGGCACCGTTCCGATCACCTCGTTGGTATACGGATAGCGGACTTCGATCACATCAGCGGTTTCTACTTTGCGCCCACCGATCCGCATTGCTTCTTTGATGATAGGTCTCTTTGAAACGTCCATAGTTTCCTCCCTGTCGCGAATTTAAGCTGTATGATTTAGAGCAACATCAAAGATGTCGAAATTTCGTAGGTGACGATCTGCTGCAACATCGACGTGGCGCGTAACAATTAGGGGCACACGCTGTTCGCTAACACCGCCATGTGAGCGAAGGGGTTCTTTTAATTGGCTAAGATCATGACGGTCCGATGATGTTCCAATGACTTTGTGCTTGTCCGATACAACGATAATATCGCCAAGGCGGTCCATTGGTAATTGAAACTCGGCGCAGCCCTCTGCTTTCGAATAAACGTTGGCAAGGCCAGGATATATGGAGAGTTTTTCCATTGTGCTGGCCTGATCAACGCCATCGGAAAGATAAACGGTTGCAAAAGATCCCAAAGCACCATGATGAACCACATAGGGATCGGTGATTGGTAAAATAACCCGCGCCGCGTCGGCACCGAGCATCTTGTCCATCACTTCTTGTAAATAGATGACGTCAGGCAAATTATCCGCGCCAAATTTCGCGTTCATGCCGTGGTCTGCTGTCATAGCGAGCATCGCACCCATGTCGTCCAGTTCGGCCCAGTAGCTATCCATCATCGCATAAAACGCGTTGGCGACAGGTGTGCCAGGGGCATGTTTGTGTTGAATATAATCAGTCGTCGAAAGGTACATTATATCCGGGCGCATGCTTGCCATCAGCTTAACGCCGGCATCGAAAATGAACTCTGACAATTCTGCGGAATAAACATCTGGGATATCGCGCCCGACCATCACCTGAGCATTTTCAATGCCGTTTTCAGGTATCGTGGTCTCATCAGCTTTTTCAGAAGAGAATGAAACTGCACGACCAGATGTGAAATCAAGACCATGCCCTAACAATCGGCGAAGCTTGTCTTTCGCCGTTACGATAGCGACTTTAGCGCCAGCATCATGAAACGCTTTGAATATCGTTTCTGCGCGCAAGAACTTCGGATCGTTCATCATGACTTCTTCGCCCGTCTCTGGGTCTAAGAAGAAGTTCCCAGAAATGCCGTGAACAGCGGGGGGCTGGCCCGTGACGATCGACAAATTGTTTGGGTTGGTAAAACTCGGGACAACACAATCTGCGCGAAGATCTGAACCGCTTTTAATCTTCTCTGCCAGAAATGGCATATGTCCGCCCGCAATAGCTTGTTCTATGTAATCGGGTTCGGAGCCATCAATGCAGACCACGACAAGTGGTTGCTTAGGCCATGCATAGGAGCGCCCGTTTACGCTGATTGACGCCGGTATTTCGGTGTCAAAGTTCGATGATGTCATCTTGCGTGTCCTATTGTGCTGTCGATTTTCAGTTTAACGCTGAAGGCTGATTTGAATAGAGTCATCGCTGCTCGGGTATATGTCAAATCGCTAATAGCTATGCAATAAATAGATCAGATCTATGTGGAGTTACTGCAAGCCAATACCGCGTTCGCCATTGCCGCCGCGTGGCGTGATTTTCATTCAGCAGCAACGGACGCGCCGCTCTTTACACCGAGCTCCGTCAATACGTCGCCCATAACGCGAAGCACTTCTTTCATATCGCCGGCACCTAAGTGACCAATGCAGCCAACACGAAAGCTTGGTGCGACTGTCAATTTGCCTGGATACAAGACAAACCCACAATCTTTCACCCGATCATAAAATACTTGGAAGTCAAAAGCGGGATCAACCGGCATTTTAAATGTAACAATAATCGGAGCCTGTAATGTGGAGGGAAGTAAGGTCTCAAAACCCAGTTTCCCCATCCCATCGATGAGGATTTGGCAATTATTTGAATAGCGTGCGTACCGTCCATCGACGCCACCCTCAGCCTCAAATTGCTCAATGGCTTTGTCAAAGGCAAAGATGACATGGATTGGCGGCGTAAAGCGCCATTGGCCGTTGCCTTCCATAGCTTTCCATTGGTCATAGAGATCCAGCGCCAATGAATGTGCGTTGCCTTCGCATGCCTCTAAAACAGATTGACGTATGAGGGCAAAACCCATACCCGGAACACCCTCAAGACATTTGTTCGATGATGCCATTATTGCGTCGAAGCGAATATTTTTCGAATCTAGCATGATCGCACCAAACGCACTCATAGCATCAATGATCAAGGACCGCCCAGCATTCTGAACGATTTCTGCGATGTCTTCGACGGGATTGAGGATTCCTGATGTGGTTTCGCAATGAACGACCAAAACGTGCGTAATCGACGCGTCTGCTGCCAATTTAGCCGCTAGTGCAGTCGTGTCTGGTGGCGTATCTTCCAGGGTCTCCATAATTTCAAATGCGCGCCCGGCATAGGTCAGAATTTTCGCCATGCGATGACCGTAGGCACCGTTAATCAAAATCAGCGCTTTGCCGTTTTTGGGAATTATTGTTCCCAATGTCGCCTCAACCACGAAGGTCCCGCTGCCTTGCAGGGGCACACATACATGGGTATCCGAAGCATTAGCGATGTTTAAAAGTTTCTTGCGCACACGTGCATTGGTATCAACAAAAACTTGATCACGTGAGCCCCAGTCATGAAGCATGGCTTCTTTTGTTTCTACTGATGTGGTCAGGGGGCCAGGCGTCAGTAAACGTGGATCTCCAGGTGTTAGTGTCATCAATCTAAGCCCTCTTGTTTATGCCCGATCAAGACGACCAAGACTGATCATCTGATGCTCTATTGAGCTGAGCATTCAAGAAAACTGAGGCATACGTCAAATCGTTAATTTAAATAGGATATATAAGTCTTGTCGATGTCAGCAAGCTTGTGCCTTGGCCAAGAGACCCTTGTTTAAAGCGCATGCACAAGCCTGGCAGCAACTACAGTGCCAATCCTGTGGGAGCAGCGCGGGGCCATCGGCCGCTTGCCCCCAATTTAAACTTGCCGTCAATGCCAGCGCCATATCTCGGCGACACAGGAACACGACGGCGGATCAGTGATCATCGCGTTTACAAACATGTAAATTTGAAACCTAGCCAACCATGATCGCTTTACAGCATGATACCTTGATCAATGTGACTGGAGTGCCGTAGCATTAATCGGATTGCTAATTTCAATGGTCCAAATTGATTGAGCCTATGCATTATTCTAAGCTTCGCGCCTTTCACGCCGTCGCCACACAGGGCGGCTTTTCCAAAGCGGCAGAGCATCTACATCTCACCCAACCAACGCTTTCGGATCAAGTCCGAAAGCTAGAAATCGACTTTGATATTTTACTTTTTAATCGAAATAGTCGATCAGTCACGATGACGGAGACTGGAAAGCATTTGCTGTTGATCACGACGCGTATGTTCGAGTGCGAAGCAGAGGCCATTGCATTTTTGCAGGAAAACCAGGACCTGCTGACAGGAAATATAACGCTTTCGGCAGATGCGCCATTTCATATTCTAAAGATTGTGCGAAAATTCCGGGATCAATACCCTGGCGTTAACATAAACATTAAGATCGGTAACTCCGAGGAAATCCTAGGTCACCTGTTCGAATTCAAATCCGATATTGGTGTATTCTCCCGGGTTCCCGATGATGATCGGCTGAATATTGTCAACTTAAGAGATGACCCACTCGTGGCGGTTATCTCAAAAGATCATTCATGGGCATCACGCAAATCTATTCAATTTTCCGAGTTAGAAGATCAGCCATTGGTCCTACGTGAACGGGGATCAACGACACGACAATTAATAGAAAATGAGTTCGCCCGCCTAAAACTCAAACAAGGTAACTTTATGGAAGTTGAGGGGCGCGAAAGTATTCGCGAAGCTGTTGCCACAGGCAATGGCATTGGCTTTATCTCCAGGCCAGAATTCGGTTTTGATTCAAGGTTAGAGATGCTTGAACTTAAAAATTGCGAGCTTTCCATGCACGAATACTTGGTTTGTTTAAAGGATCGGTCAAATATTCGTGTTGTTTCTGCATTTTGGGATATGGCCACCGAAATGGTGAGAAAAAATCCCGAGATCAGCGGGCGTAAAAAGTTACGCCCTTAGACTGACTGCGAAGCCGCGGGTCCGCCGATTTAATCAGTACAGGGCGTCCTTCGAGGGCTTCAAAGCAGCGCTCTAGGGTCTCTTGTTCTAATCGATCCATCGCATCTTCAGTAAAGAACGTCAAATGCGGCAGCAGAACTACATTGTCCATATCGTATAGAGCGCGCAATGGGTGATCTAATTTGTTGAGGGGTTCACGGCTGTATACATCAAGACCTGCACCAGCGATCTGACCGGTCTGCAATGCGTCTAGAAGCGCCATCTCATCAATAATAGCGCCCCGCGCCGTATTTATCAGAAACGCACTTGGTTTCATAGAGGCGATCTGGTTGCGTCCGATCAGGTGTTTCGTTTCATCGTTAAGAACACAATGGATCGAGACAAAATCGCTTTCTGTCATGAGTTGGTTAAGGTCAGAAATAGGGTGGATCCCTATTTCGCGCATCCTTTCGGGCGGTGTATGCGGCGAATAACCAATCACCCGTGCGCCAAACCCAGCACCGGCCATTTGCGCCATAGATTGGGCAATCTTTCCAGCACCAATGAGCCCAACCGTTTTCCCCGCTATGTCGCTGCCGCGCCACGCTGTTTCTGGCCAAACCCAGTCGTTACTGTGCATTGCGCGGTCCATGGGAATCAGGCGTTTTGCGAGCGCAATCATCAGGGTGAAGGCGCCCTCGGCAACGGTGCGCTCTGCGTATTCCGGGATGTTCACAACCGGGATACCGCGCGCCTTCGCGGCTTCGATATCGATGGCATCTATGCCGACCCCGTACTTGACAATAGCTTTTAATTTGATGGCCGCATTGATGACTTTTTCCGTGATTGGTGTATAGCACATCAGCAGGAGATCTGCATCGCGAACGGCCTCGATGAGAGCCACCTCAGCAATCCCATCGGGCAAGAGCACTAAATTCATGCCGTGATCGAACAAAGTTTTATCGATGACGGGGCATTCTAGCTCTTGGTCTGTGCGGACAATTTTAATCATAAATCTTCTTGCTGGATGCCATGTACTTAGGCGAGGGCATGCGCACGAGACGCATCTGAAATTGCGGTATCGATTGTATCTAATGCTAAATCCATTTGATCTTTCGTCAAGATCAGCGGCGGTGTCAGTGTGATCGTGTTGCCCATCGTAAGTTTGAATGAAAGTCCTGCATCAAGGCATCGGTAGAACACATCTTCTGCCAGGTCATCCGCTGCTTCTTTGCCTTCTTTGCTTTTGACCAATTCAATACCCATCAGGAAACCACGCCCGCGCACATCCCCAACAACAGCGTGCCGGGATTTCATGTCTTGAAGGCGCTCCATCGCGTGGCAACCGACTGTGTCGGCACGTTCGACCAGATTTTCTTCTTCGATGATTGCAATGGTGGTCAGGGCTGCGCGACACGTAACCGGGTTTTTCTCGTGAGTGTAATGTCCAAATGCAAAATCACCTGCAACATCAAGATCAGGCCGCGTAATGGTCGCAGCAATCGGCAAGATGCCTCCGCCTAAGGCCTTGCCCAAAACCAGAATGTCCGGGATAACATCGTCATGTTCACATGCAAACATTCGACCGGTTTTCCCCAATCCAGTTGGAATTTCATCGAATATCAAGAGCGCCCCAGCGTCATTGCAGGCCTTGCGCACTTCGGCCCAGAACCCGGGTGGAGGAATATAAGGAACGGCGCGTGCCGGTTCGGCGATAACGGCGGCCACGTCGCCTTCTTTTTCCAAAACATAACGGACGAAATTGGCGCACGTCATTTTACAAAGTTCTAAGTTAGGTTGGCCATCGACATCGGGATATCCATAGGGGCATCGATAGCAGGCAAAAGGTGCCACATGCTCCGTCCCAGGCAAGAGTGGGCCCACGATGTGTGACCGGAATAATTGCTCTCCGCCGACAGACGATGCGCCGAAGCCTGCACCGTGAAACGCGTCCCAGAAAGACACCGTTTTGTATCGTCCGGTCGCAGCACGGGCGACCTTAATCGCCACCTCGACCGCATCAGAGCCACCTGTCGTGAACAGTACCTTCGACAGTGTCCCTGGCGAAATCTCCGCCAGTTTCTCGGCAAGCAGCGTGGCTGGCTCACATGTGAAACGTCGCGGTGCGAACGGCAACTCGTCCATTTGGTCGGCAATCGCTTTTTTAAGACGCGGATGGCCATAACCAATGTGGTGCACATTATTACCGTGGAAATCTAAGTATCGATGGCCATTCGAATCTTCGATCCATGGGCCTTCTGCTTTTGAAATAACGGATAGACAGGGCGACGATATGGATTGGTGCAGAAAATGCTCGGCATCTCGTTCCAATACCTTGTTAGTCGCATCGCCATGCGTTTTCAAAGCCCACTTTTCACGTCGAGAGGACGTGTTGCTCTCACCCTCAGATTGGGTTGGCGATTGCTTCTGAATTTTATTCATGTGGAGCCTGCTTATTTTACAACCTGGGTAGATTGTGTGCATTCGAGCCATAGGTCAAATCGTGAAATTCAATACTTCTCATAGATTTTAGCGATGTATATAGGTTGACCAGGGCCATTGAATTGTCCGGTTTGAATTGGGTTAGATTATAGGACCATATTAATCTTTTTTATAGATTACATGAACGTACCGCTCGCGAAGCATACGTCGCTGATACTACGAGAGAAAGAGGATTGAATGCATGACGTCACGACCACGAGGATGGTCTCGGAAGCTATGTTGGAATAACGAATTTAGGAATACTTAGCCACCAGATGCGGATGTTTTGCCAATATCACTTCCTCAATAGAGCTTCGTTTGATAATGCCGTCATGCCTAATAATCAGTCGTTCAAAAGCGCGGCACACGTTGGCTTAAGCCATAGACCCATCGTATTTAAGCAATACCAAATAACGATTTGACACAACATGCTCTGCACCAACATGCTCTTTTCGAGCTTAGAGACGTGATCGTTCGCTCGGCGAAGGTGAGAACGGCGCCGTTTTCGAGGCGCGAAATCGGCTGTGAACATAAGGGTGGCTGTGAGGCAACTGGTCGCAACCGCGACGACACTAAGGACCCGAAAGGCAATCGATCATGACAAGCGAGCGATACTGGACCTACTTCAATCCAACCAAGATCATCTTTGGGGATAGTGCCATCCAGCGGATTGGCGAGCAGATTGGGGGGCGGCGCTATGTTCTCGTGACCTATGATCAGCCGCCGTTCAAGGAGATGGCAAATCTGGTCCATGCATCCGCAGGCCCACCGGCCAATATTATCGATAACATTGTGACGAATCCAGATTTTCAGACTCTCACGGAGGCGTGCGTACAATATGCTGAAGCCGGCGACGTCGAGTGCATTGTTGCGCTCGGCGGGGGGTCCGTTATCGACGTAGCCAAGGTTCTGGCCGCCAGCAATGGTGATTTCAACAATATCCGTCATTTCTTGCAGACAGGAGAGGGGGGCGACACACTCCAGTCCGTACCGATTATTGCCGTCCCGACAACAGCTGGAACCGGAAGCGAAGTGACGTGTTGGGCGACGGTCTGGGATACGGAGGAAAACAAGAAATACTCCCTGGCACGGACGAACTTATATCCGGAGTGTGCGCTGATTGATCCCGAGCTGACATTGGGGTTGCCCAAGGTGCTGACCATCAGCACTGGCCTCGACGCATTGTCGCACGCCCTTGAGAGTATCTGGAACCTAAATGCCAACCCGGTGTCGTCGTCGCACGCTGTGATGGCGTCCCGGGAAGCGATTGCAGTGTTACCTCTTTTAGTAAACGATCTGAAAAATTCGACTTTACGCCGACGCATGGCGAAGGCGGCACTGATGGCAGGCCTTGCGTTTTCCATGTCTGACGTCAGCGCCCATGGGACACATTGAGGTGATTGCTTAAT
>TARA_R110001592_G_scaffold75380_2_pt1 | contig 23190 bp, 25 predicted proteins | sample TARA_R110001592 | Tara Oceans TARA_R110001592 (sample SAMEA4398387) | marine metagenome | biome: Polar Biome; feature: [SRF] surface water layer (ENVO:00010504); material: water (ENVO:00002006), including particulate matter (ENVO:01000060) such as... | depth 5 m | reverse complement strand
GTTGCTTCATCAATGCAGTCTACAGGATAAAGTGCAGAGCCAGAAAACAGGACCCTTCTCGCTCAAAGGGTGCCGATTGCCAGCGGGTTTATCAGACTGATGGTTTGAGCGTCTCTTCGTCTCTGCGCCGCTTGGACTTGTTACCCATGCGTACACCGATATCCATTAGAAACTGCATATAGCCTTCCTTGTCTTCGATCACATCCTGCCAGAACGGCGAGTGATACATCGCCATGGCACCGTGCACCAGCGCCCAGGCTGCGCAGTAATGAAAATAGGCTGGCACGTTTTCCAATTTGCCATCGTCTATACGCTCCTGGATTACGCCGGTCAGATGATTGAAATTGGAGGCGCGGATTTGGTGCAATTGCTCCACCAGTTCAGGAAGCTGGTTGGATTTGACCAGTTTTTCTTCCAACCGATCGAACAATCGGTAGCGCTCCGGATCACTCATACGAAACGCGAAGTAATCCCGCGACAGAGCTTCGCGGTCTCTCTCTATGCTTTCGGAGTGAAGCAGGCTGGCTAGGTCGCCCTCATAATCGAGCATCAAGCGTAAATAGATCTCGGCTTTGGACTTGAAATGCTTGTAAATGGTGCCCTTACCAATGCCCACTTCATCGGCAATCATTTCCACTGTGACACTGTCCTCGCCCTGCTCTAGAAAAAGGCGCAGGGAGGTGTCGAGAATTTCCTGTTCGCGGCGACGGAACTCGCGGACCTTTCGTGACTCTTTCTGCATGATGACTCCGCAATCCATACCGGCAATAATGGGCATTATGCCAAGTTTGTGACCCGTTTCCCATGACTGATTGAAAGCTGACTGTCAGGCCCTTTTTTGAACACGAACGGCTATCAGTGCAACCCCCATTGAGCCGAGCATAAGCATCAGGGAGACCGCATTGAGTACCGGAGTAGCGCCTTCGCGCAGTCGGCTGAAGAGCGTTATGGTCAATGGCGCGTCCGAGCCAACCAGCATCAATGTAGTGTTGAAGTTCTCGAAGGACATGAGAAAACAGATCAGCGCAGAGCCAATGATCGCGGGGGCCAAAAAAGGCAGGGTAACGGTGACTATCGCAGTCAGCTGTGACGCGCCCAAATTTCGCGCCGCCTCCTCAAGCTGCACGTCAAAGGTGCGCAATCGCGCCGAGATGACCAAGGTGGCAATGGTACTCAAAAACGCAAACTGACCCAGCACCACAAGCAGCAAACCAGGTCGCAGCATCTCCAGCAAAATGTCGTGATTGAAATCAAAATAGTTGGCGATCCGACTGGCAAATATCAGGATCGATATACCCAGTATGACACCCGGTATAACTAGCGGTAGCAGCATGAGGATGAACAGCAGATTCTTGCCAGGAAAACGGTAACGCTCAAACAGGAAAGCGTTGAGTGTCGCCAGGCTGACGGCCAGAATCGTTACACAACTGGCCACCAGTGCACTAACCCCCAGGCTGCGCAATATCGCGCGGTCATGAAACAGACCGGTGCGTTCTGCATCGTTGGCAACAAACCAGTCAAGGGTAAAGCCCTGCCAGGGCAACGCCGGAAATCGGCTGTCATTGAAGGCGAATACCCCCACCACGATCAAGGGCGCTGCCAAGTAAATGAAGAACATCAGTACATACACGGCGTAGGCCCAACGAAAACGTCTGCTTAGCGGCAGCGAGGCGATCATCGCATGGTCTCCACGAAGGATTGGCCGCTTAGCTTAAGCCCCACCCAGACGATCAGCGACGACAAGACCAGAAGCAGCACTCCGAACGCGGCCCCCTGCTCCCAGTTGAAGCGAGTGATGAACTGGGTAAATATCTGCTCGGTAAACCACAGGCTGTCCTTGCCGCCCAGCAGCACAGGCGTGAGGTAGTTGCCCACCGAGAGCATAAAAACGACGATGGATCCGGATACGATGCCCGGCATGGTGTGGGGTACGACGATGTTCCGCAGCACACCCAGGTGACTGCCGCCTAGATCGTAGGCGGCTTCCACTAGGCTGTTGTCCAGACTGTCCAGCGTCGTCACTAGGGGCACCAGCATAAACAGGATTGACGCATAGACCAGCCCCACCATGATGGCTACATCGTTGTAGAGCATCTCCACCGGCCCGACCGCCAGTCCGCTCCACTGCAGTACCCCGCTAAGCACGCCACTTTCACGTAGCAGTATCATCCAGCCATAGGTGCGCACCAACTCACTGACCCAAAATGGCACCAGGCAGGCAAGAAAGAGCAATGAGCGCCTGCGGCCCTTTACCAGTTTTGCAATGTACCAGGCCACCGGGAAGGCAATCAGCAGCGTCAACATGGTAGTGAATATAGAAATCAATGCCGTGCGTACATAAGTACGCCAGTACAGTGATTCGGTAAAAAACTGTGTGAAATGCATTCAGCTGAACCGGTGCTCTGCAAAGCCGATGCGCTCGCACAATGACACTAGCACCATGTCCACATGTGGCAGCAGAATCAGCAAGAGCAACCAGAGCAATAACGGCAACATCAGCAGAAAGACGATTAACCTCAGTCACTTGTCTGTGGACTAGCGGTGCTCATTCGCAGCCTGCGGCAAAGTACTGGGCTTGATTACCCATCCAGCCGAGCTGCAGCCAATCGCCTGGCCGCAGCCTTGCGTACTCAGGGGTCTGTGGCAGCCGCACAGTCAGCTCACTACCCTGCCCTATGCTGGCGGTGATCCGGCTGTTGGCAACGTCAAACAGCGTGGTCTTTCCGCACCCTGATGGGCCGAGGATAGAGAAGAGCGAACCGGCCGGAATACTCAGGGAGATATCGTCAACCTCAGCCTGGCCGCCAAAGGCCTTGTACAGTCGGTCGCATTCCAGATCGAGAACAGTGTCGGGAATCAAAAGCATGGTATTTCCGTTGCAATATCCGTTGCAATAAGTCCGCATCCGCCCGCAATAGTGCCAGGCGGAGTAATCAGGGCCCCTCTCAGTTCGCTGCGCTTACGCGATCCAGAATACGCCCTTCGATTGCTTCCAGGCCGGCGGGTACGGGTGGATACCATTTGATGTTATCCAGTGCCGCCGCATCGAAGCTGCTTTCAAAGCTCTCTTTGAGCTTCTCGTCAACAAAAGCTTCAGCGCCTAAGGATGCAGTGAAATTCCCAGCGGACTGGGTAATCAACGCCGCCATTTCTGGCTGCATGACAAAATTGATCCATTTGTAGGCAGCCTCGTCATTGGCTCCACGGCGCGGCAGCGCAAAGGTATCGATCCAGCCCAGTGCGCCGGTGGCAGGTGCAATGAAACTGATCTTCGGATTTTCCGCCTGGAGTTTCCAGCCACCGGCATCCCAGCCCTTTGCAGCCACCACTTCACCGGAAGCGACCAGGTTGATCAGCTCGTCTCCGCCCGTCCAGTAGGTTTTTACATTGGGCTTGCAGGCGATCAGCTTTTCCTGAACGCGAGTCATCATCGCTTCATAGGCTAAAGGGTCATCGTAGGCCGTAAAGGGATTCTCACCCATAGAGAACGCCATCCCGATCAGAATGGGCCGACGCAGGCGGTAAGAGACCTTGCCGGCTAATTCAGGCTTGCACAGGTCGGCAAACTCTTTCACCTGATCTTTAACGCTGTCGTGCACAATCAGCCCAGTCGTACCCCACACATGAGAGACGGCATAGACCTCGCCATCCAGCTCGCTATTGTTTTTGGTCGCGGCCAGCATGGAAGGGATGAACAGCGACGAGTCGATTTTGCTAATGTCGATCGGTTTATAAATCCGATATTCCTGTTGGGCACTGGTAATGCGGTCCTGACTGGGCTGGGCAAGGTCAAAGCCGGACCCGCCGGTAGCACGCAGCTTGGAGATCATGTCTTCGTTATTGGACAACGTCACCTGCACGTCAATGCCGGTTTCCTTTTCAAACAGGCTCACCACTTCTTCCGAGGCATAGCCGCCCCAGGTCAGGAGGCGCAACTCTTCAGCAATAGCCGAGAATGGAATTACAACAAGGGTAATTACCGCGGGTACGAGCAATTGTTTTAAACGCATGATGTACTTCCCTTTATCGTCGTTGGTTCCCGAAAATCAAATCATAAACGTGACAGTATAGTTACAGTTATTAAAGCTGCCTGAGCGACCACCTAACAACAGTTGACGATAAAATAGAGTCCGCGTATTCCAAATCGGTTTATCAAATACCACTACAAGACTGGCAGGTTCGAGGATTTAGACAATACTGACAATATCAGGCGTAACGTTCCCCCAAGCGCCAAGCCTGAATGGCCGGGCATGTCCCGTCCTTGCAACACTCCTAATGGTCTTGACCCGAATACTTCCCCCAGTATTCGGGTTTTTTTTGCCTCTCAGGGCAAGCGGATCATTCAGCGAGAGGAAATAACCGATGGAAGTTATCCGTAGTGGATTGCCATAGGGCGTCCAGAGGCTCATCGCGTAACTGGGCGACAAAGGCAGCTACGTCACAGACAAATTGCGGCTCATTGGGCTTGCCGCGATGGGGCACAGGTGCCAGATAGGGAGAGTCGGTTTCAACCAGCAGACGATCCGCCGGAACCTGGCGCGCGACGTCGCGCAGAGCTTGCGCATTACGAAAGGTGACGATACCCGAGAGTGATATGTAGTAACCGAGATCCAGGGCTTGACGCGCCATATCCCAATCTTCCGTGAAGCAATGCAACACACCGGCATGGACAAGGTCGGCCTCACGCAATAGATCCAGTGTGTCGCTGCGCGCTTCCCGGGTATGGATGATGACCGGCTTGCCGGTCCGTGCGGCAGCGGCCAGATGACACTGGAAAGAGCGCTTTTGCTGCTCGGCCATCTCCGGCTGATAATGATAATCCAAACCAGTCTCGCCAATGGCGACAACCCGAGGATGATCCAACTCTTTGAGTAGCCATTCCAGTTCAGTCGTCTGATCATCGACCAGATCCAGCGGGTGAACGCCCACGCTACAATAGACATCCGGATAACACTCAGCGAGGCGCTTCACCACCGGTGCATTGGCAGCATCAACCCCGATGCAGAGAAATTTCCCCACACCCCTGGCGCGTGCCGCATCGAGTGCGCGGTCGAGTGAGCCGTCATAGGGGGTGAGATCCAAACGGTCAAGATGACAATGGGAGTCGATCAGCATAAAGGCGCTACTTACATCGTATGGGTGGGCCGATCCGACTTCAGGGCACCGGCGAGGTAGGTTTCGATCTTGCTACGTGCGGTATTGTCCTGATCACTGAACTGTACACCGATGCCCGCCGCGCGGTTGCCCTGAGCGCCCTTCGGAGTGATCCAAATGACCTTGCCCGCTACCGGAATTTTTTCGGGCTCGTCCATCAAATTGAGCAACATGAATACTTCATCGCTGAGGCGATAGCTCTTGTTAGTCGGAATGAACAGGCCACCATGCTTCACAAAGGGCATATAGGCGGCGTAAAGCACCGACTTGTCCTTGATGGTGAGCGATAGAATACCGTTGCGGGGACCGGGGGCGGTCGGATTACTCATGCTTTTCTCATCCTGATCAATGATAACTGCAGATTAACGCTTTTTGAGTAGCTGTTTCCACTCTAGTAACAAGCTCTCCAGAAACAAGCCTCTATTCAAGTTCGCCTTGCCCAGCGTCATCGAGCGGTGGGCCAACAGCCAATCCTGCCATTCCATCAACTGCTGCGCACTCACATGTTTAGCCATGTAGCCCAGCACAACATCCATGTCGCTGTTTGCCGCATGCTGGATCGCGCCGGTCTGTAGCTTGAGAAGATCAAGCGTCCAACTACAAAACCAGTCAATCAATACATCGAGGGGAATCTTTGACCAGCTTTCCGCGACCTGGCTGGCCGACTGTTTGTCCTTGAGCAACGCCTTGATGTTACCGACCACCCGCTCCCGTAGCTGCACGGCATCCAGTTCGTGCAGTGCAGCAGCACGCAGTGGCGCGCCACCAGCCATCTGCAATAAATTCAATCGTTGCGCGTTATCCAGCTCGGGCACAGTATTGGCGAGCCAAGCCAATGCAGCATCATGCGATGGCGTCGGCAAGCGCTGGATCCGGCAACGACTGCGAACTGTGGCAAGCAGGCGCCCTGGCTGGTCGGTCACTAAAAGAAGATAGGTATCGGCAGTGGGCTCTTCAAGGGATTTGAGCAGCGCGTTAGCAGCGTTTTGGTTCATTGCCTCGGCTGGATGCAACACAATGACCTTGCTGCCCCCCTGCTGCGCTGTCTGCCCCAAAAAATCAACCAGTTGTCGAATCGCATCAACCCGAATGGCCTTACCCTCTTCTTCGGGCGTAATCAGCATCAGGTCGGGATGATTGCCGGCCTCGCGCAGTAAACAACTACGACAGCGACCGCAGGCCATTCCGTGAGACGGCGAAGTACATAGCAGGAATGCCGCAAATGCATCGGCAAAACGTCGCTTGCCTACCCCCGGCAGGCCGCTGAATAGATAAGCGTGAGCATGCTGCGCCTGCTCAGTCAGCTGGGTCCAGACGGTGTCATGCCAGGGAAATGCGACTTCAGGCATGCCAGCGCTCCAACACCAGAGCAATCAAGGGATGCATCGCTGTGGCAACCTGCTCAAGACTTCCACTGGCGTCGACTACCCGGTAACGCTCTGGCTCTGCTGCGGCGCGATCGAGGTAACAGCGGCGTACCGACTCGAAAAAAGACTGCTGTTCGACCTCGAAACGATCCAGTTCACTCCGCGCTCGCGCTCGCTGCATACCGATATCTACTGGCACATCGAAAACAACGGTGAGATCAGGTCGCAATGAGCCCTGCACCCAATCTTCCAATACGGCGATACGCTGTGTCGGTATCCCCCGGCCAGCGCCCTGATATGCATAGGTTGCATCGGTAAACCGATCGCTGATAACAACCTGGCCTTGCGCCAACGCCGGGCGTATCAGCCGATCAATGTGCTGTGCCCGCGCGGCGAACATCAATAGCAGCTCTGCATCAGAGCACATGGGTTCGTCGTGATGGCTAAGCAACACCTCACGGATCGATTCGGCAATTGGCGTGCCCCCTGGCTCACGGGTCAACAGTGGATCACAACCGGCTTCACGCAGCGCGGCGGCAAACAGTTGCAGGTTGGTCGATTTACCTGCGCCCTCCGGGCCCTCGAAAGTGATAAACAATCCGCTCACTGGCCACCCTCTTGGGTTTCATTATTGCTAGCCGGGCTGGAGCGATAGCGCTCAGCCCGCTGACGAATCTGGTACTGCTGAACGGCTCTGTTATGGTCAACCAGCGAATCAGAAAAGATATGACTACCATCACCCCGGGCCACAAAATACAGGCTGGTGCCAGACTGCGGGTTAACCGCCGCTTCCAATGCTTGACGTCCGGGCATCGCAATCGGCGTCGGCGGCAGTCCGTCGATCGTATAGGTATTGTATGCAGTATGCTCACGCAGGTCGCGGCGGCGTATATTCCCCTCATAGGCCTCACCCATACCGTAAATCACTGTGGGGTCAGTCTGCAGACGCATACCGATATTCAGCCTGCGCGTGAATACCCCGGCAATCTGACCGCGCTCGTGTGGCACACCCGTCTCTTTCTCGACAATGGAAGCAAGAATCAGCGCCTCATAGGGAGTGTTAATAGGCAGGTTATCGGCGCGCTGCCCCCAGACCTCTTCCAGCACCTCCTCCATGCGTTGATAGGATCTAAGCAGAACATCCCGGTCGCTCATGCCAAAGGTGTACTGGTAGGTATCAGGGAAGAAGCGACCCTCCGGATGAATGTCCTCAAGCCCCAGGTCAATCATAACCTGCTCGTTGCTCGCTCCCGGGTCCAGCGTCTGCTGCAAGCGCTCGGCATGCGCCAGTTGCTGGCGCACCTGATTGAAGGTCCAGCCCTCAACGAGAGTAACACTGCGGCGCGTTACTTCCCCAGCATCCAGCCGCCGCAGAAGATCAGCCGCAGACATGCCTGGCTCAAGCTGGTACTCACCCACGTGAAGGACCGCATCGGGCATCAGCCATTGCCAATATCGGCGCAGCCAGTGAGCACGCTCGATGATGCCGTCTCGTTCCAGTTGCTCCAGTACTCGGGCCGGAGTGCTACCTGGGGCGACGTCCATGCTGGCTGGCTCGACTACCTGCAGCGGCTGACTTAACGCACTTTGCAAAGTGAAATAGCCCCACACGCCAAAAGTGAGAATAAATAGTATCGAAATAACAACAATTAAACGAATTAACCTGAGAATCAACTTCACTTAATTACCTGTTCTGCAAGCGCTTGCGCATGGCGTGTTTGGGGGCCAACTGGCCAGCTAATGTCCGCAAGACCAACTATTGGCCAGACGCCATAGAGGCTATTGCAGCAGAAGATTTCGGTGCTCTGCAGCACAGTGGCGTAATCGATTGAGCGAACAACGACCGGCTGACCGGATTCACTCAACCGGTCAATCAGATAGTCACGCATGACGCCCTGAACACCACATCCGCGCAGATCCGGCGTAATCCAGCGATCATCGTGGCGGATGAACAGATTGCTCATGGTGCACTCGATCACGTCGCCCCCGATGTCTCTGACCAACCCTTCAGCATAGGCCGGATCGGTCCATTCGCTCCGGGCAAGCACCTGCTCCAGTCGGTTAAGGTGCTTGATACCGGCGAGCAGGGGTTGAACCGCCAGGCGAGTCTGGCACTCAAACAACGTGATCCCGGCGCTGAACCGCTCGGCCGGGTAAACTGCAGGGGGAAGACTCTGACAAATGCGAGTGGGCTGAGCCGTATTTGGCATGGCATAGCCGCGCGGTCCGGTACCGCGCGTCAACGTTAATTTAATAATGCCATTGTGCAGTCGCTGGGCGACCGCATTCAATTCGTTCGTGATCTCAACGAGGTCTACCGTCAACCGCAGTGCGCAGAGCCCACGACGCAAGCGAGCCATATGGTATTCGAGTAGCCCAATATGCCCGTGGGCTACCCGTAAGGTTTCGAACACCCCATCGCCGTAAGACAAACCCCGGTCCAATACCGAGAGAGTGGCAGCAGGCTTGCCATCAACCAGGCATTCCAGTGCGGATACATTGTCGAAAGGAGAGTCCGCCATCAGAGACGACGAAACACCAAGCTACCGTTGGTCCCACCAAAGCCGAACGAGTTGGAAACGACCACGTCGAGCTGGCGGGCCTGAGCTTCATGGGCCACGTAGTTCAGATCACACCCCTCATCAGGGTTATCCAAGTTAATGGTCGGTGGTGCCACTTGATCACGCAATGCCAGGATACTGAAAATGGCTTCAACCGCACCAGCAGCACCTAAAAGATGACCTGTCATGGACTTGGTCGAACTGATAGCCAGTTTTTTCGCGTGATCGGCAAAAACCGTCTTCACCGCGCTGGTCTCGGCGAGATCGCCGGCGGAGGTCGAGGTTCCATGAGCGTTTATATAACCTACCTGAGAGGGCTCCACACCGGCGTCACGCAATGCGTTGATCATGCACTTGGCACCACCGCGTCCATCCTCCGGCGGAGCTGTCATGTGGTACGCATCGCCACTCATGCCGAAACCGATCAGCTCTGCATACAGGGTCGCACCACGCGCTTTAGCGTGTTCGTACTCCTCAAGCACAAGGGCCCCGGAACCGTCTGAAAGCACAAACCCATCCCGATCCCGATCCCAGGGCCGGCTTGCTGCAGTCGGGTCGTCATTCCGGGTGGACATGGCCCGAGCGGCGCTGAACCCGCCAAGCCCCAGTCCGCTGGTGGCCATCTCGGAACCACCCGTGATCATGACGTCTGCCTCGCCATAAGCAATATTGCGTGCGGCCATGCCAATGCTGTGCGTGCCGGTAGTGCAAGCCGTCGTCAATGCATAGTTGGGGCCTTGCAGACCGTACTGTATCGAGAAATACCCAGCCACCATGTTAATGATCGAACCGGGCACGAAAAATGGAGAAATGCGCCGAGGTCCGCTGGCCAGTAGCAGCTCATAATTCTTTTCGATATTGGTCAAACCGCCGATACCCGAGCCCATGGAAACACCAATACGGTCACGATTGGCATCAGTGACCTCCAGACCGGAATCTGTGAGCGCCTGAATGCAAGCTGCAATACCGTACTGAATAAACAGGTCGAGCTTGCGTGCCTCTTTGGCCGTCATGTAGGGCTCGATATCGAAATTTCGAATAGAACCACCAAAGCGTGTACCAAAGGCACTGACGTCCATATGCTCGATTGGGCCAATTCCACTGTTGCCCGCTAGGGCTGCCTGCCAACTGCTATCCACCGTGTTACCCAGGGGGGTCAACATGCCAAGGCCAGTTACCACGACGCGTCTGCGCGACACAGGATGCTCCTTATTCAACTCTCAGGGATGCCGATAGATTACCTGTCCGGCGGCAGTCGAGGGGTATTGTCCGCATAAATAGAGGCTTGGGCAATATCAGAGACCCAAGTAAGCGGGCTAGCTAGGTGTCAGAGACGCAAAAAGGCCACAGCTCGAATCCGAACTGCGGCCTTTTTGTGTTCATTCAACAGACTGCGTGATTACTTCGGGTGCGAGTTCACGTAGTCAATAGCTTCCTGAACGGTGGTGATTTTCTCGGCATCTTCATCCGGAATCTCGGTCTCGAATTCTTCCTCGAGAGCCATGACCAGCTCAACGGTATCAAGCGAGTCAGCGCCAAGGTCTTCAACAAAAGAAGCGCTGTTGGTCACTTCTTCTTCTTTGACGCCGAGCTGCTCGGCAACGATTTTCTTGACGCGTTCTTCGATGGTACTCATACCTTGTTCTCACTCCTGGTTGCAGTTCCGGAAAGCCGGACTGCACGTAGTTTATAGAAACAATTTACGTCATTTCAAGCATGAATCGTTTCTATCTCAAAGAGGTCAGGGCCATCAGGCCCTCACCGCGTAAAATTGTTCTGGCCAGACCGGCTTACAAGCCCGTGCCAGAGGGGTTACAGCTTAGCTCATGAACATGCCGCCATTCACCGGAATAACTGCTCCGGTAATATACCCAGCAGATTCTCCAGCCAAAAATTCGACTACAGCAGCAATTTCATCAGCCTGTCCCAGGCGTCCGAGGGGAATCTGTTCGAGCATGGCCGACCGCTGCCCATCATTCAAGGCCTTGGTCATGTCCGTATCGATAAAGCCCGGCGCCACTGCATTTACCGTAATTGACCTGGAGCCTACTTCGCGCGCCAGAGCGCGGGTAAAGCCTTCCATGCCAGCCTTGGACGCAGCGTAGTTCGATTGCCCGGCATTACCCATGCCCGCGACCACCGAACTGATGTTAATGATACGCCCCCAACGAGCCTTGGTCATGCCCCTTAGCACCGCTTTGGACAGACGATAGACAGAACCGAGGTTGGTACCAACCACGTCTTCCCATTCATCATCCTTCATTCGCATGAGCAAATTGTCACTGGTAATGCCTGCATTGTTAACCAGTATTGCCGGCGCAGAAAACTCTTTGTTAATGCGCTCGATTACCTCAGCCACAGATTCAAGGTCACGAACGTCCAGTTTCATACCAGTACCAGCGTAACCAGCTTCCGCGAGTTTCTCACCAATTGATGCGGCACCGGCATCACTGGTGGCCGTACCGATAACTATCGCGCCCTTTGCCGCTAAAGCGTGGGCAATCGCCTGGCCGATCCCCCGACTGGCACCGGTTACCAGTGCTACTTTCCCGTCAATACTCATATTCAGGCTCCTTGCGTTAACACATTACGAACAGCGGCAAAGCCGTCTGCCGAGTCTAAATTGTAGGTGTTGATGCCTTTCACACAACGCTTGTTCAAACCAGAAAGCACGCGCCCCGGGCCGCACTCCACCAGATCCGTTACGCCATGCTCCGCCATCCACGTGATACTTTCTACCCAGCGCACAGGATTGTAGAGCTGCTCAACCAATTGCGTGCGCAGGCTATCCAGATCGGGAGCAGGACGAGCAGAAACGTTCTGGACCAGCGTGATCTCCGGAGATTGCCACTTCAAAGCGTCCAGATCGGTGCTCAGCTGCTCTGCTGCGGGCTTCATCAACGCACAATGGGATGGCACGCTGACCGGCAAGGCGATGGCGCGCTTGGCACCCGCTGCCTTGCACTGTTCAATGGCGCGCCCGACAGCACTGGCCTGGCCAGCAATCACTACCTGACCGGGGGCATTAAAATTCACGGCACTAACCACTTCGCCTTCGGCAGCCTGGGCACATATATCGATTATCTGTGCATCTTCCAGCCCCAGGATCGCAGCCATGCCACCCTGCCCCTCAGGCACCGCTTGCTGCATTAACTGGCCTCGACGCTCGACCAACCGCAACGCATCCGCAAAGCTGATCACGTTAGCGGCAACCAACGCGGAATATTCGCCTAGACTGTGGCCCGCCACGAATCCAGGTCGGATCGCGTTATCCGCGCACCAAACACGCCACAAAGCAATCGATGCAGCAAGGATGGCTGGCTGCGTCCTGTCAGTTCGGTTCAGATCGGCTTCCGGCCCCTGCTGGCATAAAGCCCAAAGGTCGTAACCAAGGACGCTGGACGCTTCGGCAAAGGTATCAGAAATCAGGCTATGCTCATCAGCGAGACCAGCCAACATACCAACCGCCTGTGAGCCCTGGCCGGGAAAAACAAATGCAAGGGTTTGAGACATTCCGTATTCCTCGTTTATTGTTTGGATGACCACAAAACACTGCAGGTCACGTACTGCCGCCTGTCATGGTCACGGACTGATAGCGCCAAGCGTTTCCAGCCGTCGGGCTATACGCTGGGGGAGATTACTCCGGCTGGCCTGGGCTGCACGAACGATTGCCGCCACAAACGCGTCCTCATCAGCACCGCCGTGGCTTTTAACCACCACACCCTTTAAACCCAGCAAACTGGCTCCATTGTAACATCCGGGATCGTGCCGCCTAATCATCGGTTGCAGCACCATACGCAACACCGGCGCCAGGCAGCGCATCAACAGGGTGCCTGTCAGCGCTTGACGCAGTTCCGATTGTAAATAGCTGGCAAGGCCTTCACTCGCCTTGAGCACAACGTTGCCAACAAACCCATCGCAAACAACGACATCGGCCACACCGCGGAACAGTCCATCACCTTCTACATTGCCGACGTAATTCAGCGACTCACTTTGACGCAGCAACTCCCCCGCCTCGCGCACTCGCTGACTGCCCTTGTTGACCTCGCTACCAATATTAAGCAACCCGACGCGCGGCTGCTTCAGCCCCGATAGCTCACTTACCGCCTCGGACCCCATCAGCGCAAACTGAAAGAGCTGAACAGCGGTGCAGTCGACGTTTGCCCCAAGGTCTAGCAGATAACAGACTTTTCCGGCAACCGGGAGAGCAGCCATGATCGCGGGCCTTTCAATTGAATCGAGCGTACCAAGGATCGAGCGCGACAAGACCATTAAAGCACCGGTATTTCCCGCGCTCAGGCACCCATCAGCTTGACCGTCGCGCACCTGCTCAATGGCCACGCGCATGGAAGCGTCGCGTTTTCCACGAAGAACACTGGAAGGCGGATCGTCGGCTAGTATCATTTGGGAAGTGGGGATACATCGAATACGTGCAGAAGGAAGCTTGTGCTTCTTGCATAACATCTCTATCTGCTCGGCATCACCGACCAGAAGGACATGCAGATCGGGAATCTGCAGAAGACTGCGTGCAACCGCAGGGATAATGCAACGGGGACCGAAGTCCCCGCCCATCACATCAATCGCAAGGCGAATTGACGTGGACAAGACTTACTCTTCGCTATCCTTGTTGACAATCTGACGACCGCGATAGAAGCCATCGGGAGTCACATGGTGGCGAAGATGAGTCTCACCGGTGGTGCTGTCTACGGACAGGGCCGCTGAGGTCAACGCATCGTGTGAACGACGCATGCCGCGTGCTGAACGAGACTTTTTGTTCTGCTGTACTGCCATGACGATAAGCTCCTAAGCTTTTCAGGTATCACGTTTTAACGATGCCAGCACACTGAAAGGGTTGGGCTTTTCAGCCGGCTCTTCAGCGGCCGCCGGGTCGGGACGATAGCCCGACGGATGCTCGCATGTTTCCATTGGATGCATTGGAACTGTTGGCAAAGCCAGTAACAGCTCATCCTCGATCAGCGCGTGCAGATCCAGGGGTTCATCATCCACAATAACCGGTTCGTAGTGCTTTGGCAGATGCTTCGCTGCCTCGTCACTTGCGACAAAACCCACGTCACACTGACTATCGAGCGGTACCACAACCTGCTCGAGACAACGCTGACAAATCAACGCAACCTCGGCTTGGTAGTGCCCGTGCAGAGTAGGTATACCCTGCTCGTCCCGTGCGAAAGCGAGCTTGACCTGAACGTCCCCAGCCGGGGCGTTCAATAGCGCGCTCAATCTGGGCATTTTGGCCGCTGCCACCGTTCCTTCCAGAACGATTTCACGGTCAACCAGCTTGCGCGGCTCTATGTGTGCGGGTATGGGTCCAGACATAAGCGCGCAATTCTAGGGGTCATGTGCCGCGCTGTCAAAACTATTTGCATAATTTCACCTGCACCGGCGACACCCATTAAGATGGAAGAGAATTTTCAACCTTTAGGAACCCTACATGCTGCCATTGGTACTCGCCTCCGGATCCCCTTACCGCCGGGAATTGCTCGAACGTCTAGGACTTCCCTTCTCATGTGTCGCACCAGATACAGACGAAACACCGCTCTATGGGGAGAGCGCAGTGGACCTTACCCAGCGCCTTGCACTGACCAAGGCACAAGCGCTGGCGACCAACTGGCCCAATCACCTGATTATCGGCTCAGATCAGGTACTGATGCTCGACGGCCATCCAGTCAGCAAACCCGGCAATCATGCCGCAGCGTTCGCACAATTGCGCAGCACAAGCGGTAAAACAGTGCAATTTTCCACTGCTTTGTGCCTGCTCAACAGCCATAGCGGACGCTATCAGATGACAGTAGAACCATTCGAAGTGGTCTTCAGGGATCTAACCGATGAACAGATTGAGCGCTACTTGCTGCACGAAAAGCCCTATGACTGTGCAGGCAGCTTCAAAGCCGAAGGTCTAGGCATCACGCGGTTTCATGCATTGCGCGGAGAGGACCCCAACAGCCTGATAGGATTACCCCTGATCAGGCTGTGCGACATGCTTGCTCGGGAGGGTATCACCCTGCCCTGAAAAGATTAACGCAGCAAGGGTGCATTCAAGCCGATATGCGTAGCCAGCGTACTACCCATGCTCGCACCTATCTGCCGTGCAAAACGCTCAAAGGCTGATTCATGGTGTGTAAAATCAACCAACTCTTCGGCTCCGACGATATCCCGGGCTACCTCTGAGGTACTGGCAAAACCGTCGATCAATCCCAGGTCAAGCGCCTGCTCACCCGACCAGATCAGGCCGCTGAACATACCCGGATGCTTCTTGAGACGGTTGCCCCGCCCCGCCTTGACCTGATCAATGAACTGCTGATGCACCGTGCCCAGTACACCCTGCCAGAACTCAACCTCTTCGGGTTTTTCTGGCTGAAACGGATCAAGGAAGGTCTTGTGCTCGCCGGATGCATATATCCGCCTCTCCACGCCCAGCTTGTCGAGCGTCTCGACAAAACCGAAGCTGGCGGCAGTCACACCGATCGAACCGACTAGACTCGCCTTGTCGGCGTAAATCTCGTCTGCGGCGGCCGCTATGTAATAAGCGCCTGACGCACCCAGATCCGTAATGACCGCATACAGCTTGGTATCCGGGTAAAGACCCCGCAAACGGACTATTTCATCGTACACATAACCCGATTGCACCGGACTACCGCCGGGACTATTGATTCGCAGGACAACGGCACGAGTACCTTCATTTTCGAAGGCTTCACGCAGACTGGTAATCAGATTATCTGCACTGGCTTCTTGCTGATCGGCGATTGGCCCGCGTAGCTCGATGACGGCTGTATGCGGTTCCAGCGAGGTACTCGCATCGACGGACAGCAATGGCGAAAACAGCGCAATAGCACCGAATAAATAGATAAACACTAAAATCTTGAAAAATATACCCCATCGCCGTGCCCGACGCTGCTCCTGGATCGAAGCAAGCATAGTCCTCTCAATCAGCGCCCATGCCTTGCCATTATCCGCACCTTTCTGCGCTTGCTCGCTACCGAGCAATGGTCCCTCGGTCCATTTATCCGATGACATTATCTATCCTCTGCTGCTGCGCAGCACCTGATGAAGGCAAAATCAAACCCTGAAATTCGACAAAAGCATCAATACAATGCTCTGGACGGCTTTGCAATAAATGCGCCCGGGACTGCGCTCCATAGCTAGCAGCCACAGCCCGCACGCGGGCGCTGTGCGCCATACGTATATCAAACTCGCTATCACCCAGCATCAATGCACAACTGGCCGGTGTTTCCAGACGATTAAGAATTTCTTCCAGCATCCTCGGATGCGGCTTGCTAAGCGTCTCATCCGCGCAGCGGGTCATATCAAAAAAATCAATCAGCCCGTGAGTTGCCAGCACCCGATCCAGCCCCCTGCGACTTTTACCTGTTGCAACAGCCAGTTTGAAGCCCGCAGAACGAAAAGTATCGAGTGTCTCGATTACGCCGGGAAACAGGCTGGCAGGCTGCTGCTCAAGCGTCAGATACTGTTCGCTGTAAATCGTGCGCAGATTCTCGACAAACCCAGGCTCATCTATATCGGGAAACAGAGTAGCTATTGCCTCCGGCAAGCCCAGACCAATAATATCGCGTACCGCTTGGTCAGACGATGCTGCCAGGCCCATCAGCTTGGCAGCGCTGTGCATGGCCTCCACGATATGGCTGATGGAATCGCACAAGGTACCATCCCAATCAAATATAAGTGTTTTAAGTTCAGACATGGGAAAGCCTGCGCAGCGTGTCGTCCCACATCCGGCCTGGCTCTGCAACGACGTCGAGCTGAGTTCCATCAGGCAGCTCGACATGCAGCGATGCGGCATGCAGGAACAGTCGTTTCCCGCCAAGTTCCTTTATTTGCTGAGAAAACTCATCACTGCCGTATTTCGGATCACCCGCAATAACATGACCAGCGTGCCGGGCATGTACTCTAATTTGATGCGTCCGACCCGTAATAGGCCGAGCCTCGACGAGCGTAGCCATATCGCCAAACCGCTGGACAACACTGAATTCGGTCAGCGATTCCTTGCCTTCGGCATTGACCTCAACCATCCGCTCTCCAGAGCGCAGGTTATTTTTCTGTAATGGCGCATGCACCTTGCGGATAGTCGCCGGCCAATGACCTTTTACCAGCGCCAGATAGCACTTGCGAACACCCGTGCCACGCAAGGCTGCGTGCAAATGTCGAAGCATGCTGCGCTTCTTGGCGATCATCAGACATCCGGAGGTATCCCGGTCCAGGCGATGCACCAGCTCCATCTGCGGGACATCGGGACGCAGCTGACGCATCGCTTCGATCACGCCAAAGTTCAGGCCGCTACCACCATGCACCGCCAGTCCCGCAGGCTTGTTGATGACAATAAGCGCTTTATCTTCGTAGAGAATATTGCTCTCAAGCGCTTGTAGAATGCCCTGGCCAACCAGAACCGGCTCATCGGGCTCAGGCAACCGTACCGGCGGAATTCGGATGCTGTCCCCAGCCTGCAGCCGGTAATCGGGCTTCACGCGTCCTTTATTGACGCGCACCTCGCCTTTACGCAAAATCCGGTATACCAACGTGCGCGGAGCACCTTTTAGACGAGTGATCAGATAATTGTCGATACGTTGCCCAGCCTGGTCTTCGGCAATCAGGTCAAACTGGACGCTTGGGGCGGTAGAAGGTGTGCTTTCGGTCATCCGCGCATGATACATTTTTTCTTGCAATTGAAGCACTTAAAAAATGCTGTTATATTCGCTGAAGCTGCGTAACAGGCAGCCGGGGAAACAGCAGGCGCTTCATGATCGCGCAGCCCCCAGAAACAACGACATACAAGGCCATGCCAGGCGCGTTTATTACACAGTCGGCCGGCATATCTTGTTGATCGACACGCTGGTTGCCAGGTGGCAGCCAGAATATCAACCCGCTCCCAGCAAAACGATGAGCGGCACCCGATCAAGATGGGTAAGTGTCAGGTGGAGATGCACAGCTTCAGGATCATGTGACGAGCGCTGACAGTTGCCCAGCAATATGTCCCCGTTCCCAGTCCGGCTGATTCCTCCCGAAGGTGATTTTTGAGCAGGCCCCGCGATGACAAGGTCACCGGTGACCTGAAACGCGACCCCAGCATGCAGTCAATTGCCTGGGTCAGGCGTCTGGCGCTGTCGTGACATGGTCACACAGGTCTTTTCAAGAATTGCCCGAAACGGTTTATCTGTACTCGCCGTATACAGACTGTATTGCGCCGCCTGAGAGCAGCGACATGAAATCTGAACAAGGGCAAGGTTGGCCCAAGCAGAAACACCCCTGACACCTGACATACGAGTCGCAGGTGCCGTCATTGTGTAGTCCGGGTAGCATTGGAAACACAACGGTACTTCATGAAAAGAATGCTGATCAACGCAACTCAACCCGAAGAGTTGCGAGTCGCCCTGGTAGATGGCCAGCGCCTGTACGATCTGGATATTGAATCCGGAGCCCGAGAGCAGAAGAAAGCCAACATCTACAAAGGCAAGATCACCCGCGTCGAACCCAGCCTAGAAGCCGCGTTCGTCGATTTTGGTTCTGATCGTCACGGCTTTCTGCCGTTAAAGGAAATATCCCGCGAATACTTTTCCAAGCAGCCTGAAGGCCGCGTCAATATCAAGGAAGTACTGCGCGAAGGACAGGAAGTCATCGTCCAGGTCGATAAGGAAGAACGCGGCAACAAAGGCGCGGCACTTACTACCTTTATCAGCCTGGCAGGCCGCTACCTGGTATTGATGCCTAACAATCCTCGCGCCGGTGGTATTTCTCGCCGCATCGAAGGTGAAGAACGTAACGATTTGCGCGAAGCTATTAATAGCCTGAACGTGCCTGCCGACATGGGCATGATCGTGCGTACCGCTGGCCTGGGTCGCAGTGCAGAAGAGCTGCAATGGGATCTTGATTATCTGCTGCAACTCTGGACCGCAATCAAAGGTGCATCCGACGAGCGCCCTTCCCCGTTTCTGATTTATCAGGAAAGCAACGTCATCATTCGCGCCATCCGCGACTATCTGCGTCAGGATATCGGCGAAGTACTCATCGATAGCGAGACCGTCAAGGAAGAAGCACTGAGCTTCATCAGCCAAGTCATGCCGCAGTATGCCAGCAAGGTCAAACTGTACGAAGACACCGTACCGCTATTCAATCGATTCCAGATCGAAAGCCAGATCGAGACCGCTTTCGAGCGTGAAGTGAAACTGCCTTCCGGTGGCTCCATCGTCATCGATCACACCGAAGCCCTGGTATCAGTAGACATCAACTCTTCGCGCGCCACCAAAGGCGCCGATATCGAAGAAACAGCCCTTCAGACCAATCTTGAAGCAGCCGAAGAAATCGCACGTCAGTTGCGCCTGCGTGACATCGGCGGCCTGATCGTGATTGACTTCATCGACATGTCACCGGCCAAGAACCAGCGCGCCGTCGAAGAACGCGTCAAGGAAAGTCTGGAAGCTGACCGCGCTCGGGTTCAGGTAGGTCGCATCTCGCGCTTTGGTCTGCTGGAAATGTCCCGTCAGCGTCTGCGTCCATCACTGGGTGAAACCAGTGGCATCGTCTGCCCGCGCTGTAATGGTCGTGGCACCATCCGTGATGTGGAATCACTGTCGCTTTCCGTGCTGCGTTTAATCGAGGAAGAAGCGCTCAAGGAGCGCACAGCTGAGGTCCGTGCACACGTGCCGATCGCAGTTGCTACCTTCCTGCTTAACGAAAAGCGCGAAGCATTGGCCAAGACCGAAGAGCGCACCAAGGTACGCCTGCTTATTCTGCCCAGTGAACACATGCAAACGCCGCATTTTGAAGTACAGCGCCTGCGTGATGATCACGAAGCTGTTCTCAATGGTGAAACCAGTTACACCATGAGCAGCGAGATCGTTGCCGAAGAGCCCACACCGGTCAGCCAGACCAAGGCGATCGTGCGTCAGGAAGCAGCAGTCAAAACGCTTGCGCCCTCACGCCCGGCTCCGACCCCTGCAGCCGCCGCACCGATAGCCGCGACCAAAGCAATCCATGATGCGCAGCCTGGCTTATTCAAGGGATTGATTAAATCATTGGTGAGCCTGTTCGCTACCGAGCAAGAGCAATCCCGTGAGGAGCCTGCAAAGCCCACATCAACGACTACAAACAAGTCGGATTCACGTGATAGCAAACGCGGTGATGACCGCCGTGGTGGTCGTGGCCGTCGTCCGCGCACAGAACGCAATGAGCGTCCTGAGCGCGCAGAGCGTCCCGAGCGCAAAGCCCAGACGCCACGTGCTGAGGCACCGGCACCCGCACCCACCGAGAAGCGCGAAACCCCGGTTGCTACCGAGACCAATTCCGGCGAGACCCCCACCCGGCGCAGGCGTCGCGGCACTCCGGATACACCCACTGAAGCCAAACAGGCTATCAATGAAGAGAATCAGGATCAAAGCATTGCTGAGGCGCCAGCAGAACGTCGTCCGCGCCGCAGTGAAGCAAAGCCGGTGGAAGAAGAGCAAGTAGCGCTTTCTGATGATCAATCGACCACTGATACCGCCGAAGAAGGTACCGAGGGTGATCGTCCCAAGCGCCGGTCACGTAATAGTCAGCGTCGTCGCAACAACCGTCGTACCCGAGTCAATCAGGAAGAGGGCGCCGTAGCCACTGAGAGCGAGGACAGCGCTGCGTCAGATGCTGCTAACTCAGAGCCAGCAAATGTAGAACAGTCGTCAACGGTACAGGACGCAGCCGTCGCAATCGCTGCTACCGCCGCTGCTTCTGTAGCCCAAGCTGATGAACCAGTACAGGAGCGAAGCGCCAGTCTGAGCGATGTAACTGAACCGGTCGAAGCAGGCCTTAAGCAGGCTGCTGCCGAACTGGAAACCTCAATAGAGAATGCAGTTCAGGCATTCAGTCAGTCTCAACCCAAGGCGCTTGAAGAGCCACCCGTTGAAGAGACTATTACGCCTGAACAGTACACGCCTGCTGCGGCCGAACCGACAGCGACTGTCATCGATACGCAAGCCGATGTCGTTGAATCTGTCAGTACAGAAACACACCAGCCGGTAATGACCATCACTGCCGCTGCTAGTGATGCGCCTGAGCAGCCCGAAGTAGTCATCCATGCGGAGCCAGCAACACCTGCACCCGCTCCGGAAGAGACAGTTACCGCGCAACCTGAGCAGGCCGAGATTCAACCTGAACCAGAGAAGCCCGTTGAGCCCGCAATGCCAACAACCCAAAACGGTCGTGCATATAATGATCCGCGGGAAATCCGTCGACGCCAGCTGGAGGCCAAGCACTTGGCTGAACAGCAGGCAGCAAGCGAGCAGATCGAGGCAGCAACACCGGTTCAAGACGTGACATCTCTGCCCGGGCACCCGGAAGCAGTCGTAGATCCTGTCGCTCAACAGCCTGTAGCTGACAATACGATCGAAGAGTCATCCCCGGAAGCCATCGTTGAGCAGGCCTCGGCTGACACAATCGACCGCACTGTCAAGACTCAACAAACGCAAGCTGATCTGCCGATCGATACGGCTGATTCGCCTGCCTCGTCGGATGCTACGGGTGATCAAGACCACCCTGATACGCATGATCTGCGCCAGCAACAAGAGGAAGAGCCCAAGCCCTGAACAGGCTGGGTAAATAAAAAGGGGGATGCTGATGCATCCCCCTTTTTTTGTGACTTGAACTCGGCCCGAACTTACCCCAGCCGCTGCGGCTCCATTTCCAGATGCAATCCGAAGTTACGCTGTACATCTTCAATGATACGCTCGGCCAGTCGCAAAATATCATCGCCGCGGGCTCCCCCATAATTCACCAATACCAAAGCCTGTTGGACATGGACACCCACATTCCCCTCCCGCATGCCCTTCCATCCAGCTTGTTCGATGAGCCAACCTGCTGCGACTTTATACCGCCCATCAGATTGCTGATAATGCGGGATCTTCGGGTATCGGGCTTTGAGATATTCGAGTTGACTGGAATCAACCAGGGGATTCTTGAAAAAGCTACCCGCATTGCCCAGCTTCGCTGGATCGGGCAGTTTCGAACGACGGATCTGGCATACCAGTTCAGCTACGACTCTTGCGTTCGGACGGTGCAAACCCGTTGCTTCCCAGGCGCTGTCCAGCGGCGCATAATCGACTCGAATCGAATAGCAATGGCGTAACAACATCCGCACGCGCAGGATGATATAGCGTCCTGGAACCTGTTTGAATATTGAATCGCGATAGGCAAATCGGCACTCAGAGCGATCAAACTGCCGGATCCGCCCAGTGGTACGGTCAAGCGCATCCAGGCTATGGAATACGTCCTGCAGCTCGACGCCGTATGCACCGATATTCTGCACTGGAGCGGCCCCCAGCGTGCCGGGGATCAGTGACAGATTCTCCAGACCACCCAGTCCCAGATCCAACGACCAGTTCACCAGATCGTGCCAGTTCTCGCCAGCCTCACCTTCGATCAGTACTCCTTCCGCACCCCGGGCAAGCACTTTTCTACCCCGACTGCGCATGGCGATGACCAGGCCAGATAGCGGGCCGGCAAACACGACATTGCTACCTCCACCGAGAACTGTAATCGGCCAGGATTTCTCGTGGGCCATATACAAAGCGTCACCCAACTGGGCTTCACTGGAGACTTCAACCAGTAGCGCAGCCTCTTCGCTTATGCCAAGAGAGTTATAACCACGTAGATTGGCGTGTTCGCGCACGCACAGCATCAATGTTCAGCCAGCATAGTCCGCACCCGCTCCAGGTCGGCCTGAGTATCAATACCAGCAGCAGGCACTTCGCAGGCATCGGCTACCTGGATTTTGCAGCCAAACCAGAGTGCTCGCAGCTGCTCCAGAGACTCAGCAGCCTCAAGCGAACTGGCTGGCCATTGGACATAGTCATGAAGAAAGCTCACTTTGTAAGCATATAATCCGATATGGCGCCGAAACACCATACCCTGTGGAATCGTGTTGCGGTCGATCGCGAAAGCATCTCGGCACCAGGGAATCGGAGCTCGACTGAAATACAACGCATAGCCCTCATGGTCGGTCACCAGCTTCACCACGTTTGGATTAAATACCGCTTCAGGGTCCGTGAGAAGTTCGGATAGTGTGGCAATACTTGCCTGAGGATGGGCGATCAGATTCCCTGCCACCTGAT
>TARA_R110001592_G_scaffold136055_2_pt1 | contig 23204 bp, 27 predicted proteins | sample TARA_R110001592 | Tara Oceans TARA_R110001592 (sample SAMEA4398387) | marine metagenome | biome: Polar Biome; feature: [SRF] surface water layer (ENVO:00010504); material: water (ENVO:00002006), including particulate matter (ENVO:01000060) such as... | depth 5 m | reverse complement strand
AGAAGCAATCATAGGTGGATTAGATGAGGATTCTAATTATAATAATTCAGTAGAGAAAATAAAAAAAGATGACAACTTTGTACAGGAGGATTATTTGGAAAGAGTATCTAGTAAAGATTTTATTGATAACTTTAATAATCAACTTTATGGTAAATCACCAGGTCAATTAGATTTATCCACGACACGTGTATTTAAAAAACCACTTGACATTTATGATTTTATAACTAATGATAAACAATCAATAGTAGATAATAATTTTACCATAGATACTTTACCAATCAATAGTTCTGCTACCGACATATTTATAAGTAATAAAGATTGTATTGTTGATTTAAATCCACAAGATGTTGATTATTTATCAATACAAAATAAAACAGGAGTTGCAGATAAGGCAATTCTAATAGGGGATTATAAAATTAATCAACCTAAAGATGGAAAAATACAACGAGAAGGGGTGATGGAAACTCCAACGTTAGAAGATAATCAAGATAAACAGGCATTTTAATGGAAATATTAACCACTTATAATAACGATACATTACAATTAATATCATCTGGTAGTTATGAATTAAAACCATTTGATGAAATGTATGTAGATGGTTATTTTGATTTAAAAGAAAATTGGGAACTTTGGGACTCAAGTATTATTCCTACTTATTGGGCTAATCTTGGAGTTGATAGTAAAGAATCTTTTGGAAAAATACATTGGGATTTAAATGGTCAAGGTACAGGTAGGGGATATCCTGTAATTAAATTATCGGTGTTTTCTGATGTTGGTTCTTATTTAGAAAATGAAGATTTACAAGAAGATTTAGATTTTTACATATCAAATGGACAAATATTTTTAAAACCAAATGAGTACTTAGACAGAACTGGTTTTTCAGAAAACAATTATAATTTACAATTTGATTTTATACAAAGATTTAGAGAAAATGATGAGTGGTATATTTCAGAAATATCACCGAGTAGAAAAGAAATAAGAATTGAAGTTGATGAGAATATTTATGAAGATGCCCTTGATGATAATTTAAAAAATCAAATTACTTACTTTTTACATGAAGGTAATGATGTTTATAATTTCAATTCCTTTTTAGAATTAAGTCAAGGTAGATTAATAGCAATTAATGGTTATGCTTTTGATGATATAACTAATAATAAAAGAACTTTAATAATAAAATTAAATCAACCTTTACCGAATAATGTCTCTACTTTAAATAAAGATTTTAGAATTGCTAATAAGTTTTTATCATCACAAACCGAAACAATATTTTTTATAGACAGAGAAGGATTGGCAATATCCGGATTAGGATTAGAAATTGATCAAGGGTATGCAACTGAACCAACTTCAAACAATGATATATATTCAAACTACAATGAGATAACAGGTTCATATGGTACAAATATTATCAATGAATTACAACGGCAAAAGAAAGATATAAATCTAAACATTGATTATGGTAAATTTTCAAATCACATATTCTTTGGTTCAGCAGAATCAAGATTAAGAAACTTTAAAGACAAGGCAGTTAAACTTGAAGGATTGTATGGTGAGATAAGTTCTTCATTATCAAAGGCAAGTAGTACTAATATAGTAGATAAAAGAAAAGATTTGTTTAATGAAATTGAAGTTATTAAAAATAATTTTACTCATTATGAAAATTTCTTATATACGGATGGCCAAAGCTACTCAAGTGCTTCTGCTCCTGGTATTGGAAGTAATTTAGCTGGAACGGATTTCAGTAATAAGTTTAGCGATTCAAATCCTTTGACCAAAACTATAGATTCTGAAGGATTTGATATAGTATATAAAAAAACAACCGATAGTAATCATTTACATTTATTTACTGATGTTTATAATGCAGAAAATCCACCATTTTATAATACAAATAAAGCCGTTTATTTGTCTTTTGTTGCTAGAGCGCATACGGGTAGTGCAGCATCAAAAGATAGTAATTTTAATCTAACCTTAGATACCGATGCAAACCAAGATTATGATACGTTAACTAATGATAATTATCCATATAATAAAAGAAGAATACCATTCGAAGCCTATAGTGGTTCTGCTATGTTAAATCCCACATCTACTGGTTCTCATTATCAAAGATATATCTTTAAAGGAGAGCAGTTGTTTTGGCGACCACGTAAGTTTGCTGGATATGCGAATATAATTAATATGGATGGTGGCGGTGATGAAAGATGGTCTGGTTCAGCAGACGTATACTATGAAATACTATCAGGTTCAAATGTAAGACTTGCATCAACAAGTGGGAGTGTTGGTGATGGTTATGCTTATGGTATAATAGATCCAAGTGGGCAACATAGACCATATTTTTTTCCAAACATTACTACTCAAGAGGGTTCGAATATTCCAGGTTTTGTAACAGCATCAGTTATGCCTTCAGGTGATTTATTTCCACTTCGAGGTTCGTTACCGGCTAGTGTAGAAACCAGCACTTTTTTTACAGACGTAAAGGTATCATACAATAACCCAACTGACATACACCCATTCAGTAATATTTACAGACCACCAAGTGGTAGTTATGATGGCTCTGATACGTGGAATAGTTGGTATGATGGGTTACTAACTATTGCTCAAGATTACGATAATGATAACATACATTCATTAATTAATAACCTACCATTTTCTTTACGAGCCGATGAGCAACATCAAACGCTAAGAGACTTTGTAAATATGCTAGGTGAGCAGTTTGATTTATTAAGAAGTTACATTGACAATTATCAGAACTTTTATAAAATGGGATATAAGAATCCTAATTCAATACCTGATAATTTATTACCAATCATAGGTGATTCAATAGGATTTGATTTAATGAATCCATATAGTGGTAGTATTACAAATTATTTAGAAAGTAATGAAGTTGAGGGAATTGGCATTAAAGGAGCGATGAGCTCACTATGGAAAAAAATACTAAATAATGTACTTTATGTTTATAAATCAAAAGGAACACAAGCATCGTTAAGTTCATTATTAAATCTATACGGGTTTGATTCAAACTCATTTAAATTAAGTGAATATGGTGGTTCTATAGATGAACACAACCCAACTGTTGTTGATAATACAATAGGTGATTTAGAAGATGGATTAAAAAATAAAAAAGGTAATATATCATTTATAAGTGAAGTAAAGCCATTTCCAATGTTAAACGTTGAGGGTACAAATAATTTACAATTAGATTGGTGGACAAATGATGCTGAACCAAACGGAATTGAATTTTTATTTAATGCTAATAAATCAACAAACACACAAACACTATTAAGGTCAAGTGGTTCTAATGATTATTGGGATTTGAGAATAATACCATCTGGTTCATCAGATACAAAAGGGAAAATTGAATTTAGATTAAATTATAGACAAAATGTAACAACGGCAATTGGAACAAGTCACGTTTCCATGTCAACTGATTACATCAGTAATATAATGAGTGATAATATTTTTAATGTAATGTTACAGAGAAATGTAATTACTTCTTCTTATGAGGCAACAGCTGCATTAACACAATCTTATCATATGTTTGTAGCACGTAAAGATGATGATAAAATCAGAAATGTGCAATTTATAAGTATGTCAGCACATGAAGTGGTTTCAATATCAGGTTCAAGTATAAATAGAAATTTTATTACATCATCGGCTTTAACAAGTAAAAATTTATTTATGGGTGAAACTACAAGCGGTTCAATTGCTGAAGTTAGGGCTTGGAATAGTTATGTTAGTATGTCAAAGTTTAAACAACACGTTTTAAACTACAAGAGTTTGGTTGCTGGTAATGTTACGGCTGGTGTTGACGATGTTGTTTATAGATTTAAATTAGATGAAAATATACCTAATTGGAGTAGGCATCCTGAATCAGCTTCATTAAAAATAAAAGATTCCAATCCACAAAAAACTAAAGATTATAGTCAGTTAATATCTACACAGAAAAATTTAAATTTTAAAACAAGCTTAACCGAACAAACGTTTTATAAATTTAACGTAAAGGGAACGGATGAAGTTAAAAGTGATAATCAAACAAATATTGGTGCTAAACTATATACTCAAGGCACATTGAGTTCTAAAACAAAAACTTTACTACAACCTAAAATTGATGGTAAACCAACAAGACGAAATTCAAATAGAATTGGAAAATCCCTTTCTTATGTTAATGCAATAGATTCTATGGTAATTGATTTAATGTCCGATTTTAAATTAGATGATTATATTGATGATGAAAACGTAAATGGTATTTATAGTGATTTGGTTGATTTGAGAAAAAAACTAATTAGTAATAATGTCATTGAAATTAACGTTGTTCAAAATTTAAAATCAGCAGAAAATATATTTAATAATTCGATTATTGAAAGTTTAAAAGAAGTAGTACCTGCTAAATCAAAAATTGATTTTGCATATGAAGTTAAAAATGATATACTATTTCGTTCAAAAATTAAAAATGCTAAATTACAAACTAAATTAAATCCAAATTTAATAATAGGTGATATAGGTTCTGCTACGTTTGAACCCGATATACTTTCAAATGCTAATGAAAATGTTAATAATGTAACTATTGATGTATTTGATGATGAATTAACTACAAGTGCATTTGCAAATCAAAATGTTAAAAATACAACTATAGATGTACTTACCGATGAAGTAAGTTTAACTTCAACTGCTAATGAAAATGTAAAAACAAATCATTCAGAGCCATTAGATATAGTTGATTTATCAAGTACAAAAACAGAATCAATTTTTGTCATGACACCTGATATTACAAGTGTACTTTTAGGTAATAAAAATGAATTTTATAAAAATTACGGTAAAGGGGATAATCAAGTTCATTTTAAATCAAGTAACGAGGGTGTAAATGGAGATTTTAATACTTATAAATATGAACCAAGATTTACATTTCCAACCATAGGTGATACGGAAGAATTTCATCCAATAAGTGGTACTTATAAAAATAGAGGAACTCAAAGACAAGTACATAATCATCATGATAATTTTAGACATTTTTATAATAGACAATTTGTAGATAGTGGTAGCTATACTTATAATTCTTTTTTTGAGGATTATGATGAACCAGGTAGAATGATAGGTAGAACAAGATTTTTTAGAACTGATGGGGATGGTAATATAACTTATCCATCAAATCATTTTATTCATGCTAGAACAAGTAAAGATGTATTGGATAATTTAATTTACAAGGGAACACAATATAGTGGAGTAAATCCAACTACAGATCCAATGGATTTAGATCCACAGAGAACAATTTCGGCTTATACAATTGATGTAGGTGGTTCGGATACGTTAAAGAAACTAAAAGTAATAAGGTAAAAAAATATTTGAATATATTTATATTAAACAAGGATTAATGTTATGGGAATATTAGACAACGATACAGTCATTGTAGACGCAATCTTAACAAAGATTGGTAGACGAAAATTAGCACAAGGACAACCATTGGGGATTAGTAAATTTGCCTTTGGTGATACAGGAGTAGATTATACGCTGTATAATCCAAACCACCCAAGTGGTTCAGATTCTTATGGAAATGCAATTACAAATCTTCCAATGTTAGAAGCAGTACCAGATGATAATGTATTTTTACGTTCAAAACTATATGGAACAGGTGAACGAAATGTTCAAAATTTTTCATTTATAACAGTTGAAAATACTTCTGTAACTATAACAAAAATTGCAGGTCAGACACAAAGTAATCAAGTTACTATCATTCCAACTGTATTTCCAGTAGACGATAGAGCTCTTTTTGATTTTAAAATACTAGACATGAGGGGAATATCTGTAATTGGTGCTAGAGCCGAGGTAATAGGTGAAGCTGACATTAACCCATCATTTGACTATCCAGATCCTGTAGTGGCTCACGTTAGGCAAGTATCTCAATTAATATTATCGGCTAGAGATCAACAAATAACAAGTCAAAAATCATTTGGTATTGAGGTAACTCGTGAAGGAGCTGCTCCAACGTTTATCACAGTAACCGCAGAAGCTAACAACGTAGCATAAGGTAAAAAAATATGTTTAAAACTTTAAATCCAACAGAAGACACGATAACAACACAGATAACAGTAACAAATGGATATTTTGATGGTGGTGTTGGGACACTCGCTGGTACAAACTTTGCAACATCATCTTTATCTGATACACAAAAATCCTATTATTATAATTTACAATATAATTCAAAAGATCACTTTAGTGTTTCTTATGGTCATATTGGTGGGAGTGGAAGTGCTGAACAATCAACAACCGTAGAGGGTACTACTCAAGCTATTTACAAACAATTTTATAATTTTACAGAACCAACTACAACTGATTTAAGAGATGGGGTTGGTTTTAATCTTAATTCCTCAAATCAAAATGATGTCTATATTATAGCCGCTGAAAGATTACAAATGAAAGATAGATTAAATCCTGGCACATGGACAGTAACCTTATCTGGATCGAATACTGCGGGTGCTCCTGTAGATGTATATTTAACAGATGACAGTAAAACAAATGATCCTATAACACCTGGATCTCCATTTGGTGAAGTTTATAGTATTATCTCTGGTTCTGCTGGTGTGGCTTCATCTGCAGATGTAACATTTGGTAAATTTTATCCTGATGCTGGTCTATTGGTATTAAGTGCTAATGAACTATCTTCAAGTTTACCTGGACATCAAGGATTTATAGAAAGTGGTAGTGAAACAGACGCGCTACTAGGGGGTATAACAACAGGTAGAGGAACAGGATTGGCGCCTGATACGAGAGTTACCGATGCTGCTGATAATGCAAATAAAATATCCCAAGCAATAAGAAAAGGTTCAGTAACGCTTCGTTCCGAAGAACAACAATATATCTATGATTACTTTTGTCGTGCTAAAGCAAGTGAATTTAATTTATCACAGAATGTAACTTTTTGGAGTGGTTCAGATTACACAATCAGACATTCTGATATGGTAACAAATCCACAAGTTTATATTAGTGAGGTTGGATTATATGATGAGCAAAATAATTTAGTTGCTGTTGGTAGATTAAGTTCACCAATTAATAAGAACTTTAGTTCTGAAGCAATCGTTAAAGTAAGACTTACTTATTAATGTCATGGAATGTATAAATACTTTACTAATGAACAACAAAATACTTATGAGTTTAATGCTCATAAGAGTTACACACTAAATCAATCTGAAGTAGAAAGACAACAATTTTCATCAGGTTCAACTGATGATACTTTAGCTAAATTTTATCATTTTGCTCGTCTAAATTTTTATTTAAGTGGTTCTGAATATACTGATAATAATCCTTTATTTAATAATGTATCGACTATTGGTGATAAAAAACAACAATCTAGTATATTTTTAAATAAGTTCTATGAGAGTGGTTCTTTATGTTTCATTTCTCAATCAAAATTTAACGAAGGAATAAAACCAGGTTCATTTAATTTAAACGATACTACTATTGGTGTAAAATTAGTGGATGATAAAAATGGAAACTTATATTCTACTAATGCAACTTTTTCACAATCCGTAAGTTCTTTATCATCATCAGATAATTATGTTGGTAATTTATTTTATGATATAGGTGCATTTTCAATAACTGAAACGGCTTCATTTGATGGTACATCTGATTATATAGATACCACTCGTAGTGATTTTAGTATTACGTATAAAGGAAGTAATACGATTACAACTTATGAATGGACGTGTGAAGCATTACCAAATGAATTAAACAACACAACAAATTTAACAGTATTTAATTCTGATGGACTTGGACAATTAAAAGACAATTTAACAGGAAGCAACGTTCCAACTTACATAACAGAAGTTGGACTATATGATGAGCAAAATGCACTTATGGGTTATGCTAGGTTATCTAAACCAATACCAAAAAGTACAAAAATTCCTATGAGATTTAACGTTAGAATGGATTATTGATATATTTATTAATGTAGAGTTTTTTTTAAAATAACAAACACGGAGTGTATTATGAAAAATACAATCAAATGGGTACTTTCTTTTTTAATCTTTTTTGCAGCTGTTCCAACAGTACAAGCTAGTGATATGAACAATAGTGCTGAAATGTCAGAAGTTAAGAAGAAAAAGAAGAAAGGTAAGAAGATTGTCCAAAAGGGTAAGAAAAAGAAAAAAGGTTTCTTTTCAAAAGTCTTTGGGAGTAAGTAAAATGGACTTTTTAAACAAACACCTTGAAAAAATATGGGGATTTGGAATTGGATTCGTAGTAGGATTCTTAATTGCTGGTTGGGCTTCTGCCGCCGGCGTATTAACTGGATTTTAATTATGAATAGTCCAATTGCAAAATTCGTAAATTGGCAACTTTCAACTGGTCAGCTTGACCATTGGACATCATATCATATAGCAGCTGGTTTAGCTATTGCAAAGATAGCCCAATGGTTAGGTTGTTCGGATTTATGGGCAGTCTTATGGGTGGTCATAATTGGAATTGCATGGGAAATATTTGAATATATCATAGAGGATTGGAGAGTCTATGGTACTAAAAAGAAATGGGCATACAATACTGGAGCTGATCTACTCGTAGAGATAGGAGCTGCAGCTTGGATGGTCTGGTAGGAGATAAATTATGTGCGATTGTGATTGCTGTAATTGTTGCTGTAAATAATTAATTGGGAGTATATTATGAGAAATAAAATGAAATGGGTTCTATCATTAGCTCTATTATGTGGTACTGTTACACCAGTCGCATCTATGAACTTAGATGATAAAGCTGGTATGGAAGAAGTAAAAAAGAAAAAATGGGGTAAGAAAAAGAAGTCATCTAGTAAGAAAGGTGGTAAGGGAACTAAAAAAGGTTTCTGGCAAAAACTATTTGGTGATAGTTAAGGAAAATAATTTAATTAGGAGAAAACAGATGTTAAAGAAGATTATATTGGGTTTTTTATTGACCTCATCTTTGTTTGCGGAAACAGAGTTATGGAAGTTTTTTAAATACTCAACTGCTTATGGTAGTTTTAGTTTAAACGCTCCACGATATCAAGATGATAGATTTGCTATTATTGGTGGTTTATCTACTGGTGATTTAGTAGTTGAAAGAACTGAAGGTGAGTTAAAGCCAGACTTTCAAAAATCATTTGGTATTAGAAAAATTGGTAGATTTAACTATGAACCTAAACGTGGAGTTAAGTCCGCCGGTAAAGGTGGTACTTGGTACGAGGGTTCTGAAGAAAACTATAACGAAAGTGCTACATTCGGACCTGTTAAGGGTTATGAATATTTAATTAAATGGTCAGAAGGTCGCCAATGGGGCGATGATTATCTCAATCAAGAGTATTGGTTAAGATATACTGGTGATTGGTTTATGGCTAAAATCGGTTGGACAGAATTAGGATTGGAAGATATTAATTATGGACAAGGTGATTTAAGACTAAAATGGACACCAGGAATATTAAATGATAAATTTCATATCAGCGTAGGCGCTAAACATAGACAACATCCTGTATATGGATTTGATGCTATGGTATTGGATACTACATGGTACAGAGGTTCATGGTGGGCATTTGCTGAGGATGCTTTCGGTGTTGATGATAATCGATGGGTAGATCCTAATATGCTTGATGAAGATGGTAATTTTCTTACAAGTGAACTGATGGAATACATAAACGGTGAATGGGTGCCAATTGAAGGTGGCGGACCATTTTGGAATGAAGGTGGAGAGTATTGGGGGCATGATTGGTTATGGAGAGATGCTAATGGTCAGATATTTGCTTACACCGATAGGGAGTTTTTCTTATATCATTTTCCAAGTATGTTAGAAGATTATATTTCAGATGTTAAAAGGGGTATTGGATTTCAAAAAGAAACGTCATTAGTTTTAGGAATAGATGCTTATCATTATTCTGATAATTGGTGGATTCATGCTTGGGGTAATTATTTACCACTTCATTATGGGCATGATAAATATTCTTATCATAATGCTGATGGATACCAACAACATTTAGAAGATGGCAAAGACGCTTATGAATTTGAATTTATTGAACCAGGCATTGTGGCTTGGAATGATTATGACTTTGGTGCAATTTTTGGAGTTAAATTAAAAGACAACTTAGGTGTATTTGCTGAAGGTCGTTATCTTTATTATTGGGAACGACCAGCTTACGATTTAAAATTTGGATTGAATTATCAATTCGTAGGATTCTAAAATGAATGGTGATATCAAAATAGGTAAGTTACTTTGTGAAGAAGATATAATCACAAAAAGACAATTAAATCAAGCACTACAATCTCAAATTAAAGGTGATAAACGTTCACTTGGTGAAATACTTGTAGATATGAATTTTTGTAGTCTTAATGATATAACAGAGGTTGTATTAAAACATGGTAATGGTCATGAAGAAAAACAAGAAGAGATTACAGAAAAAATAGAACCAAAAAAAGAAACACCAGAGCCTGTTAAAAAAGAACCAATAGAATTAAGTGAAGATAAAGTAATGGATACGAAGTTTACATTGTCGGTTCAGACTATGGTAGCAGCTGGTACTGGTTTAGCTTCCTTGATAGGAATGTGGTATGCACTGCAAGCAGAAATACAAGAAGCAAAGGAACTACCAAGTTTAGAAACTTTATATCAACAAGAGTATCCATCACGACCAGAAGGATATAACTGGCCACGTTCTTTTGAACAATACAAAGATAATGTTGGTTCACTGCAAGATGATATGGATGCCGTATATGAAACAATTGAAGAAATGGAAGATTTAATTAAAGAAATGTCTAAAGAGATACGTTCACTTGAAAGAACTAAGAAGGATAAATAGGAGTTATTCTATGAGGTATATTATTGGATTGTTATGTTTTGTATCTGTAGTGTTTTCACAGATAACAGATAAGAATTTTAAAGATAAAGCCGGAAGTGGTTTCGTAGTCGTAAAATTTACTTCCGAGTGGCAAGAAAAAGATTTAGATGAAGGTTTATTTAAAGGTGTCAAAGGACATGAGGATGCTATTATAATAGAAGCTAAATCAGCTGATGTTAAAAAGATTTGTAAAAAATTAAGAATTAGAAATTATCCATCAATAGCTTTATTCTTTGATGGTAGTAAAAAAGAAGTATGGAAAGCCGATATGGATGGTGAGGTTGATATTGAAGTGGGTGATATTAATTCAGCAATAGATGATGTGTTGGCGGAAGATGTGTTTTAATGTATGAATATTGCAGTTGTAGCTGGTCATCTAGCTTTTGGTTTAATAGCCTTTTCATTTTTAGTCAAAGATATTCTTTGGTTAAGAATCGTATCCATAGTAGCTAGTTTATTTTCAGTATTTTATAATTGGGTAATACCCGTAGAACCCATGTGGATTCCAATTGGTTGGAATTTTGTTTTTGTATTATTAAATTTATATCACATAGCAATTATCGTATATGAAAAACGTCCTGTTGATATGTCACCTAAACATAAAGAGTTATATGAAACTATGTTTAAAAATATGACACCAGTTGAATTCTTAAAGATAACCAAGATAGCAGATTGGATACAATTTAAATCCGGAGAATTAATAACACAAAAAGGACACACAGTATCCACTTTAAATTTAATATACAATGGCACAGTTGATGTAGCAGTAGAGGGTAAGAAAGTAGCTGAATTAAAAGATGGTCAATTTGTAGGTGAGATGTCATTTCTCACAGAGAAACCAGCAACAGCAACTTGTGTGGTTAAACACGATACCGAATGTTTGGTTTGGAAACAAGAACAATTTAAAGACTTATTAAAAAGAAACCCAAGTTTATATTTTACCATACAGGGTTTACTAAGTGCTCAAGTATCAAGTGCACTAGTAAGCAGTAACAAATAATGATACAATTTGTATTATTATGATACAATCAAAATGTTACACATAAAAAAACACTTACCTTTAAGTTCAACAATAAATTAATTTAAAAAAACTTTTAAAAATCAATGACTTTGGTACAGTTATTGTATTATATAGGTAAGTACTAACAATGGTATGAAATTTAACAAGGAGAACTTAAATGTTCATAAATCTAATTAAAAAATTAAAGAGTAATAAAGGAAATTCACTTGCTGAATTTGCCGTTGTTACTGCGATGATGGGAGCTTTGGCAACAACTGCTGCACCTAAATTTGGTGCTGTTGGTGATGGTGCTAAAAAAGGTTCTACAATTGCTAACCTTGACAAAATCAAATCAGCGGCTAATAACTTTTATAATGCTAAAGTAACAGAAGAAGGCCGCGGAAGATTTCCAGGTCAAACTAAGTATGATGAAAAAGTTGGTGGATTTGATCTACCAGCAAACACACTTACAGATGAAGCTTTGGAAACATATTTAGAAACTATTCTAAATGGTCAAACAGGATACGAGTCTACATTAACTGATTACGTGTATGTATTTTCAACAGCAGTAGGTGATGAAGATGCACTTGCAGGTGATTGGATGAGTTTCGTAGGTGAAACACACCAAATAGATGCTGGATTTGATATAGATGGTGCAACTGATTTTAAAAGTAACTTTGGTAATCAAGGTATTTCCTCACCGTTTCAGGATGGTGCTTACATCTATCTTGTTATTCCAGGATCTGGTAGTGGTTCAGACGCTCAAGCCCCATGTATGATTGTAGCTGATGCTGAGAATCCTTCAGAACTTTACAAAGTATTAACACCTTAATTCTACAAAGGAGAATGACAATGAAGAATAACAATAACGGATTTACTCTTATTGAACTAATAATGGTTACAATCATATTAGGTATTCTAGCTGCTGTCGCAATTCCTCGATATATGACTACTGTTGTTAAGGCTGAAGAAGCTGCAGAAGATGCAGTAATATCTTCTATCCAAGCTGGTTTAGAAACCTATGCTACAGAACAGTTGATGTCTAATGGTCGTAGGTCATGGCCTGATAATCCATTTGACGGATTAGAGAAGAAACCAAGTGGTCACACAACCGATGCAACAGATGCTGATGTTGATGGCGAGTGGACATTTAACACAACAACTTCAAAAATTACTCACCAACGCGGTGACAATTCAAGAGTTGGTTGGGTGTATGACAAAGGTACACAATCAGGAGATAACGCCGCCGTAGGAACTCTCGGTAACAGAGCAAACTTATAGGAGTAGTTATTATGAAAAACTCTAAAGGGTTTACCCTAATTGAGTTAGTCGTAACTATTGTTTTAGTGGGGATACTTGTCGGAACAGCTATCCCCACTTTTAATAAAGTGATATTATCAACTCAACTCCAAATAAACTTATCAAATATGGAAACCATAAAAAACACTTTTATGATGTATTACCAAGAAGGCCACATGGGTGGTAATCCACAATTTCCTACATTACCAGAAAACAATTTACTTGATTCAGAATACAAAGATTTAGTTTTACCTGATGGTAGAACACCCGATAATTTATTTAATGGAAAAGATGGATTACCTTATAACAGTAATGGAAATCCTTATAGTTATTATTATGAAAGTGATACAAGTGAAACAAATTTTGTAACACGAAAAATAATAATAAAAGATATGGATGAAGATAGTCCATCGTTTGAGGAATATGCAGTAGGAGAAATTTAATGAAAGGATACACCTTAATAGAAATGCTAATAGTAATTCTGTTAATAGGTATTCTTTCAGTACAAGCAATTCCAAGATACCAAGAAAGAATAGCCCTAACCGAACTACAGGCAGAAAAGAAATTTACATATACGATTTGGGAAGGTTTAGAAACCTACGCAAAATATCAAAAAGAAATAACAGGTATGGATAGTTGGCCTACTAATCCACTCTCTGTTTTAGGTCGTACACGAGGTGTCATAGTTACCTTTGCATTGGGTATACCTGATGAAGATAATGAATGGCAATTTGATGGAACTAAACTATATCATAGGAGAATGAATAATGAAATTTGGTATTTCAATTACAACGCTGGTAATTTCACTTTGTCTGAACTTCCAGTTAAGTTATAGTCAATCATCTTTCAGAGGAAAACCCTGTGATGATACTGAGTACAGAAATGATTACGGTTCACCCAATTGGAAAAACTACGGTAAATGGTTAAGTGAATGTGATTCATTAGAAAGTGTATATTCTGATTCTACTTTTAATATAATATTAGAAGAAAGAAATGCAAAACGATTAGAAGAAGAAAGAAAACGAAAAGAAGAAATAGATAATATAGACATTGATGTAGAATTAAATATGGATGCCATGTGGGAAAATACTGTTTGGGAAGAGATAGTAGAAATAGGAGAAGAAGAAGTTCATGAAATAGAAAATATAACAGCAGTAGCTGGTGTGAGAGGAGCAGAAGCAGAAGATGAGGCATTACATCATTTATATTATAGACGTAGTATGAAAGGATTATCTAAATTAGATTTACAAAAAGCATTAGGTAAGTTAATGATTAAAAGACAGCAAATGTCTGATGATAGTGATACAGAAAAGATAGATAAATATATTTATCAATTAAAAATAAAAATAAAAAATACTTGATTTTTACAATAATATAATGTATATTACGACATGAATATACCAACGCATATTTTAGATAAAATTCTTATTGGGTTAATAGCAATAATTTTATTACATACGTTCTACCCTAAAGACGATGGTAAAACCAAACAAGAAGTCATAATAGACGATAGTGGTTATGAAGATTATCCATTGATAGCTTGGAAAGATACACAAGAGAAATGGAATGGAAAGCTGGGTGATATTTTAAAAATAAAATATAGGGTTTTTAATGATGATACATTTATACAAGTTGTTGATAGCGCTGGTCAGTTAGTTCATATTCAGCCATATGAGAGAAGTCCGTGGGATGATGGTAGATACAGAGATTTTACATATACTTGGATGTTATATTATACAGAAGATTATGGGGATGATATTCCATCTGGCAAATATCAAATACAAGTATGCTACAAATATTCAAGAAATATTGATATGACATTAGATATAATTATATAAAGGGAAAAAATACATATTACTATTTAACTTTATATTTATATAAAACAACACGAGGTAATAAAATGGATAAATACAATAAATCTGTACAACATAACTGATTTCACCACGCAACTTGGGGGTCCCCAAAGTATGAAAGTAAAGGTGTTGGAAAAGTATTATGGCACTCATTAACAGAAGATGGTAAAGTTGAAACTGTTAATATAAAATTTGGAAACAAGGTTTATGAAGGTGTTAGTGTTAATCACTTAAAACCATTAAAATTAGAATCACATAATCATCCTAAAAGGGAAGAAGATGATGATAAGAAAAAGAAAAAAAAGAAAAAATGATAACCTTTAGAGAGGCATTAGGACGATTAGTTCAAGACAATACTTGTATTAATTGTAATAATATCGTTGATGAGAATTTAAAAAAATGGTTCTCGGATAAATGGGTAAATATCGGAAAGAAAGATAAATCTGGTAAACATCCACCTTGTGGTACGAGTGGTAAAACAAGAGGATATGCTAAATGTGTTCCCAAATCTAAAGCTTCAGGTATGAGTAAGAAAGATAAAGAATCCGCGACTCGTAGAAAACGAGCTGCTCAAAACAAAGCCGGTAGAGGTGGAACATCAGATGTAAGTGGTGGTGGAAAGAAACCAATAAGAGTTTCTACTAAAGCTAAAAAATGATTAAATTAAAAGATTTATTAAATGAAGGAGTGTTTAAAAATAAAGATGCGGATAAGTATCTTGATGAGTTAATGGATATGTTAGGTGAACCAACTTATAAAAGTGATAAAGAATATGGTTGGTATGGTGTGACTTTAAAAGATCCTTACAAAGTAAAGAATCTTGATAAAGTTTACATAGTAGATGAATCAGTACCACATTCATTTCCAGCAAAACATAGAGATTATGTTTACTCTACTTATAGTGTGCCAGAGTGGAAACCTAAAGATGGTAAACACACAATAGATGTAGAGTTATTTAAACAATTTGCTGGAGTGACTGGCTCAATAATTATAGATGGATTAAAGGGAACTGTTACTGCTAGATGTGGAGATTTAGTGGCTAATGACATTACAATTAATTTCGTATTGGATGTTGTTAAGGGTAAAGTAAAACCTAAAAAAGAAGAATACGCTAAGCGTATTTTAGGAGATGAATAAAATGAGTTTAAAGTTAGAAGAAGTAGTAGGAAAATCTCTCACAGAAGAACAGTTCGATGAAGCTGCTGGAAAGAAGGATAAGTGTTATCATAAAGTAAAAGCTCGTTACGATGTATGGCCATCTGCATATGCTAGTGGTGCTCTCGTAAAGTGTCGTAAAGTTGGTGCTGCTAATTGGGGTAACAAATCTAAGAAAGAAGGTGTGAATGAAGGTCCACAAAAGGATAGAAATGAATTAGCTTTATATATGATAGAATTAAACAAAATGTTAGCTAATGCAAAAATTCTACAAAAAAGAAAAGATCCAAAAGCAAAAATCTATATAAAAATGATACAACAGGATTTAAAAGATGCTAAAAAGAAATTATCAAAAATAAAAAATGAATCCGTAAATGAAAATAAATGTTTATGTGAGGCTTGTTGGAAAGGATACGAAAAAAAGGGTATGAAAAAGATGTTTGGTAAAATGTATCCTAATTGTGTAAAGAAAGAAGGCATAAAAACAACTGCTTGGATTGGTGAAAATGAGATTTATTGGGAAAATAATATAGGTGAAAGTTGTGGATATACATTTGAAGTTGAAGAAGATGATGATGATTTAAAGGAAGCAGAGTATCAAGGAAGAAAAGTAAAACTCGGTAAACCAACACAAGGTGATGCAAAGAAATTTAAGGTTTACGTTAAAAACGACAAGGGTAATGTCGTTAAAGTAAATTTCGGTCAAGGTGGGGATGCTAAAGGTGGTACAATGAGGATTAGAAAGGACAACCCTAAAGCTCGTAAGTCATTCAGAGCTAGACATAATTGTGATAATCCAGGACCACGACATAAAGCTCGTTATTGGTCTTGTAGGAAATGGTAGGAGAATATAATGAGTAAAGTAAATGATTTTTTATTACAATGGGGAACTGATAAGTTTCTTCATTTTATGGCTGGAGCTGCGGGATTTGCTATTACGGGTTCTTGGATAATATTGGGTATCTTAGCTTTTGGTAAAGAACTATATGATTACTTTTTTGCTACAAGTGGTTGGAATAACAAGGATGCTATAGCAACTGTATTGGGTGGTGTATTTGCATTTGTTGGTATTGTTTGTTGGGATTTTATTACAACTAAGTTACCTTTTACGATATATTAAAATGATTAAGTTAAAAGATTTAATAAAAGAAAGAACGAGTGTCGGTGATGAATATGTAGGTACTGCTCGGTTAAAAAACGGTACACAGGTTCAAATACTTCGTAGTACTGAAGCTGATAGACATTCCATCGGAAAAAAACATGGAATTAAAAAACATGATTATTATTTACTCATAAAAGCTAAGGGTGCTAATTATGTAGTAGATACTGGTACTCATATTTTAAAGAAAGCCGGTAAGTGGGCTCAAGGTTACATACAGAGAAGATTAAGTGGTACTGGTAAAGAGAGATTTACATAATGATTAAATTAAAAGATTTACTTTTAGAAAAAATTGTCTTGGATGTTAATGTTGGCGATACTATATTAGTGGGTAAGTTTAAGAATAAAAAGATGGTTGTTAAATCTATCGGAAAGGATAAACATGGAATGCCTACAATAAACGGAAGAAAAGCCACCACATTCAGAATGACACCTAAAAGTAATTTGAAATTTGAAATGAATGAAAGAGTAGACTTTCATCAAATAGCTACAGAATTAGTTAGAAAAGCTGGATTGAAATCAAAAATAAATTTTAAAAATACAGGTAAAAATAAAGCAGATTATAACGTAGATAATGATATAATTAACATAAAACCGACATCTAATATGAAAGATTTTTTAGTTACAGTATTTCATGAAATTGACCATGCTCTTGATGCTAAAAAATATGGTAAGAAAAAATATAAAGAAAAATATGAAAAAGAAATGAACTATGCTATTTCAAAGGGTGGGGATGCCCATGATGATAATTACTTTGAAAAGAAAGCAGAAAAATATGGTCGTAAAATGGCAAAGGAATTTCTAAAGAAGAGTTAATTTGAAAAAATTAGGTTTGGATGCCTCTACAACAACAGTTGGATATGCTTTTGTAGATGGTAAAGATATAGTTACAATGGGATTTATTCCCATTCAAAAAGAAAAGACAATCCGAGATAAAGTGCAATTAACAATGGATACTATTACTGAATTAGATCCATTTGATAAGATTGAACAAATCTACATTGAAGATAGTTTGTCCGGTTTTATGCGTGGTAGAACATCACAACAAACAATAATAAAGTTAGCAAAGTTTAATGCAGTATTGGTGTATTGTTTAGAATTTGCCTATGGTGAAATAGTCGATGGTGTTAATCCAATGACGGCTCGTAAACACCTATTTGGTAAAGCCAGAGTACAGGGTAAAAGTGCAAAAGATTTTGTAAAAGAAGAAATAAATTGCTTGTATAATATAGAAGAATATGTTAAATTAACCAAGACAGGATTGTGGGATAAAAGAAATATGGATAGTTATGATGCATTAGTTTGCGCCCTATATGAATAATAAGTTAATACATTTATTAGAACGAACATTAAATAGTCGTGGTAAAAAACTAACAAAACAAGATGAGTATATGTTTTTCTCACCTTTTGTTAGTCATTACAAACCTAAATTACAAGTCAATATGTCATCACAGAAATGGCATTGTTGGATTAGTAATCAAGGTGGACATTCACTTTATTCTTTATTTAAAAAGATAAATGCTGATACAAGGTATTTTAGTGAACTACGAGATATTGTATTTGTACCAAAGAACAGAGATGAAGTTGAATCTAAAGTTATTGTTTCTCTACCAAGAGAATATCAACCATTATGGAAAAAATCAAAATCGTTATTTTACAATCATGCTGTAAATTTTCTCAAACGAAGGGGAATTAATGAAACTGATATTAAAAAATATAAATTGGGATTTTGTGATAATGGGGTTTATCAAAATAGGATTATTATACCTAGCTATGATGACAATGGTTTATTAAATTACTTTGTAGGTAGGTCTTTTATGGGAGATGGCATGAAGTATAAAAACCCAAATGTATCACGAGACATTATTCCATTTGATTGGTTTATTGCTTGGTCATATCCAATCGTATTGTGTGAGGGTGTGTTTGATGCTATTTCAATCAGAACAAATGCTATACCAATGTTGAGTAAAAAACCATCAAAGAGTTTATTAAGAAAGGTGTTTGAAAAGAAAGTAAAAACAATTTATATTGCTCTCGATGACGATGCAAAAAAAGATGCTTATCGTCTATCAGAGTTTTTTAGAGACTTTGGAATAGATACTAAAGTAGTAAATTTACCAAAGGATAAAGACCCGAATGATTTGGGATTTGATAAAATAACAAACTTGATTGATAAAACAATTTCATCGAGTTTTTCAGATATGATACAGGCGAGATTATATGGATAAGATTAAAACTATAGCTCATTTAGCAGATATTCACATTAGAAAATTACATAGATTTGTAGAATACCGAGATGTGTTTAATAGGTTATATAAAAAATTAAAAGAAGCAAAACCTGATTTAATTTATATTGGTGGGGATATAGTTCATGGAAAACTTGATACGTCTCCTGAAGAAATTAGATTACTTGCTGACTTCTTTTTAGCTTTAGCTGACATATCACCCACATTGATAATTCCTGGCAATCACGATTGTAATTTAAATAATAAATCACGAGAAGATGTATTATCTCCTGTTGTAGATTTAGTACAACAGATAAATCCTAATTTATTATATTGGAAAAAAAGTGGTGTATATGAATTGGGTGATTGTCAATTTGGATTCTTATCGGTATTTGATATTACAAAAGAAGGTAAACCAAATGTAGCAAATCTACCAAAGGCTAAAGATATAAAAGGTGATAATAAGATTGCTGTATTTCATGGTGGAGTTGGTAGGTTCGAAGTTGATACTGGCTTATGGATGAGTGATGACAATGTTAATGCAAATGATTTTGATGGATATGATTTAGTTTTACTTGGTGATATTCATAAAAGACAATTCATAGATGATAATGAAAGGATAGCCTATCCTGGTTCATTGATTCAACAGAACTTTGCTGAAGCACCCGAACATGGGTTTTTACTATGGGACGTGGAGAGTAGAAAATCTGAATTCATTCAAGTAGAAAATGATTATGGTTTTAAAACTATATTGGTTGAAGATGGTGAAATAAAAAGTAAAATGTCTTTTGTTCCAAAGTATGGTAATATAAAAATTAAATATCGCAATACAAATGTAGACCAACTTAGATTGATTGAAATAAATTTACGTAAAAAGTATACTCATATAAAACAAGTTGCTACAGAGAAGTTAGATTCAATAGGTGGGCAATTAAATGACTCTAAAACAAAAATATCCATTGAAGATATACATGATTTAAAAGTTCAAAATGAGTTAATTGAAAAAATTGTTAAGGTAGAAAACCCAACACTCGATGACAAAACTATCCAAAGACTTTTTGATATAAATGAATTTACTAATTCAACTATTGGTATGAAAAACGATTTACCAAGAAACGTAGATTGGAAATTAAAGTATATTGAATTTGATAATATGTTTAGTTATGGTAAGAAAAACAAAGTTGACTTCACAAAATTAAATGGTGTCGTGGGTGTTGTAGCTCCAAATCATAGTGGTAAATCAGCATTGATTGATATTATTGCCTATACGATATTTGATACTTGTAGTAGGACATTTAAAGCCATTGAAGTATTGAATAACAAAAGTAAAAACTTTGAAGTCAAGTTATCATTGGAAGTAAATGGTGTGGATTATATTATCCATAGAACTGGAACACTAAAGGTTAGAACAAGTCGTAAAACAGGTGAAGTAAGAAGATTATGTCCTGTAAGTGTTAAGTTTTATGCTGAAGAGAATGGTGAGTTAGTTGATCTAAGTGGAGCTGCTCGTAGTAATTCACAATATGGAACTGGTACAAACGAAGAGATAAGAAAGATATTAGGGACATTTGATGACTTTATATTGACATCATTATCTTTACAGAACAATGGACAAAACTTTATTGATAAAAAACAAACAGAGAGAAAACAAATCTTATCTCAATTTATGGGAATAGATTTATTTGATAAGTTATATGATATTGCTCGAGAGGATGTATCTGATGAAAAGAGTTATTTAAAAAGAATAAAAGATAAGAATGTATTTGGTTCACTATCTACGATTGAAAGAGAATTACAAACGTTAAATGAACAAAAGAGAAAACTTAATAAAGAGATAAAACCATTTGAAGTTGAATTAAATGAATTAGAGAAAGAAATTGAAACTTTAAAATCTAGTTTAAAATATGTGCCAGATGTCAAGGGTGTTGATTTTGAATCACAGATTTTAAAGGATGAATCAGAACTTGAAGAGCAACATAGTATTTTAAAAGATGAAGAAGAATATAAAGAAAATGTTAGGTCATTATATAACTCATTGATGAGTAAACTAAAACGATATGATGAAGATGAGATAGAACATAATTATAAACAATTTCAAGTGTGTAAAGATGATTTAAGAAATGTAGAGCATGATATTAAGTTAAATGAGTCTAAAACTAAACAATGGGAAAAGTCTTTAAAAGAGGTAAAAGAACATGAGTTTGATAAGGATTGTAAATATTGTGTAAAGAATGGTAAGTGGCATATTGATAATATACAATCATTAACCTTTGAAATAGATAAAAATAAATCAAAGTTAGAAAAGTTATTAAGTGATAAAAGTCATCGTGAAAAAGATATTATTAGTTTTGGAAATATAGAAAAAGAAAAAGCTGAGTATGAGGATTTGATAGAAGACGTTAAGCGAGTTGAGGGTGATGCTTATAAAACCCATGCAAAAACAAAAGAACTAGAAAGTTTAATTTTAACATTAGAACAAAATTTACTAAAATTATATGAAGATAAAAAACTCCACGAGGAGTATAAATCAGCATTAGAATTCAATGATGACATAAATGATAAAATAGAAGTTTTAGAAATAACTTATGAAAAAACAAAAAGTTCATACGAAATAGTAGTGAATGGTGTTAGAAGTATAGAGTCTCAAATATTAATTAATGAAACTAATAAGAAAAATCTTGATAATGAAATTAAGGATTTAGTTAAGGCAGAACAAAAGATTTCAGATTATGAAATATATTTAAAACTTGTTAGTAGAGATGGAATCCCACAATTAATTATTAATGACGCATTACCTATAATTGAAAACGAAGTCAACACGGTATTAGACCACATGATGGCTGGATTTCAATTGGGTATTTTAAGTGAAGATAAAAATATTAATTTATACATACGATATGATGACCAAGAGTGGCCATTGAATTTATCAAGTGGAATGGAGAAGTTTGTTTCATCACTAGCGCTTCGAGTTGGATTAATCAATGTATCTAATTTACCTAGCCCTAACTTTTTAGTTATTGATGAGGGTTTTGGTAGTTTGGATAGTGAAAACTTATCTAATATGAAAGGTGCCTTTGATTACTTGAAAACAAGATTTGATTCTGTTTTTATCATATCTCACTTAGATACCATAAAAGATTTTATGGATTATTTACTTCCTATAAATGTAGAAAAAGGTTACTCTAATATAATTTATAATTAAATCTAACGTTTTGTTGGATTACTATATAATACATTTTTAGGTTTACTCACTCCACGTTTTAAACTTAGTATATGTTGGTTTAAAACACCCGACATACTAGTACTTTCATCTCTAACATATAGCCTAAACCAGTCCATTAGGCTCTCTTCTATAGTAAAAGAATATTTTCGTTTCATACCGATAATCTCCATATTTTATCCATATAAATAAATATTAAACATTATTTTTTAAATATTTATAAATACATTTAGGAATAATATATGGCAGAATTATTTAGTCAAATTCTTGGTTTATCTAAACTCGATGTATATAGTGAAACTGAGAATAACGATAACAGTTATTTTGATATAACTGGATTACCACGAGTATTGAGTTATGGCAAACACCCATTTGCTATAACGTTTAAAGATCCAGAAAATCTACCTTTACTTAGAAATAGTAGTAATGTGGTATTTGAATTTGTTGATAGTCGTGGAACTGTTATATTTTCAAATC
>TARA_R110001592_G_scaffold70341_2_pt1 | contig 23217 bp, 16 predicted proteins | sample TARA_R110001592 | Tara Oceans TARA_R110001592 (sample SAMEA4398387) | marine metagenome | biome: Polar Biome; feature: [SRF] surface water layer (ENVO:00010504); material: water (ENVO:00002006), including particulate matter (ENVO:01000060) such as... | depth 5 m | reverse complement strand
AAATTATCCGCACCTTGTTTGTTTATTGAAAATTCAATTCGTAAACGCTGGTTTAAGCCCAGTTTATTTTTACTAACATCTACTGATAATTCTGCATCTTGCGCAAGAATTGTAAGTGATAGTAAACTTATAAAAACACATATGTAAAGTTTCAATTGCATCGCCATCTTAAAACATCAAATTTACCAATCTTTTTCTTGTTTTACTTTTTCGCCCTTCGCTTTTTCTGCATTCATTTTCTTTTGCGTCTTTTTTTCCTCGTTATTTAAGCTTTCTAGCAATTGCTTAATTTGCTGCGGAGACATTTTTCCTTTTTCAGGTTTAGGCTTTTCATTCGGATCTTTTTTATCTTCATTTTTAGGATCTGGCTTTTTATCACCTTCGCCATCTTTATCTTTATCATCCTTTTTATCCTTATCCTCGCCGTCTTTCTTATCCTTATTTTTGTCTTTATTTTGATCGTCTTTGTCCTTTTTATCTTGATCTTTATCCTTATTATCTTTGTTTTTATCGTCTTTTTGATCTTGTTTTTCTTTCTCTAACAATTCTTGAGCAACCGCTAAATTGTAGCGCGTTTCATCATCAGTCGGGTTGTTTCTTAACGAGTTTTTGTAAGCATCTACGGCACCTTGAAAGTTTTTAGTTTCCATCATAGAATTACCAAGATTGTGGTAAGCCTCTGCTTTTGTAAACTTATCTGTAGCTGTTTTTGCTGATAATTCATATTGGGGTGCCGCTTCTTTAAAATTATTATTCTGATACATGGCGTTGCCTAAATTATAACTTGCTTTGTCATAACTAGCGCTGTTTTCTAATGCTTTTTTGTAAGCAACAGAAGCGTCTGTATATTGTTTTTGTTGATATAATTGATTGCCGTCTCTTACCATACTTCTAGCTTTTCTCTGCAAGGCAATAGAATCTTTTTGGGCAAGTATTTTTGTTGATGATATAAACATCAAGCATAAAATAAGTATGTTTTGTAATAATTTCATGGTTTATTTTTTTGCTTTTTCTTCATTAAATAAATCTACCTTTCTTAACCATTTTGTTTTCTTATCAAATAAGAAAATATCTAAGACTAAAAATAAAATTGCGATTCCTAAAAACCATTGAAATTGATCTTTATAATCAGAAAATTGTTTGGTTTCAAATTCGCTTTTTTGTGCGTTTGCAATAATATCAGAAATTTCTTTTACAGGATTTTCGGTAACATTACCGTCAATATATTGCCCGTTTGCAATTTCTGCAATTCCTTCTAAAATATCAGGTTGACGCTTTGTAATTACAGTTTCACCACTATTATCTTTTTTGTAGCCAATCATAGAACCGCTATCGCGCAGCGGTATTGGGGCTCCTTTTTCTGTACCTACACCAACGGTATAAATCTTTATACCTTTATTAGACAAATCTTGTGCCATTTGTTTGGTTTCTTCCTGATGATCTTCTCCATCAGAAATAATAACTAAAAAACGATTGGTTTGTTCGTCGTCGTTATAGAAGGTTTTAGCCAATTCTAATGCTTCATTTATGGCTGTTCCTTGACTAGAAACGATATCTGGATTCGCGTTTTGCAAAAACATATTTGCAGCCGCATGATCTGTTGTTATTGGTAAAAGCGGATACGCATTACCAGCATACACAATAATACCAACTCGATCACTACCTAATTGATCTATAATTTTTGAAATGATTTGTTTTGCTTTTTCTAATCGGTTAGGCGCAATATCTTCGGCTAACATACTTTTAGAAACATCCAACGCAAAAACAATATCTACACCTTCTCTTTTTATCGTTTTTAGCTTAGATCCCATTTTTGGGTTTACTAAAGAAATCACTAAAAAAGCAACTCCTAAAAGCAACATTATTAATTTTAAAGTTGATTTAAATGTGGATGAATTTGGGGCTAATCTTTTAAGTAATTCCGGATTAGAGAATTTACGTTGCGTTCTTTTTTTCCACCATAAAACCAACAGAAAAACAACAAGCATTGCAGGAATAATTGCTAGGAGATAAAAATAAATTGGTTCTTCTAATTTGTACATTGCTTTTATTGGGTAATTGTTTACTTGTTAATTGTGTAATAGTTTGCTTGTGAAAACCTGGTTTGTTACAGTTTAACCAAATAAACAATTACACAACTTTTATATAAAACTCTTAAATAATGTATTTCTTAATATAAACTCTAGTATCAAAAAACCAAGAGCTAAAAAGACCAAGTCTCTATACATTTCTTGATAATTGTAATATTTAAATTCTTCTATTTTTGTTTTTTCTAGCTTATCAATTTCATCATAAATTTCTTTTAAGGATGTATTGTCTGTTGCTCTAAAATATTTTCCTTTTGTTTCTTTTGCTATTTCTTTTAGCAAAGCTTCATCAATTTCTACTTGTTGTTTTCTAAAGTTTAATTGACCAGTTCTTGGGTCTTTACTCCAAGGAAAATCTGCCATTCCGTTGGTTCCAATTCCTATAGTGTAGACTTTTATGCCTAATTCCTTGGCAAGCTCTGTAGCTGTCCTTGGGTCAATATTACCAGAGTTATTAACACCATCCGTCAATAAAATAATCACTTTAGATTTTGCTTTACTTTCTTTTAACCTGTTCACTCCAGAACCTAAACCCATTCCTATCGCTGTTCCTCCATCCAGTTGTCCCCATTTTAATTCAGAGATTGTGCGTTTTACAATGTTTTTATCACTGGTAATTGGTGTTTGTGTAAAACTTTCGCCTGCATAAACTACAATTCCAATTCTGTCATTTGGTCTTCTATCAACAAAATCTACAGCTACTTTTTTAAGCGCTTCTAGCCTGTTTGGCTTTAAATCTCTCGCCAACATACTTGCCGAAACGTCAATAGCCATTACAATATCGATACCTCTGTTTGTTTTTGTTTTTTTACTTACAGAAACGTTTCTTGGTCTTGCCAATGCAACTATAATTGCCGCCAACGCTAAGATTCTTAAAAGAGATAAAACGGGTTTTAATTTCGATAAAATAGAAGTTGATGCTTTAAAACCTTTTACACTTGGTATGGTTAAAACGGCAACATCTTTTTTGCGCATAAAGAAATACCAAATGGCTAAAAGCGGAATTAAAATCAACAGCCACAAAAACTCCGGATTTTGAAATTCAAAATTATTCCAATTCATCATCTTTCTTAATTGGTTTAGGTTTTAAATTACTGATAATAGCTTGTGCATCTTTTCTGTCCTCTTCAATTTCTAACGACAAAGGTTTCGATTTGGCAAACTTTACTAAATCTGCTTCTTGCAATAATTCTTTTAGTTTTTTAATGGTTTCTTTCGATGTATTTATGGTTTGTGCTTCATTAAAATCTTTTAACATTTCTACAATTTCATCCGTAGTTTTCTCTAAAGCAGGCACTTTTAATTCGCGTTCAATATAACCACGTACAATTTCTGTTAATTCGCTATAATATTCTTTAACTTTATTGTTTTGCCATAATAGTTTTTCATCTAATTCATTCAATTTAAAAATAGCTTCATCATAAGGAGGCAAAATTTTATAAGTAGGTTTATCTTCTTCCGTTTTTCTTTTTCTGATAACAAACCAATAAATCCAAAAACCTATGATTGCTAAAGCTGCTAATAACAGGTAGATATAGATTTTAAAATCATCAAACGTATACGGTTCTGCTTTGATGGTTTTTATGGGATACTTTTTAACTTTTGTAGTATCTATTGCAACTGTAGCAACATTTACCAATAAAGAATCTGTTAAATACGCTTGGTTTCTGATAAATACTTGTTGCTGCGGAATGTAATATGCACCACTATCAAAACCAGTTAAAACATACTTTTGAATAAGCATATTACTAAGCGTATCAACCTTTACAGAATCAATAACTTCTAAGCCTTTTAAGACTAATTTTGGCAGAATAACATTGTCAATTTCATTTACAGAAATTCTTAAACTAAACTGTTCGCCTATTCTAATTTGCGAAGTTTCAATTTGAGCTTTTACTTTTGGATTTTGAGCAAAAGTGATGGTTGTTATCAGTAAAAAAATATGTAAAATGTATTTTTTCATTTTTTGCTTATCTTCCTTTGTGTTTAAAATAGCCTAATAATTTTTTAATATATCCTTCATCAACTCTTGTGTTAATGGTGCCTGCACCACTTCTTTTAAAAGTATTGATATAATAATCTGTTAAACGTAAAGCATTTGCCTTGTAATTTCTTCGGATGGTTTTTGAGGAGGTATTTACCATTTGAACAGCACCCGTTTCTGAATCTAACATTTGCACCATTCCTAAATTTGGAATTTCATCATCATGTTTATCAAAAATTCGGATGCCTGTTAAATCGTGCTTTTTTGCAGCAATTTTTAATGTTTTTTCATAATCATCATCAATAAAATCTGATAACATAAAAACAATTGCTCTTTTTTTCATCACACTTGATAAAAATTTTAAAGCTACAGAAATATCCGTTTTTTTACTTTTTGGTTTGAACTCAATTAATTCTCTGATAATTCTTAAAACATGACTTTTTCCTTTTTTCGGAGGAATATATAACTCAATATCATCAGAAAATAAAATTAACCCTACTTTATCATTATTTTGAGTAGCAGAAAAAGCGAGTGTTGCCGCGATTTCTGTAACTGTATCTTTTTTAAATTGTGTAGCTGTTCCAAAAGATTCTGAACCAGAAATATCGACCATTAATAGCATGGTTAATTCACGTTCTTCTTCAAAAACTTTTACATAAGGTTCGTTGTAACGCGCAGTAACATTCCAATCAATCGCTCTAACATCGTCACCAAATTGATATTGTCGTACTTCAGAAAATGTCATACCACGCCCTTTAAATGAAGAATGATATTCTCCTCCAAAAATATCATTAGACAAACGTCGTGTCTTAATCTCTATTTTACGAACTTTTTTAAGTATCTCTTTTGTTTCCATTGTTTGCTGTTTGCTTTTGGTAGGTTGGCTTTTAGCGAAAGGCTAAAGGCTAATAGCTAATAGCTTTTTATGGTACTTCAACTTCATTAATAATTGCGTTAATAATGTCTACAGAAGTTACATTTTCTGCTTCCGCTTCATAGGTAATCCCTATTCTGTGGCGTAAAACATCAAAAACGACTGCTCTAACATCTTCCGGAATTACATAGCCTCTTCGTTTGATAAAAGCATAACATTTCGCAGCTTTTGCTAAGTTGATACTTCCACGAGGAGAGGCTCCAAAACTGATTAAATCCTTTAATTTAGGTAAATTATATTTTTCTGGATACCGTGTTGCAAAAATGATATCTAAAATATATTTTTCAATTTTTTCATCCATATAAACTTCATTCGCAGCTTTTCTTGCTCTTAAAATTTGTTCTATGGATATTACAGGATTTACAGTTGCATAGTCTCCAGATAAATTTTGACGCATAATGATTTGTTCATCTTGTAGTTTTGGATAATCGATAACTACTTTTAGCATAAATCTATCAACTTGTGCTTCTGGTAAAGGATAGGTTCCTTCTTGTTCAACAGGATTTTGAGTTGCCATTACTAAGAAAGGTTCGTCTAACTTAAAAGTGGTATCACCAATTGTAATTTGTCGTTCTTGCATTGCTTCTAACAAAGCAGATTGCACTTTTGCAGGCGCTCTGTTTATCTCATCGGCTAATACAAAATTTGCAAAAATGGGACCTTTTTTAATAGAAAAATCATTTACTTTCATGTTGTAAATCATGGTTCCAACAACATCCGCAGGTAATAAATCTGGTGTAAATTGCACCCTACTAAAACTGGCTTGTACCGCTTTAGAAAGCGTATTAATTGCTAAGGTTTTTGCCAAACCAGGCACACCTTCAAGCAAAATATGTCCATTACCAAGTAAACCGATTAACAAACTTTCAATCATTTGTTTTTGCCCAACAATTACTTTATTCATTTCTAAAGTAAGAATGTCTATAAAGGCACTTTCCCTTTCGATTTTTTCATTAATAGCTCTTACATCTACATCCATATATAATATTTATTAAGTATTCAATTTCTTGACCAACAAAGCTACAATATTAACAATTTTAATCTTGTTAAATTTTGGTTAAAGATAATTGGATATTTTTTCACTATTTTTATAAAATATTTAACCTCTAAAATCATATATGGAAAAATTTACAGATAAATTTATTTGGAAATCATTAAAAGAAGGAGACTTAAATGCATTTTCTGTACTTTTTGAAAGCTTTTATCCAAAATTACATAGTTATGGGTTAAAAATTTCAAAAGATGTTACCATTACAGAAGATACTTTGCAAGATTTTTTCTTATATGTTTATGAGCATAGAGAAAATTTAAGTGACTTAGATACCATTGCCCCTTACCTTTTTACGTCTTACAGGCGTTTTTTATTGAAGGTGATGAAAAAAAATGCAAAATTAAAACATATTGATTATTCTGATGAAACTATAGTAGACCTTAAATTTACACCAGAAGAATTATTAACAAATAAAGAAACAGAGAGGTTTAAGAATGAAAATCTTTCAGAGTTATTAGATAAGTTGCCAAAAAGACAAAAAGAAGCTATTTATCTAAAATATTATAGCGACTTAAAAGCGAAAGAAATTTCAGAAATTATGGGTATAAATTACCAAAGTGTCGTAAATACACTTCATAAGGCAATAAAGAGTTTAAAAGAAGAAGTGGCTATTATAAAATTATTTAATTAGGCTTTAACATATAATTAAGAGTATAAAAAAATAAAAATACCCTTATATAATTACATTGATATAATTAAAATGATTAAGAAAAATTATAATACCATTAATGATTTTTTAGAAGACGCATCTTTTGAAAATTGGGCATTACAAAATAATGGTACAGACATAAATTTTTGGGAATTTTGGATTGCAAATAATCCCGATAAGAGAGAACTAGTGGATAAAGCCAGTGATTTAGTTTTAGGAATTTCTTTCGATAAAAAATTTGTTAGTAAAGAGAAAGTTGCTTTAGAATGGAAGAAATTAGAATCTAAAATTGAGTTTAAGAAACCAAAGCTTAACACTAAGAGAAAAGTAAAATATTTACATGCGTTTAGCGCAGCAGCTGCATCTATAGCTATTCTTGTTTTTATTGCTGTTCATTTTATGAATGAGAAAATAATACACAAAACTAATTATGGTGAAATCTTGAATATTAAATTACAAGATGGTAGTAATGTTACCTTAAACTCGAATTCTAGTCTATCTTATTATAGAAACGAAATTAGAAAAGTTTGGTTGTCTGGTGAAGCATTTTTTCAGGTTGATAAAAAGAAAACGACCAATGCTAAGTTTTGGGTTTTTACAGATGATTTGTCTGTTGAGGTCTATGGCACATCTTTTAATGTAAACACAAAAAAGAAAAAAACAGACGTATTCTTAGAAGAAGGAAGTATCTGGTTATCGCTTAAAAATGGAGAAAATAAAAAAATGATTCCTGGTAATTATATTTCTTATTCATCAAAGAAAAATGAAATTTTAGAAGACACAAATATCATTAATCCTATTGTAAAAACTTCATGGAAAGAGGGTTCATTACTTTTTGAAAACCTATCTTTGGAAAAGGCTATGGAAAAAATAGAAGAATCTTATGGTTATTCTATTATTTTTAAAGATGATGATAGTAAAAATACTTTAATTACTGGAGCTGTTCCTATTACAAATATTGACATTTGTATAAAAGCGATTGAAAAATCAGTTGATGTAACTATTATTAAAAAAGATAATAGTTTAATTATCAGTAAAAAATAGATGTAATTTTAAATGAGTAAATGGCCAAGAAAATAGTATTCATAAAATTTTTACTACTTGTTTTTGTCCTCTTTAGTATTCAAATTATAATTGCTCAAGAGCATAAACAAAAGACAATCCCTTTAGCTGTTTTACTAGATAAAATTAGTAATGAGCATAAAATTTTCTTTACTTACAATGCCAATCTACTTTCAAATAAATTTATACAAGAAGAAGGTTTTGTGAACTTATCTTTAAATGAATCTATTTCATTATTAGAAAAGTTAACACCATTTTTATTTGATGACTTGGGCAATAATTACTACGTTATTTACTCTAAAAAAGAATCTAAGAAGAAAATAATTCATTCAAAAGGGGAATCAGTTTTCTCTGCAGGTATTGATATTGATACTACTTTTAATATAAATAAAACAGTTGTTAAAGGAATTGTTTTAAGTTCAGATAACGAACCTCTTAGCGGGGCAACATTGCAAGAAAAGGAATCATTAATTGGGGTAACAACAAATAAAGATGGAACTTTTGAATTTGAAATTAAGCAGAATAGCTTGGTAACTGTTAGTTTTTTAGGACACAATTCTAAAACACTAACACTCAAACCAAGTATCTTTAATACAATTATTTTATTGTCTGGTCAACAATTGAAAGAAGTGCAAGTTGTGGGCTCTAGAAATAAAAATAGAGTTGCAAATGACACACCCGTAGCCATAGATTTTATAGATATAGAAAAAACATCAACAAAAAGTAGTCAAGTAGAAGTTAATCAATTTTTGCAATATGCAATACCTTCATTTAATGCGACCAAACAATCTGGCGCAGATGGTGCAGATCATATAGATCCTGCAACAATTAGGGGTTTAGGACCTGATCAAACCTTAGTTTTAATTAATGGTAAAAGAAGGCATCAGGCATCTTTAATTAACTTATACGGAACGAGAGGAAGAGGAAATTCTGGCACCGATTTAAATGCAATTCCTATATCTGCCATAAAAAGAATAGAATTGTTAAGAGATGGCGCTTCTGCGCAATACGGTTCTGATGCAATTGCAGGTGTTTTAAATATTGTTTTGAATGATACAGATAATGAATTAAATGTAGCTTCTACACTAGGCTTTAATAATGCGGATAGCAATGCTGCTTTTCCGAATAGAGTCGATGGTTTTACCTATAAATTAGGATTAAATTATGGAACAAAAATTAGCAAAGGAGGTTTTATAAATTTTACTGCTGAAGCATTATCTACTGATAATACAATAAGACCAGCAACTGCAGCAAGAGAAAAATTTGGACAAGCCGCCGTTAAAAATGTAAGCATCTTTGTAAATTCTGAAATCCCTATTTATAGAAATACAAAAGTATATTTTAATGGAGGTTTTAATTACAAAGATACAGAGGCTTTTGCTTTTACCAGAAACCATGACAGCGAACGAAATGTTCTTGATATCTATCCAAACGGATTTAACCCCTTAATTACATCAAATATTTTAGATAATTCAGTGTCATTTGGAATGCTTACAAGTTTTAAAGAATGGAATGTGGATGTTAGTAATACTTTTGGAAGAAATAATTTTCATTACTTTATTAAAAATACATTAAACGCTACACTAGAAGAAAACTCTCCAACAGAGTTTGATGCTGGCGGTCATCAATTAGTACAAAACACAACCAATATCGATTTTTCTAAATACTTTTTAGCAAAAACGTATGGGTTTAATATTGCTTTGGGTTTAGAATATAGACTTGATAAATACAAAATATTTTCTGGGGAAGAAGGGTCCTATGCTTCTTATGATATTAATGGGAGTTTAGTAAACTCGCAAACTCCATTGTCAGAATATAAAAGGTATAATGGCGAAATTAGACCAGGTGGTTCTCAAGGTTTCCCTGGTTATTCTCCAGAAAATGAAGTGGATAGAAATAGATCAAACTCTGGTATTTATATAGATACGGAAATAGATTTTTCTAAAAAATTTATGATTGGCGCCGCTTTACGCTATGAGTATTATAGTGATTTTGGAAGCACTTTGAATTATAAATTTGCATCTAGATATAGAATCACCCAAAAATTTAATTTAAGAGGATCTTTTAGTACCGGTTTTAGAGCTCCTTCTTTGGCACAAAGTTATTACAATCTAACATTCACAAATTTTATTGGAAATACCCCATCAGAATCACTTTTAATAGCAAACAATAGTCCAATTGCTCGAAGATTTGATATTGATAGGTTAACCGAAGAAAAAGCTAGAAATTATAGTCTGGGGTTTACCGCTAAATTAAGTCCAACTTTTAACGTTACGCTTGATGGGTATCATGTATTTATTGAAGATAGGATTATTTTAAGCGGTAATTTTGATGCCTCAAATTTAGGTTTAGGTATAAATAATGTTCAATTTTTTGCAAATGGTGTAGATACAGAAACTACGGGTGTAGATGTGGTTTTGCATTGGGGAAAGAAAATGGAAGATAGCGAATTATCTGTTGATTTTTCTGGCAATATCAATTATATGAGTATTACAAAAATTAAAAATAAGCTGTTAGATAGAGAAACTTTTTTCGGAGAAAGAGATCGACAATTTTTACTAGCTTCTGCCCCCAAAAATAAATTTAATCTTGGTGTTAATTACCAATACAAAAAACTAAAAACGTCATTAAACCTCACCAGATTTAGTCAAATTAAACTAATTGATTGGCAAATAAGCCAAGATTTATCTAATTTTAATAATTCGGAAACAGAAAGATTAGAGACCGCTACAGATATTTATCAACCAAAAATAACAACAGACCTACATTTTAGTTATCAATTAAATACTATTGTGAACCTACAAATAGGTGCTAATAATTTGTTTAACATATATCCTACTAAACAAAATACTTTTACTGATAGTGGCGGGTTGTGGGATGCTACACAAATGGGGATAAATGGTTCATTTTACTACACAAAATTAAATTTAAAACTTTAATCGAAAAAAATTCTGTGAGTCCTTGCATTAATGTTTTTGTTGAAAATAATTACTCCTATAGAATTTATCGTAAACGCACTGTCTGTCAGAAATTTAAAAATAACAATTATCTTTTTATTATTTTTCAAAAAAATAAGTCAATTTTTAAGGGTATATTTTTCGTTTTACAGTCTTATATAATAAATGGGTGTATGCATTTTTAATGCATATAACCCTAAGACTACTGTTAAAGAGAGGGTTTTTAAAACAGTTGGTTTTCATCAAACTAAAAATATAGTTTTTTCCCCTTGATATCTTTATGGCGCTGCTTACCCGAGCTCGTTTCTTTAAGACAAAGACCTACTACGCATATTTATTAACTAAAAATTTATTTATTTATGAGACAAAAATATTTATTAAAACTATGTACCGTGGCTATGACGTTCCTAATACCTCTTGGTTTCATGGCACAAACAATTAAAGGAAAAATTACAGACTCTTCAGGTGGTACTTTGCCTTACATGAATGTAGTTGAAAAAGGAACTAAAAATGGTACTGTTACAGATGATAATGGAGAATTCTCTATTACAGTTAAAAGTTTACCAACTACAATTACTGTTTCTTCAATGGGTTTTGCAACAAAATCTGTAAAAGTAACCAATAGCGATTACTTAACAATTGTTGTTCAAGAAGACAACGCGTTAAATGAAATTGTTTTAGTTGGTAGTAGAGGGAAACCAAGAACTGCTTTTGATTCTCCAGTACCAATTGACAACATTAAAATATCTGAATTAACACAAACAGGTCAGGGAGTTTTAGATCAGCAATTAATGTTTAAAGTACCTTCTTATAACTCTACGCAGCAACCTGTATCGGATGCTGGTGCTCATTTTAGTCCGGCAGATCTTAGAGGTTTATTTCCGAGTAGAACACTTGTTTTAGTAAACGGAAAAAGAAAGAATGCGAGTGCATTGGTGTATAGTTATGTGACTCCTGGGCGTGGGGAAGTTGGTGTAGATATGAAATCTGTTCCTTCAGCAGCATTAGAGCGCGTTGAGATTTTAAGAGACGGCGCAGCTGCTCAATATGGATCAGATGCGGTAGCTGGTGTTATCAATTTAGTCCTAAAAAAATCAATGGATCCATTTGTAAATACAAGTTATAGTGTAACTAGTGAAGGTGATGGAGAACAATATCAACTAGAAACAGGTTTTGGAGTTAATATTAGAGATAAAGCTTATGCAAATTTCACTTTTAATTATTTTGATGCAAAACGTACACAACGTGCAGGAACTGTTACAAGTGTAGAAGATGAAGCAGGGTATTGGGGAGTTACAGATGCAACTGATTTTAATACAGCCGATTTAACTGCTTTTTTGGATAAAAACCCAAGTGCAGGTTTTCAAGTTGGTACGCCGGATATGACAATTACGAATTTTTCATATAATATGGGATATACATTAGATGAAGAAACAGAAACAGAAGTATATTCTTTTGGTACATTAACAAACAGGAGTGGTGCAGCACCACAATTTGCAAGAGTTCCTTATTGGGTAGATGGTTTTCAACAAATATATCCTGGGCAAGATTTTTTCTTAGCAGAAATGGCTCCTCAAATTGTAGATAATACGTTAGCAATAGGTATAAAAACTGTTTATAATGGCTGGAATTTTGATTTGAGCTCAACTACGGGTAAAAATAGAATTGATTACTATATCAAAAATTCTTTTAACCAATCATATGGAGCAAGTAGTCCATCAGATTTTTATAATGGAGCACATCAGTTTAGTCATGTTGTTAATAATTTAGATGTGGTTAGAACTTTTGAAGGAGACGACGATAGATCTATTTCTGTAGCTTTTGGTGCAGAACATAGAACAGAGCGTTTTGTAACTGAAGAAGGCGAATTGGCTTCTTATAATGATGCTACTCCAAATATAGCTGATAGAACAGGTTCTGAATCTTTTGGTGGTTTTAAGCCAGAGAATGCATCTGATGATTATAGAAGTAATATAGGAATCTACACAGATATAAGTGCAGATCTTTCGGAGTCTTTTTTAGTTGGAGGAGCGTTGCGTTTTGAAAATTATTCAGATTTTGGGTCTAACGTAAGTTGGAAATTAAATTCAAGATGGAAAACTGATAATGATAAGCTAGCAGTGAGAGGATCTGTAAGTAGTGGTTTTAGAGCGCCGTCATTGCACCAAATGTTTTATACTGCAATAACAACTACTTTAACTGCAAACGGAATTCAACAAAACGGAATTCTTAACAACTCTGATCCAGCGCTTAGAGCATTGGGTATTCCTAAATTAAGCCCAGAAACTTCTAATAGTATTGGTGCTGGTATTTCTTATCGAATTACTAGAAAACTTGGTTTTACTTTAGATGTTTATCAGATAGATGTTAATGATAGAATTGCACTTTCTGGTCAAGTAACTCCAACGGGAGATCCTTCAAGTCCTATAGATCAAACTTTAAATGCTGTTAATGTGGGAGCCGCAGGGTTTTTCTTAAATGCAATTGATACCAGAACTAAAGGTATTGATCTAGTATTTAGTTATGATAATATTAAATTAGGTGATGGTATATTAAGTGGTAGTATTGCTGCCAACTTTAATAAGACAGAAGTAACAGGGTTTAATTATCCTAAATTTATAGAAGATAATAATTTACAAAATGCAATTTTTTCGAGAGAAGATATTTCTAGAGTAGAGTCTTGGAGACCAAGACAAAAAATTATTGCTTCTGCAAATTATAAAATTAATAAGATTACAGCAGGGATCTCTTTTATGAATTATGGAGAGGTAACTTATAGACATGCTACTGATGCTTCTAACGACGCAACTTTTGGAGGTAAAACTTTAACGGATATAAACGTTGCATACAAATTAACAGATAAAATAAACCTTTCAGTAGGTGTTAATAATCTATTTAATGTGTATCCAGATACCTTTGCGGATGCATATAGTAAAACCGGTGGTGTGCCAAACGATAGAAATTTAGATTTTGTAGGTAGATTTAAATACCCTTGGCAAACAACTCAATTTGGTATTGATGGTACTAGAATATTTACAAAATTAGCATTCTCGTTCTAAAATACTTCGAACTGTTAAACCAATACAAGTATGATTAGTTTATTTCGACTAATAAAAAGTGCTACTCGAAAGAGTGGCACTTTTTTATTTATCAGAAAATAAGAAGAAAGCATTCAATTTTATTTTGTAGGGTAAAGTATCATTCTTGTGCAGGAGTCAAAGTAAAATTTATCTAAAATATTGTATCAAGTAAGTACTAACATCCAAAAACGAATGGGAATTATTTTTTGCCTTTAAATAACTTTAAAATTCATAGATAGCGAAAGTTATACTTTTGATACATATGTTGTACCTGCTTAAAAAATATAATATCGATTCTGTACACAAAAACGCAATCTAAATAGCGAATTAGAGCATATTTTAGTATTTATTTAGACACAGAAATAGATTTTTCTAAAAAATTATGATTGCTTCTGCCTTGCGTTTTGAGTATTATAGTGATTTTGGAAGCACATTAAATTATAAACCTGTATTTAGATATGTAATTACAGAAAAATTTAATTTAAGAAGTTCCGCTAGTACAGGTTTTATATCACCTTCTTTGGCACAGATTTATTACAATTTAACGTTCACAAATTTTATTGGAGAAGTTCCATCAGAATCTCTTTTAATTGAAAATAATAGTCCAATTGCAAGAAGATTTAATATTGATAAATTAAAGTAGGAAATTGAAGAACTGTGTATTATAATTGGATATTTCTAGTAATATTAATCATATGATTATTACAGATATTAAAAGAGAATGTTAGATAAAGAAACTTTTTTTGGTGAAAAGAGATTAATAGTTTTTATTAGCATCTGCGCCTAAAAGTAAATTTAATCTTGGTGTTAATTACAAATACAAAAAACTAAAAACATCTTTAAATTTTACTAGATTTAGTGAAATAAAATTAATTGGCAAATAGCTCAAGACGTATTTAATTTCAATAATTCTGAAATTGAAAGGTTAAAGTCCGCTACAGATATTTATAAACCAAAAATAGCAACAGATTAACACTTTAGTTATTAGTTTAATACTATAATTAACTTACAATTAGGAGCCACTAACTTGTTAAATATTTACCCAATTAAACAAAATACTTTTACTGATAGTGGTGGTTTATGAGATGCTACACAAATGGGAGCAAATGGCGCGTTTTACTATACAAAATGGAATTTAAAACTACAATTATTAAACATTTAATTGTTTTTTGTTGTTTTATTTAAAAAAAAATTAAATTTTTAGGGTATACTTTTTGTTTTTCTGTCTTATATAATAAATCGGTTCTCTCTTTTTACTGAAGTAAGGCCTAATTAAACACATTTATTAACTAATAATTTATTTATGAAACAAAGCTATTTATTAAAATTATGTACAATTGCTTTTATGTTTATGCTACCTCTAGGGTTAATGGCACAAACTATAGAAGGTAAAGTAACAGATTCATCTGGCGCAGGATTGCCTTATATGAATGTTATAGAAAAAGGAACTTCTAATGGAGTAACTACAGATGATAATGGTGAATTTTCCATTAATGTTAAGAGTTTACCTACTACTTTAGTGGTTTCTTCTATGGGTTTTGCTACAAAAAGTGTAAAAGTAATACAGCTTTCTTATTTAACAATAGTTGTTAATGAAGACAATGCTTTAAATGAAATTATTGTTACTGGTTCTAGAACTGCACCTAGAAGTAATGTAGATAGTCCATTGCCAATTGATGTTGTTGGCGTTGAAGAGTTAATGTCTACAGGTCAAACTACTTTCGATAAGGCGTTACAATTTAGAATTCCTTCATTTAATACAGTACAAACTCCTGTAAATGATGCAACTTCTTTATTAGATCCATATGAAATTAGAAACATGGGACCAAGTAGAACTTTAGTGTTAATTAATGGAAAACGTAAAAACGTTAGTGCATTATTATATACACAAGATTCTCCAGGACGTGGTGAAACGGGTACAGATATATCTGCAATTCCTATTGATGCAATTAAAAGTATTGAAGTACTAAGAGACGGAGCATCTGCTCAATATGGTTCTGATGCGATTGCTGGTGTAATAAACATTATCTTAAAAGATGATGTAAACAAAGGTTCAGCAACTTTAAGATCAGGTATTACGTCTGAAGGAGATGGTGAGATGTTTGGGATTAGTATCAATAATGGATCTTCTATTGGAGACGATAAAGGATTTATTAACTATACAGTTGACTTTTCTAAAGTTGGTTTAGCTAACAGACCAGGAACAGTAAGTGCTAAAGGAGAGGCATTTGGTGGAACAGGTTTTGGAGCACCCTTAGCAGATGTTGAAGAATTTTTATCTCGTAGACCAGATGCAGGAAACATTAATGGTTCTCCTGAGACTGTAGCTACTAAATTCTTAATTAATGGAGCTTACGACTTATCTGAAGAGTCTAAATTGTATTTTAATGCAGCGTATGTATTTAAAAAAGTAAATAGTTACGCTAATTACAGAACTCCTTATTGGAAAGTTGCTACTGGCGATTTAGCTTATTTACAAGATTTATTTCCTTCTGATGAAAAAGGTGGATTTGATGGTTATGTACCAACTTTTGAAGGTGTATTAAATGATTTTAATGCAACTGTGGGAATTATGAGAAAAGTAAATGATTGGAATGTGGATGCAAGTGTTACTGTTGGTGGAAACGAACAAACATATAAAGTAAATAATTCTCATAATGCAAGTGAAGGTTACCAGGAACTTAGTCCAACAAGTTTTGATCCAGGAGGAACATCTTTTAACCATTTAGTAGGGAATTTAGATGTATCTAGACTTCTTTCTGACAAAGTTAGTATTGGTGTGGGAGCAGAGTTTAGAAATGAAAATTTCGAAATAATTGCTGGAAAAGCATCTTCTTATGAAGGTGGTGGTTCAGATTCATTTTCAGGAAATGACCCAGTAAATTCAGGAATCTTTAATAGATATAACTTAGGTGGATATTTTAGTTTAGATTATGATGTATCTGATGATTTCTTACTGAGCGGTACAATACGTGGCGAAAATTATTCTGATTTTGGAAATACTTTTGTATATAAATTTAGTTCTCGTTACAAATTATCAGATAAATTAACAATGAGAGGTTCTGTTTCTTCTGGATTTAGAGCACCAAGTTTACATCAAATTTATACTGAAAAATCTCAATATTCTTTTGCTGATGGTGGAGGAATTGATGTTGTAGGTTTAGTAAACAATGTGTCTCCTAAAGCGAGAGAATTAGGAATTCCTAAATTGACTCCAGAAAAATCAACAAACATAACATTTGGTTTTGGTGGTAAATTATCCAATAATATAAACTTCACGGTTGATTATTATAAAATTGATGTTGAAGACAGGGTGATTTATACAAATCAAATTGGTAAAAATCAATTTTTTATTAATGGTTTTGATACTACTACATCTGGTATTGATTTTGTTTCAGGTATTAATAATATTGAGATTGGAGAAGGTAAATTAGCCTTAAACCTTTCAGGAAATTATACTATTGAAAACAAAAGAACAGAAGATGTGCCTACAATTAATGTTGAAGGAACTAATTACTCTGTTCTTGATAGATCTAATTTAGCGTTAATGTTTACTTCTAGACCTAAAACAAAATGGATTTTAGGGGCTAATTATGATATTAATAAATGGGGGCTTTCTTTAAACAATACGTATTTTGGTAAAACGACCTTTAGACAGAAGTTCATGAACGATGGATTAAGAACAGAGTTTACGCCTAAAATCGTTACTGATTTAGCAATAAACTTTCAAGCATCTGATAAATTATCGATTGCTTTAAATGTAAATAATTTATTGAATGTATTACCTGAATGGGCATTTAAAGCAGATACTGCTGCAGGACAAGCAATAATTGATGATACAAGTGTAATTTCAATTGCAGATGGTGGTTCTGGATTAACGCAGCTTGAAAATGAGTCTAATGCCATTACATTTAATGGGCGTTATTCTCAAATGACTTATGATGGTTCTCATTTTAGTCAATTAGGAACTATGTTTAATTTATCTTTAAACTACCAGTTCTAGTTTTAAGAATTATTATTATTTGAATATAAAATGTTGTCTTTCTCACTTTGTGAGATCGACAGCATTTTTTTATATCTTTAAAAACTATAAATTATTTATTATGCAAAGTCTTTACTCTAACGGATTTGAAACTATTTATGATGAAATGTATCAAACATTTATAGATTATAAAGAGGAGTATGATTTTTATAGTGCTATTTTAAAGAAATACAAGAAAAATCAAACTTTAGAAATAGGTTGTGGTTCAGGTAACTTAGCTAAACATTTTACTAAAAATAAGTATAACTATTCAGGATTTGATTATAGTCCAGATATGGTTCGTTTATGTAAATCAAAAAATCCAAAAAACACATTTATTTTAGGAGATATGAGAAATTTCTCATTAAAAAGCAAACAAGAAAGTATTCTTATTACTGGTAGAACATCTAGCTATTTGTTGTCAAATAAAGATATTTGCGATGCATTGCAATCAATTCATACTAATTTAAAACCAGCAGGAATTTTATGCTTTGATTTTATTGATGCAAATCGATTTTTTAAAGAAATAAAAGGTGGTGAAAAAGTTGAACATTTAGCAATATTTAATCAAAAAAAATATAAACGAGATAGTTTTTTTAAAACAAATACATCAGAGAATTTTATGTTTGATTGGCAAGCAGAGTATTATGAGGTTAATGAAAAGGAATCAAAATTAATTGCTAAAGATACATCAGAAGTAAGAGCTTTCACTAAAAATGAATGGGAAATTTTTTTATATTTAAATAACTTTGAACTTGTAGAATTTATAGACAGAAAAAGTTATGCTTTTGATACCTATGTTGTTGTTGCTAAAAAATGCTAATTTGATTATTTATACTAAATCTACCACTATTGAAGAATTAGAGCAAATTTTAACTCTTCAAGAAAAAAATTTACTAGAAAACTTATCCGAAGAAGAAAAAAAAGAACATGGTTTTGTAACCATCAAACATACGTTCGAAATCTTAAAAGCCATGAACGATGTTTGTCCGCATACAATAGCTAAATTTGAAGACAAGGTTGTTGGTTTTGCGCTGTCTATGACCAAAGATTTTGCTGAAGATATTGAAGTTTTAAAACCAATGTTTTATGAAATTTCTAAACTAGTTTCTGATGAAAAATATATTGTGATGGGGCAAATTTGTATTGATAAAGATTATAGAAAGCAAGGCGTCTTTAAAGGACTTTACGGGTTTATGAAAACAGTTATTTGTCTAAACACCTTCGATGCTATAATCACAGAAATAGATATTAAGAACGAACGCTCACTTAATGCGCATGAATCTGTTGGTTTTGAGGGTTTAAAAGACTTCAAAGCGGGTGGTAAAAACTGGAGAATCGTTTTATTGAAAATATAATTTAAAAACCAATATGTTAATATTTTCACAATATTACTTGCTATATTTAATTAATAGAGCAATCTTTGTTATATACTAATATTTAAAATATAATTTATGAAACAAAATAACATTTTAAAAAATTTAATGTTGTCTTTTTTGTTTTTGCTCCCATTAACAATGGCAGCTCAAACTATTAAAGGAAAAGTAACAGACGCATCAGGTGGTACTTTACCATACATGAATGTAGTTCAAAAGGGAACTACAAATGGAACAGTTACCGATGATAATGGTGAATTTACCATAATTGTAAAAAGTTTACCAGCAAAATTAGTAATTTCTTCTATGGGTTTTATGACCAAAGAAATAACGGTTACAAATACTACTTATATAACAATCGTTGTAAGTGAAGACAATGCATTAGAAGAGGTTGTTGTTATTGGGTCTAGAAACCCAAACAGAACAGCGATAGACTCTCCTGTGCCAATTGATATTGTAGATATTAAGGAATTAATAGCAACATCTCCACAAGTAAATTTAAATCAGATTTTAAATTTTGTGGCTCCTTCATTTACGTCTAATACACAAACGATTTCTGATGGAACAGATCACGTAGATCCTGCATCTTTAAGAGGTTTAGGACCAGATCAAGTATTGGTTTTAATTAATGGTAAAAGGAGACATACTTCTTCTCTAATAAATGTAAATGGTACTTTTGGTAGAGGTTCTGTGGGTACAGATTTAAATGCAATACCTGCTGCTGCTATTAAAAGATTAGAAGTTTTAAGAGATGGTGCAGCTGCACAATATGGTTCTGATGCCATTGCGGGTGTTATTAACATTGTTTTAAATGAATCTGTAAATGAGTTAACGATGGCTGTAACAACAGGTGCTCATTTTAGTAAAAATTCTAACTCACAAACAGGTGGTGTAGATGGTGAAACTACCAATATCAGTGCTAGCTATGGCTTGCCAATAGGCGAAAATGGGGGCTTTATAAACTTTTCTGGAGATTTTGATGTACGTGAAGACTACAACAGAATGAAAGAATGGGAAGGTACTATTTTTAATGGGTATAATGCGGTTGAGCGTTTTGCAAACGCGGCTAATTATGATACCTCAAAATTTTTATCTTTAGCAAACGGATTAGATCCAGGATCTGCGGCATATTCAACGATCTTAAATGATTTAAAAGGATTTGCAAATAGCGCAGGTTACACTACAACTAATTCAGATGGTTTTTCTCAATTGCAAACAATATTAAAAGCAGACGCTACAACATCTGAATTAGCTGCCAGAAATTTAGAAAGAACCGATTTTAACATGAGAGTTGGTCAATCAAGAGTAAGAGGTGGTCGATTTTTCGCCAATTTTAAATTGCCTTTAGATGATAAGGGTACAGAAATTTATTCTTTTGCAGGGATGAGTTCAAGAACAGGTAATTCTGCAGGTTTTTACAGATTACCAAACCAAGAAAGAACATTTACACCAGCATATGCAAATGGATTTTTACCAGAAATTAATTCAACAATTTCAGACCAATCTTTAGCTGTGGGTATTAAAGGGAAAATTGGAGAATGGAATGTAGACTTTTCAAATACATACGGAAAAAATTCCTTTGATTTCACTATCGGAAACACCTATAATGCTTCACAAGGAAATGCTTCTCCAACTACTTTTGATGCTGGAGGATTTTCTTTTCTACAAAACACTACTAATTTAGACATCTCTAAATTTTATGAAGATACCTTTGAAGGATTAGGTGTTGCTTTTGGTAGTGAACATAGACTAGAAAATTATGAAATCATCTCTGGTGAAGAAGATTCTTACACACAATACCAAGCAGATGGTAAGCCATTTACAGGTATAGCAGGTACAAGCCCTTTAAAAGACTTTTTTGGAAGATCTAGACCAGGTGGTTCGCAAGTATTCCCAGGGTTTGGTCCAAAAAACGAATTAAGTAGAGGTCGTAGCAGTGTAGCTGCTTATGTAGATTTAGATGCAAAGTTTTCTGAAACATTTTCAACTACTTTTGCAACACGTTACGAAAACTATTCAGATTTTGGCTCTACACTAAACTTTAAATTAGCATCTATACTTAAAGCTTCTGATAATTTTAGAATTAGAGCGTCTTTTAACACTGGTTTTAGGGCACCGTCTTTACACCAATTAAACTACAACTCTACGTCTACTATTTTCCAAGACGGAATTCCTATTGAAGTGGGTACTTTTGCAAATGATAGTAAAGCAGCAAAATTATTAGGAATTCCTCAATTAAAAGAGGAAACTTCAAATAGTTTTAGTGCAGGTTTTACCGCGAAATTGCCAGAATCTAACTTAACTTTTACCGTAGATGGGTATATTGTAAATATTGCAGATAGAGTGGTGTATACAGGTCAATTTTCAGGCCCAGAAATACGCCCCTTATTAATACAAGCGAATGCTGACGCAGCTGGTTTCTTTGCAAATGCCATAGATACAAAATCTACAGGTGTAGATATTGTAATTACACATAAAGCAAATTTTGGAGAAAACACACGATTAAAAACTGATTTAGCAGGAACTTTTTCTCAGACAAGACAAGAAGGCGAAATTAAATCTTCACAAATATTAAGAGATGCAGGTTTAGTAAGTACTTATTTTCCAGAAGATAGTAGAATTTTCTTAGAAGAAGCTGTTCCAAGAACTAAAGTGAATTTAACTAATAGTTTAACTAGTGGTAAATACAATATCTTTTTAAGAAATGTATATTTTGGTAATGTTTCTGAAGCAACAAATACAGTAGCTAATCAGCAAGAATTTAGTTCTAAAGTTGTAACAGATTTATCTCTTGGTTATAAAGCAACTGACAATGTAACATTAACTGTAGGTGCAAATAATTTATTAGATGTATATCCAGACAGAGCTATCGAAGCAAACCGAAGTGGTGGTCGTTTTGACTGGTCTAGAAGATCACAACAATTTGGTATTGGAGGTAGATTCTTATTTGCAAGAGTAAGTTTAAACTTAAAATAACATAAAGTTAATTTTTATAAAAAAGCGGCAATTTGCCGCTTTTTTTATGGTTTATATTTTAAAAGGTTAAAGCCTTCATCAAACTTTCCATACGTAAAATACTGAATCCAATCGCCTAAATTTATATAAGCGCTATTTTCTTGTAATTGTATTTCTAAAGGAAGATGTCTGTGACCAAACACAAAATAATCATAGTGTTTTTCTGTGAGTTTTTGTTTGCAATATAAAACGAGCCACTCATTTTCTTCACCTAAAAACTTGGCATCTTCATCCCCAGAAATTAGTTTATTTTTTACAGACATATATTGCCCTAATTTTACGCCTAAATCTGGATGAAGCCATTTAAAAAACCATTTAAATAAAGGAAAAGTAAATACTTTTTTCATACGTTTATAGCCTTTATCTCCAGGGCCTAAACCATCTCCATGACCAATTAAAAACTTTTTATTGTTGATGAGAAACTCCTGTGGTTTGTGATATACAGGAATGTTTAGTTCTTTTTCAAAATAGTCATTCATCCATAAATCATGATTCCCAACAAAGAAATAAATAGGAATTCCGGAATCTTTAATTTCTGCTAATTTTCCTAAAACACGCACAAATCCTTTAGGAACAACTGTTTCATATTCGAACCAAAAATCAAACAAATCACCCAATAAAAAAATAGCTTCTGCGTCTTTTTTAATCTCGTCTAACCAAGCAACAAACTTTTTTTCTCTAGGAAAACTTGCTGCTGCGGTTGGTGCTCCAAGATGTTGATCTGAAGCAAAATATACTTTTTTATTTTCTGAGGTAGTTATTGTAATCATTGGTGCAAAGAAAAGCTATTCCTTTTTACTTTCCAACTCTAAAACCTTTTGTAACATTTTATCATCTTCATGTATAATTCTATAAAAGCCAATATCACCAAAAAGAGCATTTGCAATAGATGCTTTTAAGTATTTTTTAATACTTTCTTGTGATTCAGCAGATAGCTCTGCCCATCTTTTTATGTTCGTTAAATAGCTATTTAAAACAGTATTATCTTTATCAAAATCGGT
>TARA_R110001592_G_scaffold50620_8_pt1 | contig 23233 bp, 19 predicted proteins | sample TARA_R110001592 | Tara Oceans TARA_R110001592 (sample SAMEA4398387) | marine metagenome | biome: Polar Biome; feature: [SRF] surface water layer (ENVO:00010504); material: water (ENVO:00002006), including particulate matter (ENVO:01000060) such as... | depth 5 m | reverse complement strand
AACTTAAAGACCTGCACCTACCGCTAGCAACTGCTGACATTGATATCGCGTCCATCGACAGCGCATGGAATTTATGGGGCATTCTCGGCGGTGAATTGCCGATACATAAATTGCATATTGACCAGTTACATATTGTCCTTCACCCCACGGCCAATGTCCCGGCGGAGCCCTCGCCCCTGTCGCCATGGCCGACGCTGAGTTTACCGTTCCCGCTCAACATACAAGACGCAAGAATCCAAAAAATCACCGTAGCCCAAGACGAGAATATCCAAACCATCGACCTCATTTCGCTCCAGGCGTATAGCGGACTTCTGCGCACTGCTATTAGCGCACTCACGATAAAAAGTAAGGTGTATTCAGCGACCCTTAGTGGCGACGTCAACAATCGCCCACCGTATAAAATGCACTTATCGATGGATTGGTCGCTAGACCTGCCTGAGCAAACAACATTCAGCGGTAAAGGCAGGCTCAGCGGAAACCTCCTTAATTTACATCTAAAGCATAGCCTCGCCCGCCCTGCGACAGTTATTAGCGATGCAAGGATATCTAATTGGTATCAACCATCGCAGGCAATAGTCGATCTCGACAAGATTAAGATCGAGCTAAGATCTGACTGGCCAGAGATAGCACTCCCCCTGAGTACGGCTATGCAAGGTACATTGCCAATACCGCAGCTCAGCAGTCGCAATGGTCACCTGCAAATTAGCGGCAGCTGGGATAATTACGTCCTTAGCCTGCATAGTCAGCTCGCAGCGAGTGCAAATCAAGGTAGTGAGACAGCAAAGTCGAGCAATGACGACACGCCATCATCGCAAACCATCATTGCTCAGGTATTAAAAAAGCCGGCAACATTTAAACTAGAGTTTAACGGCAATAAACTCGCCATTTTATTGAACACCCTGACGCTTGACACCGAGGCAGGCAAGCTTGGTATTAGAGGCCGGATCAACGCCAATGGCTTGCTAGCCGCGCCCTCTGCAAATCCATCCCAAGTCCATGCATTAGACTGGCAGCTAAAGGTAAAAGCCGAACGCATAGACACCGCCAGCGCCCTCCCTCAATGGCCAATCAAGCTGGCCACAAACCTAGATAGCAAAGGTTTTTGGGGTGATACCGGCTATCGTGCAGACCTCATCATTAACACCTTATCTGGCGATATTGCTGGCAAAGCCATTGCCGGCAGCGGCGCGGTTACTGCTAGCAATAAAGGCCAAGAATTTAAGAAGCTGGTCTTGCAGCTAGGCGACAACCACCTTAGCGCGAATGGTAAATTACTCGACAAAAGCGAATTAAACTGGCTGGTGAACGCCCCCAAACTCAGCCAAATTCTACCCCAGCTAAGTGGCTCAGTGAGCTCCCAAGGCACGCTACGTGGCGGCGCTATCACCCAGCTCTTCGACAAGGGGCGCTCTCCGCTAATTGTTGCCGACCTCAAAGTAAGGGAATTCCAATATCAGCAATACCGCATAGCAGCCGCACATCTAGCACTTAGCACCAATGCCGCTAAGGAAGTCTCGCTGCAGATAAAGGGCGAGGGTATATCGGCCTCGCCATTAAACAAGGCCAATCTCGACCTGAAAGCCAGCGGCAGCATCGAGCAACACCAATTAGCTCTCACCGTCACTGACGACGACAAGCAGCTTGCGCTCGATTTAATCGGCGCGTTAAAACAAAGTAACTCACAGTACCAATGGCTGAGTAGCATCCAAGAGCTTTCGCTTAACAGCGCTGTCAGCGGCCCCTGGCAACTTGCCGGCAGCAGTGCATTGGGCCTCGCGGCCAATACCGTGTCGCTTTCGACAATGTGCCTACAACAAGACAACACCAAAGTATGTGCTAACAGCAGCCTGCAAGGCGACCGTATTAGCGCCAGCGGTCACATCGACGCTTTAGCCCTTGAGCGCTTTACTGCAGCCAGCCTGCCACCCGGCTCGGCTATCAGCGGCACCCTGAATAGTCATTTTTCTATTGCGGGTAAAATTGATGATCTCAGTGGCGATCTAGATATTAGCAGCCAGGATATTGTTATTCGCTACCAAGCTGATGAAGATCAAACGATGGCGGAATATCAAGCCAGCTTGGCGTCTAAAACAAAGATTCAACACAGCCGCCTCAATACCAACGCCATCTTTAGTATTGCTGATATTGGCAGCATCAATGCCAACCTCAGTACCCAGGGGCTAGCCGCCAGCAGCGAGATTCAAGGCGATATAAACGGCGGTTTCAGCAACTTGCGCTGGTTGGGTGGGCTATTTCCACAACTAGAGAATCTCAACGGTGTGCTAAGCACGCAACTGGCCGTATCAGGACAGCTCGCCGAGCCGCTAGCCCAAGGATCGCTTAGTCTAACTGATGTTAAAATGGACCTACCCGACCTTGGGATAAGCTTGCAAAACGCCAAGGCCGAACTGGCCTTTGACAGCCGCGGGCCTTGGCAGTTGGAGAGTAAAATTGCATCAGGCAAGGGCGTACTCAATATTTCCGGCCAAGGCGCGCTAGGCGGCATTGGCGGACCAAGCGGTCAACTTCGCATCAGCGGCGACAATATCACCGTCTTAGACCGCGCCGATGGCTTAGTGCTGATATCCCCAGATATCAATGCCAGCCTCAGCCCTGAGCTTATTAAGATACGGGGCACCTTAACGATTCCAAAAGGCAACTACAGCCTTAAAACCCTGCCAGATCAGGCCGCTGGCGTATCTGCAGATGAGCGTATAGTAAATCAGCAGACCACTAGCGATGTAAAAAGTCGGGCTATCGACACCCGAGTAGACATTGTGCTGAACGACAGTTTTGAGTTTAAGGGCTATGGCTTAAGCACCCGCCTCGGCGGCCAATTAAAGCTAAGCCAAAAAACCGACTCACTGCTGCAAGGCTTTGGCTCCCTGTCACTTTACGACGGGGTGTATAAAGCCTACGGTCAAAAATTGAACGTCGAACGCGGCCTGTTAATTTTCCAGGGCCCGCTAGATAATCCCGGACTGAATATCACCGCCATAAGAGAAACCAAGACTGCTACCGTCGGCGTCAACATTGGTGGCTTTGCGCAAGATATTCGCAGCGAACTTTTCTCGGACCCCATATTGCCTCCCACAGATGTTATGGCGATTCTCATCACCGGCAAAGCACCCGCTGATCTCAATAAGTCTGACGCCAATCAGGTTATGAATGCCGCCGCTGCGCTGGGAATTTCCCAGAGTCGAGGTATTAGCAATACGCTGCAAAACACCTTTGGCGTCGATGTAGTCAGCTTACAGGGGGGTGACAGCTATGAAGACAGTTCGCTGGTAGTGGGTAAATACCTAAACCCGGATTTATTTATTAGCTATGTACAAAATCTTTTCACACCTGCCGGTAGCGTGCAGCTCGACTATACCCTGAGCAAAAACTTAGGTCTGAAAGCGCAATCTGGTAAAGCCCAAAGTATTGACCTCTTATATAAAATCGAACACGGCCAACAATAGCGAGGCGTCGATCATCGACCAAAAAAAGCCAATGCTAGGCCCTCGCAAAGCTCAATCCCCCGACTAAACCTAGAACTACCACACGGTTTTCATAGTGCCACCGTCCACTACTAGGGTTGCACCCGTTATATAACTAGCCGCATCTGACAATAAAAATGCCCCAGCCTTGCCGAACTCACTGGGATCGCCATAGCGACCAAGCGGAATCGTAGCCTGGCTGACAGTACGCTGTTCATCAAAACTTATCGCCTTTGCCTTCGCCTGCAGCGTATCAAGATTCACCATGCGATCGGTGGCAATTAAACCCGGCACTAAATTATTAACGCGAATATTTTCTGGCGCTAACTGCTTAGACAAGCTCTTAGCCAAGCTGGTCACGCCGGAGCGCATGACATTAGATAACAACAAAAAGTCCACAGGCTCTTTCACCGATGACGAGGTGATGGTCAAAATTGACCCACCCCCGGCCGCGCGCAAATGCGGCAAGGTCTCGCGAATCATGCGAACGGCACTCATTAAAGTCAGCTCAAAGGCAGTCTGCCAATCGTCATCGCTAAACGCGTCAAATTGGCCTGGCGGGGGCCCTCCGGCATTCACCACCAAGCCATCTATGCGGCCAAAATCAGCGCTGGCCTGGGCAACCCACGTGGAAATACTGTCCGCGTCGCTGGCGTCCATACAATAGCCGCGCACTTTCGCACCTGTTGCCGCAGCCAGCTCGGTTGCCGCCGCCTGGATACTACTTTCACTGCGGCTGGCGATAGCAAGCGACGCGCCGTTTAATGCCAGCTGTTCAGCAATCGCATAACCCAAGCCCTTGCTCGCAGCAGCGACCAGGTACACCTTATTGTTCACATTGAGTTCCATTTCCACCTCTTTTATCGATATTGTCTGCAAGTAGCGGTATCTAAAACCACCGCTATCTGAAAAAATCTTAGCTAAAAGCAATCATCCCTAAAAACAATTACCTCCAGCAACGACCACCTCGTGAAACAATCACCTTGAGAAACCAACTCCCAGACTTGCACTGCCGACTAGCAAAAAGGCATTATCGCAAAGAAACAGAATACTCGCTGGGCGCACACAGCCTTATCTAAAAGGCGACGCGCTGTCAGAAGTTCGTTAGAATAGCTCCGCTTTACGATCCTGCTAACACAAATCCGAAAAAACACATGACACTTGATATGATCGCTGTCAACATTGCATCGCAATGACAGACGACAAAACAATGACTATGACTACAACTAACACCAACAATAACTACCATCACGGCAATCTGCGTGAAGAACTCATGGAACTTGCCGAAAAACACCTAGTTAATGAAGGTATTGGCGAGCTCAGCTTGCGCGCGCTGGCAAGGGAGATCGGCGTATCCCAAACTGCGCCCTATCGCCACTTCAAAGACAAGAACGCCTTACTTGCAGCACTAGCGACCGAGGGTTTCAGGCGTTTTTTCGAGTTTTGCCTGGCCAGCGAGCGCGAACCACGCGCAGACCTTAGCCTTCTATATTTTGGCCTTAGTTATGTGCAATTCGCAAAAACTCATACGGAAATGTTTAATCTAATGTTTGGTCCGGTATTGCAACCGCGAAATAACTATCCAGAGCTTTTTGCCGCTGGACGTGAGGCCATTTACAAAGTGCGAGCCGGTGTGGAACGCGGTTTCAAAACCGGAGTATTGAGAGAACTCGATGACGTCGCCTCAATGGCGCACACTGTCTGGGCTGCGGTGCACGGCGTGGCAACATTAATGTTAGACCACGGCGACACCTACGGTTATCACCGAGACCTAGACCTACAAGCCGAAAAATCACTGCGCATGATGATCGCCGGGCTTTGTACAGACCCCAGCGAGATCTCGCGTCTGCCAACGATAGCAACCACCTACCCGCCAGAAAGCGCCTAAACCCAAACACCGCCTACAGGGTTTGGCGCAAGACCACCAATGGCGGCTGAGTAATTAGTTTTCGGCAAGACAGCCACGCTAGAGTGCACATTGTAAGTACACCAATCAGCGGCGCCACAATAAACACCCCGCCATGTATGGCAACATCCATTTCTAAAACCCAATACTGCAAGCCAAATAAAGCGATATTGCTACCCAGCGCCGCGAGCAAACCAGATAGCAAACCCACTGCGGCAAACTCCATTAGCAAGCCACTGACAATTAACTTCTTGCTCGCCCCAAGGGTGCGCAAGATCGCGTTCTCGTGCAGGCGGCTATCCAAACTGGCTAAGACATTGGCCACCCCAACCAGTAAGGCACACACCACTACCAGCATCAAAACCAAACCAATTGCGGTGCTGACCTGACTCACCACTATTTTCATTTGTTTAATAACCGTATCAATTTCAATCAGTGACACGGTGGGGAACTGCCTAAGTAAATCACCGAGCAAGGCCTTTTGTTCGGGCGGCAAATAGAAACTGGTGATATAACTACTCGCATAATTCTCTAAACTTTGCGGCGGAAATATAAAATAAAAATTCGGCCGCATACTGGCCCAATCTAAACTTCGAATACTGCTCACTTGGGCATTGAGCAACTGACCGCCAATATTAAAAGACAGTGCGCTACCTATTGTAAGATTTAACTTGTTCGCAAGTTCAGACTCTACCGACACGGGGATCATATTTGCGCTCTCGGCCGCAAGGTCTGGCCACCAGTTACCAGACAGCAATCGATTATCGTCAGGTAAATCGGACGCCCAACTTAAATTCAGCTCCCTATCTATGCTACCGCTATTAGCATCAATCTCTCTAATTTCACCTACTTTCTGCTGATCAATATGCGTCAATCGGCCGCGGATCATCGGATACAAGCCCGCGTCTTTCAAATCATGCTGTTTAAAAAAAGTATCTAGCGCTGCGATTTCTGAGGTTTGAATATTAATCAAAAAATGATTGGGCGCATCAACGGGCATCTGCATTTGCCAGTCCTCGATTAAGGACGTGCGAAGTACACCGAGACAGGTGAGTACCATCAGCGATAAGGCAAAACTCGCAACTTGAAAGGCATTGCCAATACGGCGCCGATAAATTGCCGCCAAGGCAATGCGCAGCGCACCACCAGCGCGGCCAAGAAACACCCGACGGGCGAATGAAATCAAAAACAGCACTAACACACTGGCCAATAAAGCGGTCACCAATGCGGCGCCTAACACCGCTGTACTCAGCAATACATCACCGCTATACCAATACATCAACAAACCAATGCCAAAAATGCCGGTCAGGGCGCTTAGCAACAAACCCGTGCCGGTCTCGTCATTACCCCGCCGTAATACCCGCAGTGGCGAGACTTTACTCAAAGCAAACACCGGTGGCATCGCAAATACTGCTGTGCAAGCAAAAGCAGTTACTGCCCCCACCATCAGCGGTCGCCAGCTAGCGGAGGAAATATCCACCGCAATAAGTTCTTTAAGGCTGGTGAATAAAGCCCACTGCAAACCGTGACCGCCAATCCCTCCGACAATGACAGCTGCCAAGCAAAGTAAAGTGAGCTGGGTCATATAATGACTTAACACCTGCCGCCGACTCGCCCCCAGCGCCTTCATTATTGCCACGTTGTCCGTATTGCGCTCGCCGTAGCGACGCGCAGCCAAAGAAATTGCAGCGCCTGCCAGGGCTACACCGAGGCTCGCTGCTAGCAATAAATAGCCCTCTGCTCGCTGCAGGGTCGCAGCCATCGCCGGTTGACCATCACGGACATCCTGCCAGCTCTGCCCCTCATCTAGTTGCGGCGATAACCACTGTGCAAAGCCTTGCAGCGCCTGTTCGGTGCCAGCGAATAAATAGCGGTAACGCACCAAGCTACCGGGCTGGACGACATCCGTTGCCGCCAAGTCCGCGTAGTTAATCAGTCCGCGTGGCGCCAGCATCTCGTTCATATTGCCTTGATCCGGCTCACTGATCAGCGCCTGACTGGCGGTAAACTCGGCATCTCCTATGCCTGCAGTGTCACCCACATTCAAATCCAGCAAGGCGAATAGCCGCGAGTCCATCCACAATTCGCCGGGTTTCGGGCCAGCCACGCGCATTATCGGCGCGCCGAATAATTGCTCGCTCACGCCCAGCTCACCTAGCAGCGGATAGTCATTTGAAACTGCGCGTATAGAAGCCAATTGCATGGCGTCGCCGACATAGATCATCGAGCGAAAGCTAGCCACCGTCGCGGTTCGTAAACCCCGAGACTGAGCCTCGGCAATCCATTCATCAGGAACCGTGCGCGCGGTTTTCAAAACCCGGTCTGCGGCTAAAAAATGGTGGCTTTGCTGCTCCATCGTGCGGCTTAGGCGATCTGAGAACCCAGCGATACCGCTGACAATGGCTACCGCTAAGGCAAGTGAAAAACCCAGCAAGCCCAGCTCTCCACCGCGCCATGCTCGGGCTAAGTGGCGCATACCACGAATGATCATAGCGTGGTGCCTGTCGCAGGCTCTTCACGCAGCAGGCCGTCATGCATCACCAAGGTGCGCTCGCAGCGCTGAGCCAAGACAGCCTCGTGTGTCACCAGTACCAGGGTGGTTTTGCTCTGACTGTTCAGTTCAAAGAGTAAATCAATGATCCGCTGACCGGTGTGCTCATCTAAATTACCGGTAGGCTCATCGGCAAATAAAATATCAGGGCTAACCGCAAATGCTCTGGCTAAGGCAACTCGCTGCTGCTCACCACCAGATAGGACGCGGGGATAATGACCACCGCGCTCGGCCAAGCCGACTTTGTCTAAGAACTTCTTGGCCTCGATAGCAGGCGAACGATGGCCGGCCAACTCCAGTGGTAACATCACATTTTCTAGCGCTGTCATACCCGGCAGCAATTGAAATGACTGGAACACAAATCCAACGTGACGAGCGCGCAGCGCAGCGCGCTGATCTTCAGTCATCACACTGATATTCTGCTCATGCAAAAAGATATCGCCACTACTGGCATTATCGAGCCCCGCCAGCAATCCGAGCAGCGTCGACTTACCCGCTCCTGATGCCCCAACGATGGCAACGCTCTCGCCTCCCTTGATTTCAAAGCTGATCCCTTTCAGTATGTCTAATTGCTGCCCGCCAGTGACAACCGTCTTACAGAGATTATTAACACGAATCATGATGAAATCTATTTCCCTTATATGCTCAAGCAGCGCAAAACTTATGCGGCTGCTAATATTGTCTGGCGGCTTATTAAGCCTGATTTTTAGTGCTACTTTCGCCACTGCTGCAGACGGCGCACCCAGTCACAAAATACTGATTCTTGGCGACAGCCTAAGTGCCGGCTACGGCATTCGCCAACAAGAAGGCTGGGCTTACCTCTTGCAAACCGAGCTGGCTGAACGCGCGATCATTATCAATGCAAGCGTCAGCGGCGAAACCACAGCAGGCGGAGTACAGCGCCTACTGCCACTCATTGAACAACACCAACCCAGCATTGTGATCATTGAACTCGGCGGCAACGACGGCCTAAGAGGCTACCCCGCGACCAGCATACGTAAAAACCTGCAGACATTGATCACCAAAAGTATGGATGCTGGCGCCGAAGTACTGCTCATCGGTATGCGAATACCGCCAAACTACGGCACGCGCTATACCAATGCATTTGAGCAAAATTACGTTCAGCTAGCCGACAAATACTCCTTGGCGCTGGTTCCGTTTTTACTCGAGTCCGTCGCAGGCAAGCCCGCGCTAATGCAAAGTGATGGTATCCACCCTACCGCTGAGGCCCAAGCACTGATATTACAGAACGTATTGCCTGCACTGCGAGCAATGCTGGATTAAGTTTTTGTAAGCCAGCAACTTCCATCAAACCTGGCGGGATACATGATGACAGATGCCGAACAATTAGCCGCAGTACAGGCGGCAGATAAGGTGATTTTGTTCGACGGCGTATGCAAGCTGTGTAACGCTTGGGGTCGTTTTATTATTCGATTTGATAAAGCCCAGCAGATTAAATTAGCGCCCGTGCAATCCGAAGAGGGGGTCGCACTCATAGACTACTATCAATTAAATCAGGCCAATACCCAGCAAGGCCAATACGACACCATGTATTATTTAAAGCAGGGTCAGGTTTATGAGAAGAGCACGGCTTTCTTAGCCATCATGGCCACCATGCCCTACCCTTGGCGAGTGCTCTGTATGCTCAAGATCGTACCCCGTTTTATTCGAGATCTGGTCTACGATTATGTCGCTTGCCGCCGCTACACGCTCTTCGGTAAATATACCCAGTGCACCCTGCCAAGCCCGGATCATGACAAACGCTTTTTGACTTTTTAAGCGCGCAATCTGCAAACCTTAACCGCACTTTAGTCCATAAAACGAATGGTCATACCAACTTTAATGGGTCTAATAACTCGCTTAACTGCTCTCGACTCAGGTCTGTCATTTCTTCCGCAACGTCGAGTATCGGACGCTGCTGCGCGTAGGCCTTTTTGGCAATATCAGCCGCAGCCAAATAACCAATAATAGGATTTAGGGCGGTTACTAATATCGGATTTTTGGCCACGCTGGTCGCCAGCACATCCTCGTTTACCTCAAAGCCAGCAATAGCTTGATCTGCCAATGAACGGCAAGAGTTCGCCATTAAATCAATGCTCTGTAATAGGTTGTAAGCAATCAACGGCAGCATCACATTAAGTTGGAAATTACCTGACTGACCCGCCACCGTGATACAGCTGTCATTGCCAATAACCTGGGCAGACGCCATCGCAACCGCCTCGGGAATAACCGGATTCACTTTTCCCGGCATAATACTGCTGCCCGGCTGCAAGGCGATTAAGCGGATCTCGGCTAGTCCTGCCAGCGGCCCACTATTCATCCATCGCAAGTCATTGCTGATTTTCATCAGCGTTACCGCAAGCGCTTTCAGTTGGCCCGACACAGCAACTGCAGTGTCTTGAGAAGACAGCGCTTCAAATAGAGAGGGGCTGGGTACAAAGCTTATGCCGGTGTCTATGCTGATTGCAGCGCAAAACTTTTCCGCAAACAAGTCTGGCGCATTCACGCCGGTGCCCACCGCCGTTCCGCCCTGCGCTAGCTGACATAGGTATTGTTGAGATTCGAGCAAGCGATTTTTAGACTTATGAACTTGCTCAGCCCAGGCACTCAACTCTTGGCCTAGGGTTAAGGGCATTGCATCCATTAAATGAGTGCGACCTGTTTTTATAAGCTTGTTTAGACTGCGCGCTTTATCTCGGATGGTGGCTTCCAAGTGTTCAAGTGCTGGTAGCAAGCGATGCTGTATAGCCATAGCCGCGCTAACGTGTATGGCCGTAGGAATGACGTCATTGCTGCTCTGACTCATATTAATATGGTCATTGGCGCTAACGCTTAAGCCACTTTGCTCGGCGGCTAAATTCGCCAAGACCTCATTGACGTTCATATTGGTGCTCGTGCCTGAGCCTGTTTGAAATACATCGAGGGGAAACTGCTCGCTATACTGGCCCGTCAGCAACTTATCTGCGGCCGTGGTGATGGCTTGAAATAGGGATTCTGGCAGCAATTCTTCTTTGTGGTTCACCATGGCTGCACAGCGTTTGATGCGAACGATAGCCGCAATAAATTGACTCGGCAAGGTGAGTTCACTAATCGCAAAATTATTAATGGCACGCTGGGTTTGCGCGCCATATTTAGCACTTTTGGGCACGGAAATTTTGCCCATACTGTCGCGCTCAATCCGGTAATCACTCATAGTCGGTCCTTTCCTCTCTTGAGTATCGAAGGTATTGAAGGTATCGCTGATATCGTATTTACCCCCGCTAACCCCTTACCACCGCTGGCCCTTAAACACATTTTCAGCGACATCACTCCGCGCCACCACACGTACCGCTTGGCTGTAAGCAAGGATGCCCTCGTGTTATCACCTCTAAATGCTTAAAATAGCGCGAATTAACAGGGAGATAATAATGTCTGACTACCACAATGCCACTACCGAACAATGGCTTCAATGGGACAAAGATCATATCTGGCACCCCTATTCATCCATGCTAAACCCTGTAGAAATGATTCCGGTAGTCTCAGCCAAAGGTGTGCGGCTGACCTTAGCTGACGGCACCGAGCTGATTGACGGTATGTCGTCGTGGTGGTCGGCCATCCACGGTTACAATCACCCAGCTCTCAATGCCGCTGCCACCGCGCAGTTAAGCGATATGTCCCATGTTATGTTTGGTGGTATCACTCACCCTGCCGCCGCCACATTAGGAAAGCGCCTAGTAGACCTAACGCCAGCCGCCCTCACCAAGGTGTTTATCTCAGATTCCGGCTCGGTGGCGGTTGAAATCGCCATTAAAATGGCCTTGCAATATTGGTACTCCATTGGCAAGCAACACAAAACTCGATTACTTGCACTGCGCAATGGCTACCACGGCGATACGTTTGGTGCGATGGCGACCTGTGATCCGGTTACCGGCATGCATCACTTATTCAATAAAGTATTACCGTCACATATATTTGTAGAATCCCCCCGCACCGCGTTTGGCGACACCGCCAGCGACGCCGACATGGCCGCAATCACCACCACATTAAAAGAGCACCATCAAGAATTGGCCGCTGTGATTGTAGAGCCCATTGTTCAAGGGGCTGGCGGTATGAAGTTTTACAGTGGCGACTACCTTCGCCGCCTGCGCGCACTCTGCGATGAATATGATGTCTTGTTGATCCACGACGAAATAGCCACCGGCTTTGGTCGCACCGGCAAATTATTTGCCTGCGAACACGCCGAGATCAGTCCAGATATTATGTGCCTTGGCAAAGCCCTCACTGGCGGCTATTTGTCATTGGCCGCGACCCTGTGCAGTGACCGAATAGCAGAAGGTATTTGCAATGGTGAAGCTGGCGTCTTCATGCACGGCCCCACATTTATGGGCAACCCCCTAGCCTGTAGTATTGCAAACGCCAGTATCGACCTACTGTTAGCCAGCGACTGGCAAGCTAATATCCAAAGGATAGAGAGTATACTCCGCGAAGAACTCAGCCACGCGGCGCCATTGAACTCTGTCGTGAACGTCCGCTGCCTAGGGGCTATAGGCGTAATAGAACTTAAAGACAATGTCGATATGACAAGTATTCAAGCGCGATTTATCGATAAAGGTATCTGGATGCGGCCCTTTGGCAAGCTGGTTTATACCATGCCTCCGTATATCATCGGTGACCAAGATCTGACTCAGCTCTGCCGGAGTATTGTGGCTGCTGTAGCCGAAGAGGAATAAATTATCATGCCAGAAGCGAGCCTTAAAACCCGACTTCACACCGTTATTTTTGGCACCGAACCGGGTGCCGGCAGAAACTTTGATATTTTTCTGATTGTTATAATATTAACTAGTGTCGCCGCGCTATTCGTTGACTCCATTGCCACGGTCCATCAAAAATACGGAGACTGGCTATTCGCAGCAGAAGTTGTGTTTACTGTGCTATTCACACTCGAATATGCGGCGCGCATTTATTGTTCGCCCAACCGCCGGGCTTATATTTTCAGTTTCTACGGTTTAGTAGACCTGCTAGCCACCATACCCACCTATCTATCTTTACTAATACCAGGCGCCCAACATCTTTTAATCATTAGAATATTTCGTGTCTTGCGAGTCTTTAGGATTTTCAAATTATTTCATTATATGAGCGAAGCCAACGTCCTTATTCGCTCACTGATGTCTTCACGCCGAAAGATATCAGTGTTTTTAGTGTGTGTGCTCACGCTCATCGTCGTTTTTGGTGCCTTAATGTACTTGATTGAAGGCCCAGAAAACGGGTTTACCAGTCTGCCTAAAAGTATGTACTGGGCTATTGTCACAGTAACAACAGTCGGTTACGGCGACATCGCACCGCACACCCCCATGGGCCAATTGATCGCCGCGCTAGCAATGATTACCAGCTATGCCATTATCGCTATTCCTACCGGTATTTTAAGTGCTGAGTTAATACAAGAAAGCCAACGCAGTATTACTAATAAGCAATGCGATAGTTGCAAGAAATTTGGCCATGAAAAAGACTCGGAATTCTGCCGCCACTGCGGCGAAAAACTGCTTCCGCCGAGTTCATAATTCAAATAATAAACTCGATCAAAACGGCACCATACGTCATGCTAAAAAAGCGACCAGTTAAAATTAGGGGGATGTATTGCAATGATTGAACAACTTACTTTGAACGTCTCAGGCCAAGGTTTGCACAGTGTCACAAGTATGATCAGTGAAGCTATACTCCGGCTCTGTCGCGGCCAAGATGGTCTCTGCACCCTATTTATTCAGCACACTTCGGCTAGCCTACTGGTTCAAGAAAATTATGATGACAGCGCCCGCAGAGACTTGGAACACTGGTTAAACCGCTTGGTGCCCGAGCACGATCCACTCTACACCCACACGCTTGAGGGCAGCGATGATATGCCCGCTCATATCAAAGCCTCGCTAACCGCAACATCTCTATCCATACCCATAATCGACGGTCAACTCGCCCTTGGAAGTTGGCAGGGGATTTACCTGTGGGAGCACCGACACGCGGCGACAAGGCGCAATATCATCATGCATATCGGCAGCTAAACCACCCGTATTCAGTTTGCGTTAATCTGCAACGAGTAAACTCTTTACCTATATACATGGGCAAACAATATGAACTAAGCGTCATCTTTAGGTCTTAAAGCCTGTGGTATTCTGAGCCAGATTTTTCTTCAACACTAATAAACTAGGTGCTTACTCCATGAGTAGTATTAAAAATATTTTATTAAGCCTATCGATGATAGGTGCGTCGGCCTTTTGCAGCGCTATCGAAGTTAACGGCACCCTGCCGAACTTTGAGGTTCCATCCAAAGGTGAGCTCATACTGGATAATGACAAAATACGTCATCAACCGTGGTCAACAGCGCAAATAAGCACGGGCACACCCGCCCTAGTGTTTCACGTAGCCGCCAGAATGTCTGCCGACGCCATTATTGCGCCGCTCAAAGAGCGTCTCAACCAAGCGAACTACGAGCCCGGCAGCTTCCAGTCAATAAGCATTATTAACTTGGACGATGCGATGTGGGGCACATCGGGACTGGTAAGCAGTGAGCTAGGCAAGAACAAACGCGAGCACCCAGAGGCGGTGCTTGTAGCGGACGAGGAAGGCCATGGCCTTGCCGCATGGCAATTGGAACAGGGAACCGTGGCGTTTATCCTAGTGGACTATGAGGGTAAAATTCGCTATTTAAAGCAAGGTAAACTTTCGGCAGACGACATTAACACTATTATCGCGATGCTAGACGAAGAGATAGCAAAGAGTAAAAGCTAGGCCATCTAGACTAGCCACGAGGGCCGCTAGAAGCAGCGGCGGCCTTCAACTAAACGTGCAAATCTGCGCAGCATTGCCTTTACGCCGAGGTGCATCACCGGACTGAATACCGGTAAAAAATACTTACTGGCCCCTTTTGGCTTCATCGCCATTGTCCAGCGCACCCGACAGGAGTTTTCATCGATTGCATCGACCTCATAGCGCTCTGCAAACGACTCAATATTATCCTTGCTGCCATGGGTAAAGCAAAAAGCCATTTCCCGTCCGTACTCCCACGCGATAAACTCCTCATAACCGACGAGGCCGCCTATCATACTGACCGTTCGCGTGGTGCCGATACCAAAGGGTTTAGGTGCAGTCCACTCCACTTTCTGGATAGGCATAGCCCAACGCGGCCAGTCGTCAGCATTCTCGAAAGATGCAAATACGTCGGCCGCACTGACTTTCACCTCTACTTCGGCAACATAGCGAAACGGGGCGACATCAAAAAATGTCATGTCGACGGTTTTACACTGGTACTTATTTGCCACGCGAACTCTCCAATAAAGTGATCTCTCACTAATCCGGCCAACTGCGCCTATATGCGGGAATCTAACATCAGTGGTAATTCTCTAACAAGGCATGAACGTAAATATGACAAAGTCTTCATCTAGGACCAACGGGTAAATGCCAGATTTTGAGCAAGTAGCAAAGACAGCTGAAAGGCTGGATATCCTGTATCAGGACGAATATATCATCGCGATAAATAAACCCAGCGGCCTATTAGTCCACCGCAGCCCCATTGATCGCCACGAAACCCGCTTTGCGATCCAGATACTCCGCGACCAAATTGGTCAGTATGTTTATCCAGCTCATCGCTTAGACAAGCCCACGTCCGGCGTTTTACTTTTCGGCCTCAGTGCCACCATAGCGAGCGAACTAGGACACATCTTCAGCAATCAGCAAATTAAAAAGTCCTACCTGGCGGTCGTTCGCGGCCATTGCGCCGAAGCCGGCCATATCGACCACGCATTGACAGAAATTACCGACCAACGCATTACCAAGAGCAAGGTAGCGGCCAAACAATCCGCGGTTACCGACTTTCGATTATTGGGGCAATACCAACTGGATGTCGAGATTGAAAGCTATCCCCAGTCTCGCTATTCGCTTTTAGAACTGCAGCCGCAAACCGGCAGGCGCCATCAGTTACGTCGCCATTTAAAGCATATATCCCACCCTATTATTGGCGACGCTAAATACGGCCGAGGTCGCCATAACCGCTACTTTGCAGAGCACCTGCAATGCCCCAGGCTGCTGCTACACGCTGCGCAACAAACCTTTCAACACCCGGTAAGCGGTCTTGAAATATGCATCAACGCGCCTATCGATGTGCACTTTTCCAAGCTTCTCAGACGCTTTGCATGGATTGACTTACTGCCACCGCAATGGCAATAGTAAAAGGTTACAAAATTATAACTTACATCCAGCATCACCTAATCGTATGGTATCGGATATAACAATATCCCCGTCGCAAAAACTACTAACGTCCAAGCGGGGGAACGCGGGAACTAAGTATGCTAACTCATTATGATTACATTATTGTCGGCGCAGGATCTGCCGGCTGCGCCCTAGCTAACCGTCTTTCAGCTAGCGGCAAACACAGCGTTCTGCTCCTCGAAGCCGGCGGTAAAGATAGCCATCCCATGGTACATATCCCACTGGGCTTCGCATTCACCATGAAGAACCCACAATTTAGCTGGTGCTATCAAAGCCAGCCCGAGCCCCATATGAACAACCGGCGTATCGATCAGCCGCGTGGCAAACTGTTGGGCGGTTCTAGCTCAATCAACGGCATGGTATACATCCGTGGCCAGCGAGAGGATTACGATCACTGGGCAGCGCTAGGCAATCGCAACTGGGGCTACGACGACCTACTCCCTATATTCAAACGCTGCGAACACAATACTAACGGCAGCAGTGACTATCATGGCAGCGACGGTCAGCTCTGGGTTGATAATGTGGGCGACAAATATGCCTTAGCCGATATGTATATTCAGGCCGCTACTGAATCCGGCATTCCTGCCAATACGGATTTCAACGGCGAAAATCAAGAGGGTGCGGGCTTCTATCAAGTGAACATCCGCAATGGCTTGCGCCAAAGTACTGCTAAGACCCACCTGAAACCAGCGATGGAAAGGCCCAATCTCAAGGTCCTCACCGATGCTCTGGCAAGTAGAATAGAGTTCCAAGGCAATCGCGCGACCGCGCTGCGCTATATCCACAAGGGTAAACAACTTACCGCTCGCTGCCGCAGCGAAATCATCTTGTGTGGTGGGACTATTAACTCACCCCAATTATTAGAGCTGTCCGGTGTCGGCAACCCAGCGGTATTGCAGCAACACAGCATCAAGGTCCACACCGCATTGAAGGGCGTCGGCGAAAATTTGCAGGACCACCTCACCGTAAATACCCAGCGCTCATTTGTGGGTTTAAAAACATTCTATGAAGATTCAAGGCCATTGGCCATGATAGCGACCTTTGCAAAGCTGGCCTTTAAGCGTAAAGGCATGCTGGTGCATCCCGCCTCACAGGTCGGTGTTTTCTTTAAAACTGATAGCACCGAGCAACGCGCAGATGCGCAAATCCACTTTACCCCGGCAGCTGGAACACAGGACGACAGCGGTAAGATGATAACGGTTCCCGGCACGACCGCAACCGTGTGTTATTTACGCCCTAAGAGTCGCGGCCACGTGCATATTCGCAGCAACGACCCCAAAGATGCGCCGGCACTGCTACACAACTATCTTGCTGACGAAGGTGATCGTCAAAAAATGATTGCGGCGGTGCGCAAAACCCGCAGTATTTTTGAAGCTCCAGTCTTTAATGAACATCGCAGAGAAGAGCTGCTGCCCGGACCTGAGATCCAAAGCGATGAAGATATTCTCGAGTTTATTCGCAATACCGGCGAATCGGTATACCACCCGGTAGGTACCTGTAAAATGGGCGGCGATGACATGGCCGTGGTTGACGACCGTTTAAAAGTACATGGTATTGAAGGGCTTCGGGTCGCAGATGCGTCCATAATGCCAACCCTAATATCGGGGAATACCCATGCGACTACCGTGCTAATAGGCGAGCGCTGTGCCGACTTTATACTAGGCGAGAACGGCGCCTGAGCGCCTAGTGAAAGTCAATTTTGGCGATAGGGAATTTGACAATACTCGATGCCACTCCGAGGGCGAATACCGTGTTTGTCTAGACACATTTTCATCGAGTTCATCGACAAACTGATATTTGGTGTGGGTCCTAAATACACATGGTCTAAGTCGACGGCATTGCTGTCGTCCGATACTAGCGAAAAACGCATATAGGGCACTAGCATGCTGCGACCTTCACGGAAATTTACCGCGGCGTCGCGATAATCTGAAACCACTGGCGATACCAGACGCCACTCTTGCTCTTCCTCAAACGAGGGATGTTTAAGAATGGCCGCCAGGCGCAGTAGATCACTCTCAAGATGCTCAAACAACTGATGGTAAACGGTGCGCTCCACGCCGTCCTCAATGCCATCGGCCAATACTTCTACTGAATCAATCACCTGCGCAATTAAGGCTTGCTGCGCCAAATGATCATAGATACACCGCCCCATCCGAAATTGCTGCTTCGCCGCACAAGCCACCACAGTGTCCGGATTAAACCCTAGGCTGGCACCCTTGCCCACCGAACTATAGCCGCGCCATTGGCTCAACAAGTTACCATTTGAACGAAACGACGCGCCAAACAATATATGACCGTTGGTAATACGATGTTTTACCCAGTCTAAAAAACAAGTCAATAAATGCGGGCGGGGATGAGCTTGGTTAATACGTTTAGCGACCTCATTGGCAAGCAGGTCTGCGGTATGACGCAACTCTGCAGAATCATTCATATAACGAATATCACTCGCCCACAGTGTGCGGCTACCGATAATACCGAGAACGCCACTGAGTGATGTGTAGTGGTATAGGGTTTCTTGGGGCTGTTCAGAAAATAAGGCTTCGGTGATGTTACTTATCATATAAACTCCTCGACTTCCGCCGCTTTACTGTCGTGTTGTGAGCGCTATAGTTTCGTAACAGTCACCGCAAACAGACTTCACTTAGCTTATGCCGCACCACCCTCGTACGCAGCCTCATCAGCCCGCAAAAACTCTTCCACCAGACCATTAAAAATAGCTGGGTATTCCGCATGTAGCCAATGACCCGCCTTAGGAATGGTCTCAAAATACATATTGGGAAATTGACGCATCATTGGCGCCCGATTTTCGTCGCGAATATAGCCTGACAGCTCTCCGCGAATGAACAAGCTTGGGCCATTAAACAAATCTGGAGATGGTGCATCTCGAAGATTGTCATATAGTTCGGCGATCACCGCCAAATTCATTCTCCACGCCCAGCCATCCTTGCCGTCGCGCATTAAATTTTTGAGTAAGAATTGGCGTATTCCAAGCTCTGGCACATCCTTCACTAACAGCTGATCTGCGTGTTCGCGGTTTCTTAGCGAACGTAAATCCAGACCCAGCAATGCAGTAATAATTGCGTCGTGGCCGCGCCCGTAGCGCACCGGAGCGATATCAGCAACGATTAAGCGCCGCACCCGCTCGGGCTGTGTTATTGCGACTTGCATCGCGACTTTGCCACCAAGAGAGTGACCGAGTAAATGTGCTCTTGGAATATCCAGCGTGTCCATAGCCGCAATAACATCTTCCGCCATGACCGGAATATCCATTTGATCACTATGCGCCGACTTACCGTGATTACGCAGATCCATGCGAATTACCGTAAAGTATTTTTCTAAACAACGTGCAACTGCCATCAAGTTACTCGCCGAGCCAAACAGACCGTGTAATAAAACAACGCTAACAGGCCCACTACCACTCACTTCAGTATGCAATCTCACTACTCTGGGCATATGTTCGCTTCTCTTCATCTATGGCCATTGCTAGAATGCGCAGGCATTTTCAATAAAAAAGGGCTCATTGTGCGATTTACTCTGCTTATCTTGGCGCTAATTGGCGCCGCAGTATCTACCGGCTGTAGTTCAACAGATTACAACCCAACCACCTACGACTACTTTATCAGTCGTGAAGACATACAACAAAAGCCACTTAAGAAAATTATTCTGGCGACTGTCAATGTCAGCGGCGAACCCACGCGCTCAGTGTTACGCGATAGCGTTGATAAAGTTGACGGTATGGTAGAAGACTATTTAGAAGACAACGGCATAAGCCTTGCGCCAAACCACTTATTTAATAATGCCTGGCAACAAGCGCTGCTAACCTACGGTAATTTTTATGACCCGACTACCGGGAAAGTAGACCGCGTTGGCTGGCAAAAAGTGATGTCCGCTACGCTGCAAAGTTTGCAGGCACAAAACGACATCGACGCTGTGGTATTTACTGATCTTATCGAACACGACGTGCAACATAGCCCAGGAATGAAACATTATGCGCGCTGGTACGGTGTAACACGCGAACCGGCCACAGAAGGTACCACCTCCAGCGTCCCAACCGATTTCAATTGGACGCAAGTGATAAAAGGCGCGTCACTGCTGATTACAATTTATACTACTGAAGGCAAACCGCTGTTCTCTAGTCGCGGTGGTATCGACACCTTGCACGGGATTGATTCCCGCAAATCTGACAAGGGCTTTGTTAGACGCAAAAAGATTCTTAGTCGCAGCAACAACATCGAAGAAGGCATAGAAATAGCCTTTCACCCGCTGATTAAAATGAAAAATTACCCAGGAAAAGCAGCGCCTGTCGCAGCCAAAGCGGGCGCTGAACCTAAGGCGTCACAACCTTAACGCTACGCTTAAATGTCACCTAGTAAATACTGCGAAACGTGGCTTCAAATAAAATGAGGCCACGATCAATCATCCAGTAAGCAGCGACTGATCCCATAACATAAATTGTTGCTGAGCGCGTCATAGTTATGATGTGATCCCGCCACTGAAGCCTAGCCACTAACAAGCGTTTCCCTATCATTAGTGCGACCGCGACCATGGCAATAAAGAAAATCTGCCCCAGCTCAATGCCAATATTAAAGCCCAAAAGCGCCGGCAGCATGTCGCCACTGGGCACCCTAAGTTCTTCCAATACCGCCGCAAAACCCAGGCCATGCAACACACCAAAGAGCGCAACTATTGCAGTAAAGCCTTTACTATAATTTCTTGATTCGTCGCTGTGCCGATACCTGCCCGCATACAGCGCCATGACTAAAACACTCGCAGCAATAAGCCATTCAGCCATGGCCGGCCAATGTGGAATGACACCCATACTGACTAGAAATAAGGTGATGCTGTGACCTACGGTAAAAGCGCTTATCCAGATAAGGAGACGATAGCGATGACCGGCGATCAGTAACAGACCCAAAACAAATAAGAGATGATCGCTGCCAATAAGGATGTGCTTGATACCCAGGCCAGTAAATTGCAATATTGGCGGCCCACTGCTAGTGACAAGCGCCGGCGAGAACCTATCCTCATCCGAGCCCAGCAAGCTCTGCTGCTCGCCGCCATCACTGCCATACCAACGCAGCAGCGCTGCAGAACGCGACTCACTAAGTCCGTTAATAGCGAACACTAAGGAGGACACTGGCGCCGCACAGGCAAGGGTATAATGCTGCTCTACTGCGCCATCCCGCACTGTTTTTTCGGCACGATCTATCGTGCGGCAGGATTCAGGTAAGACCACATTTGGCAAGCTCGCCGCTAAAACAGGGGTTTTCCATGTAAGCCCAATCACACCGCCAGGCAACTCCCTAAGTTCAAGTAAAGACGGTGCCAGTTTATGTGCATTTAGCCCGCTGCAAAGGCTAAAAAATATGAGTAAAGCACTAAGTATTCGCATGACAAACCACCTGATATTTGTCACGCAGTTTATCAATATATGCAGCCCAGACTTGGGCTTGCCGCTCTCGACGCCAACGATCTGCTAGCAGCGGTGCCATATCTGCCTGCGAACGCCGATAGCTATCGTGACGTTGCAGAATACGCACCAGATGAACCCCGTAAGCTGATTGCAGCGGCCCAAACCAATCATTCACAGGCGTATCTGTGTTCACTAGTGCAAGGCTAAAGTCTTCACCAAATTTTGAGGTTATCGACACAAGCGTCAAATTAGAAAAATAATTACCATCCAAGAACACGTCACCCTGATCAGCCATAGACGCATTTAGCGCCACTAGCGCTTTAGCTTTAGCTTTAGCTTCTCCGTCATCAGAGTTAAAAAATATATGTTCGAAACTAAAGCGCGCCGCAACGAGACCGAGCTCTTTGCTCTCGGCGTATATCGCGCTTAACTGCGCTGCCGTGGGATAACTTCCCTCCTCCTCAAGCTCTGTTATATTATGCTGCAACAGCTGCATTAAGCGACGACGAATAACCTCATCGCTCGCCGCCATATTCATCGCCATTACGGCATCAATTTTGTCTTTTACACTTCCTTCAAGACCCAAAAAGTCCGCATCTCGAAGCAAGCGCTGATTTATGACGGTATCTGATTTATGCAAACCTTGCAGCATGGCCTCCTTTACTAGCATTTTCTCATCCAAGGCGACTTGCGCTAAATGACTGAGTTCAATCGGCGTCGCCGCTCGGCCAGTACTGCGCGTCCAATCAGATGTTAGAACATTCAACTGTGATTCGGAAAGACAGTCTATATAGCGCTGCTGATGTTTATCATAGGCAGCAGAAACACTGTAGAGCGCCAAGCCGATAATAAAAAAATGCAATAGCCGCGAGGATAATACTTGCCTCAAGGCAGAGGCCCGCCGACTGTATTAGCGTCTTGCTTATTGACGGCCATCGGCTTAAGGCGTAGCTCAGCCATAGGCGAAAACCAAATAGGCGACGACCAAGCTCGCTCCTGAATAATAGGTCGATGCGCAGCGACACAGCACTGCTCGTATCCTGGTTTTATAGTACTGGGATCATCACAGTCAACTTTTGCCGCCACACATATTTGCTGACTCCAACGACAGCTCGGATTTTCGACGACACGGGCGTAGTAATAAGCATGCTCGGCGGGATCAAACTGAGGGTCCTTCCAGCGACCGCATAGCTGGGTATATCCGCGGCCAAACGTTTCGCAGGTTTTTAAATTAACACCCGCATCGCTGGCGGCGTCACCCGCAATATCAATCACCTTTTCATCGCGCTGCCCCTTATCATCAACACTACCTTTAATGATTTGAATTCGCTGCAACGGCATTCCCGGACGACCGGAACGACCAGCATCCATTTTTGCAAATGCGGTAAACACGGGCGACGCGCTTGCATCCAGTAAACTTAAATCGCCGCCCATCGCGACGCCGTGCTCATAGCCCAGTGCAACATAATCACTGCGTTCGCAAATATCCTCTGGCAAGGCCTCATCACCGCCGAAAAATCGCAGGCTTATACGCGGGCCACTGGTGCCATAAGTTTCGCGCCGCTGCATGCCCTCAAACAGGGACGTCCGGCTATTTTCCTCCGCCCACACCGCCGCTAAGCCGCCAGGATTAAATTCTAGATCATCGG
>TARA_R110001592_G_scaffold97408_3_pt1 | contig 23252 bp, 23 predicted proteins | sample TARA_R110001592 | Tara Oceans TARA_R110001592 (sample SAMEA4398387) | marine metagenome | biome: Polar Biome; feature: [SRF] surface water layer (ENVO:00010504); material: water (ENVO:00002006), including particulate matter (ENVO:01000060) such as... | depth 5 m | reverse complement strand
AATGCATCCAAACCAGGAAGTGCATCTAAGCCAGGTAGAGCAGAGCCACCGCCGCCACCTGCGCCAGGAACCGGCAAGCCTAGAGCAGTCAGTGCATCTAAACCAGGTAAGGCATCTAGCCCAGGAATAGCATCGCCGCCAGCCAATTCGCTCAAATTAGACGTCAAATGATCTACAGTTGTTCTAAGCTGGACCCCAAGCAGAAAGAATCCGGCTTGAATCTTTTCTTGATCTGCGCTTGGCAGCGCGTCAACAATATCTGTCACTTTGTCAGTAACGCCATCAATACCCGCCGCGTCGTTAAGCGTGGTATCAAGAGTCGCAGTAAGCTGGAATAGTTTCTCTACGCCGGGAATACCAGCACTACCGCCACCGCCACCTAAGCCTGGGATTGGCAATGCGTCTAAGCCGGGCAGTGCGTCTAAACCAGGTAGACCACCGCCACCGCCGCCTAAGCCTGGGATTGGCAGTGCGTCTAGGCCGGGCAAGGAATCTAAGCCGGGCAATGCATCTAAACCAGGCAAACCGCCGTCGGACAATCCGCCCAACTGGTTATCAACCTGAACCAACTGAACTACCAACACATCTAGTGGCGTTCCAGCGGTAGCATCAGCAATAGGTGAAATGATAACTGCCAGAGGACCTGCTTGCACAGCGCCCGCAGTAGCCATCAAACCAGCCATTAGTGTTTTCTTAAATAGATTCTTTTGCATATTCACGCGCTCTCATCAAATGTTCTTATAATGATATTGCGTCTCGCATACTTAAATGGCTGACGCTTGTCCTGAGCTGCGATGGTACGGGTTTATACCTACCAAATAGCGTGCTGCAGTTCACACTTTTGGACTTCGCTGCTTAGTAGCCAGATATATAGCAGGCAGGCGGCGCCATTCACAAGCTAAATGCCAAGCGGCTAGGCCCCGCACAACGTGGCCTTACAACAAATTTCGGGACACACTAATTCACTTACAAGCTACAAAAAAATACCGAGCCTAAAAAGCTGCAATTAGGAAAAAGCGGCACATTCTGCGATCAAGAAATTATGTTTTAATACTCTGTATATCCATAGCAAGATTTTATTTCAACTAACCGTTCCCAAGCGAGTGATAGACATGAAGCAGTCAATCAAGCCTTTTAAAATAGACATTCCGCAAGCCCAACTTGATGACCTTAAAGCAAGGCTCGCCAACACTCGCTGGCCCAACGTCGAGCCGGTCGATGACTGGAGCCAAGGAACACCGCTCAACGCTGTGCAATCGCTATGCGAATACTGGCAACACAGTTATGACTGGCGGCGCTGTGAACGTGAATTAAACAGCCATCCCCAATTCATCACAGAAATCGACGGTCTTGATATACACTTTCTACATATTCGCTCGCCGCACGAAAACGCCATGCCGATGATTATGACACACGGCTGGCCCGGCTCAGTACTCGAGTTTATGCGCGTAATCGCCCCACTAACCAATCCCACCGAGCATGGCGGCAGTGCCAGTGATGCCTTTCATTTAGTGATCCCATCCCTGCCTGGTTATGGATTCTCCGGGAAACCAACTAATACTGGCTGGGGACTGGAACGTATTGCAAAGGCCTGGATTACCCTAATGGCAAGGTTGGAATACCCAAAATTTGTCGCCCAAGGCGGTGACTGGGGAGCCGGAGTCACTAGCGCAATAGCTTATATATCCCCGCCGGAGTGTGCCGCGATCCACCTAAATATGTCGCTGGCACAACCGTCTGCGGAAGATATGGAATCTCTCACCGAACGTGATCAAAAAGCCTTGGCAGACATCCAATTTTACTTCGACTCAGACTCCGGCTATGCGATGATTCAAAAATCCCGCCCACAGTCACTCGGTTATGGTTTGGCAGACTCTCCGGCCGCACAAGCGGCATGGATATACGAGAAATTTCATCGCTGGACAGATAATAAGGGCCGCCCCGAAGACGCGCTCTCTGTTGATCAAATGCTAGACGACATCAGTCTGTATTGGCTTACCAACAGCGGCGCGTCATCTGCACGCCTGTATTGGGAAAGCTTCAACGCCTTCGGTGCCGAGGTCATGACGATGCCCTGCGGTATTTCAATTTTCCCCAAGGAGTTGTTCAGGCCCGCCCGTAAATGGGCTGAACGTGTCTATGAAAATCTGATCCACTGGAACGAACTGGATAAAGGTGGCCATTTTGCCGCTTTTGAACAACCCGAGCTTTTTGTCAAGGAAGTACGCAACTGCTTCGCAAAAGTTCGTTAATTCGCACGCAGGCTTAGCTTAGTATGGAGGCCTGCGGCAAACTCACACCCCCATTAACTAGCAATGCGTACTAATTACCAGTGCTTGCTAATAAATTCGCAAAGCTTGTTTAGTGCGATTTTACTCTCCGGCAACACCGCCATTAATTGCATATCATGGCAGTGACCCGGCCAGATATCGATCTCAACCGGCACACCCGCTTCGCGGGCTTTGGCAGCTCCTACCACAGCTACATCGCGCAGTAATTCGGTGCTACTAGCGGTGAAATACATGGGCGGGTAGCTCTCAAATGAGGCCAATAAAGGTGACACTGCAGGATCACTGGCATCGTGGCCGGCCAAGTATAGGCTGCGAAAAAACAAAAACGAGCTGAGGCGGAACATCGGGTCTCGACCTTCATTTTCATAGAGTGACGGCCCCGATAGGGTCCAGTCACCCGCGGGCGAGAACAAGCTTGCAGACGTTGGCATCGGTAATTTTGCCTCGCGAATTTTAGCCAAAATTGATAGCACCAAGCCTCCGCCAGCGGAATCACCAAGCAGAGCGATATGACTGGGTGGCACACCTTTACCCAACAACATTTGATAACCTGCAAAGCAGTCATCTATTGCCGCAGGGTGAGGGTGCTCTGGCGCCAAACGGTAATCCGGCAATACGCCGATAGCACCAAGATTACTGCATATGCCAGCCAACATCGCACGGTAAGTATTCGGAGAGTGCAAGCAATAGGCACCACCGTGAAAAAAAAGCACGTGTTTAGCACTTAGCGGATCGTCGCTAAATTCTAGTGGCTGCAAGACGTCCGCCTGACAGTTGGGTAAATCGACCTGACTAATACGGCAAAGTAAATCTGCCTTACCGGCAGCCCGCTTATCCAGCTTTGCAAAACGCGCCCGAAGCGAACTTAGTTGCGCGAGGTTCCAAAGCGGACGACGAAGTAGCCTAAGTACAAAATTCAACAGCCGGCTGCGAATACTTTGCTTCATCAATCTATCCTTATATACGAAAAGCTAAAACAACATCACCTTATAGCGCTGCTAAGACCAAACAGCGGGCATTTATTATGCAGTTTAGCGACAAAAACAACAGCACAGTCAACTAATACAAGGCGCTAAATACCCAGCAACAGAAATCGCCCCCTCTTATTGCCATGTTTTTGTATGGCGCAGCACTCAAACGCCCAGGCAGTATTCCCAAGATACCACAGCGGGCATCCGCGACTTGAAGCTAAACATAGCTGACCGCCTCTCTTTTCAAGTGTGGTCCAATCAAATTAAATACTGCCAATGCACAAGGTGCTTGGTAAGGCCCTCGCCTATCAATACCATGATGCTAAAATTAAAAGCCTCGCGGTCTGTTACAATACAGGGCAGAACAGCAACGTTATAGCTCATCGCTGCGAAGCGATGCACGATACAAGGGCCATTTAAAAGATTGTTATATCAAAAAAGAGGAATTATTAGTCATGCTTAATATATCGCCGTCAGTATCAATTTCCGACGACGAAATCGAGCTAACTGCCATCAGAGCTCAAGGCTCGGGCGGTCAAAATGTTAACAAAGTATCGTCAGCAATCCACTTACGCTTCGACATCAATGCGTCATCGCTATCAGACTTTCACAAGCAAAGACTGCTAGACAGAAAGGATCAGCGTATCACTAAAGATGGCGTCATAATTATAAAAGCCCAGCAATTTAGAACTCAGGAAAAAAACCGCGATGACGCCCTAACGCGCCTGCGTGAACTGATTAACGACGCCATCAAAATCCTGCCACCTAGACGCCCTACCAAACCCACCAAGGGGTCACAGCGACGTCGCATGGATACCAAATCTCAACGGGGGAAGATCAAGAATCTACGCGGCCGTGTCGACGAATGAAGTAAAGCACTCTTCGTAGACATACCATCGCCCCACACACCAAAAGACGCGTTTATCAGAACTCGCTCTGCCTTATTAAGGAAGTATATGCGCGACCCCTCGGTTTTATCGTATAGAATAAAATTCAAATAGATTTCAAACTGCCAACCTTATATTGCTCAGCTCGATAAGGTCTTACTATGCAATTAAATGAAGACATCACAAACTTCATGGAAACGCTTGTTGAAGAGGAGTTTGAACGGCAGAACATCAGTACGCAATTTGACAACGACTACGTACAAGATCTTTTCTGTCTAACATTAAATCAGCTTTCGCCACACTACGTACGCAACACTATAGATGTGCGAATTAATATAACGCCAGCCCAACGCCAGGACATTGCGCAGAAAGTTATCAGCGCTATGCATGAGGGGCACAAGGTTTTAGGGTCGCATCGCCGAAGTGCGCAAGCGAGAGACTAAACCGGCTATTATTTTATAACCGGTTAAGGCCGCTTTTCTTCGTAGAGACTCACAATCCTGGCGGCGATTTTTGCTATTGGCAGCACCTCATCCACGGCACCGACTGCTACGGCGGCGCCGGGCATCCCCCAAACTACTGATGACGCCTCATCCTGCACAACGGTGCTAGCACCTGCTTCATGCATGGCTTTTAAGCCCTCTGCGCCGTCTTTTCCCATACCGGTTAGGATAACTCCAACCGCATTTTTACCGACATATTTCGCAACCGAATGAAACAACACATCCACCGATGGACGATGACGATTTACAGGATCATGATCACTCAACACACAGTAATACCTGGCCCCATCTCGCCTAAGGCTTAAATGGAAGTCACCTGGGGCAATATAAGCGTGCCCGTGTAATACCCGCTCGCCATCTTGTGCTTCGCAGACAGTCATTGCGCTGCATTTATTCATTCGCTCGGCAAATGGCCCACTGAACATACCTGGGATGTGCTGAACAATAACCGTGCCAGGGGTGTCGATTGGCAAGCGCTCAAGAACCTCCCGAATAGCTTCAGTACCTCCAGTAGATGCACCAATCGCGATGATTTGATCTGTAGTTTTAAAGTGTAAATTACTCGAAATATTAGTATTTCCTGCCGGGGAGATAAAGGTTTCGTTACATCGCACCTCCGTGCTAGGTGCCAACTTATTGACGGTAGCATAGCGTGCTACTTTCACCTTTTCTATAATGTCCTCAGCGTAGTCCTTCAGCTTACTTGCTATATCGATTTCGGGTTTGCTGACAAAGTCTACTGCGCCAAGCTCTAGGGCCTCCAGAGTAACCGAGGCATTTTTTTGCGTTAATGATGACACCATAACCACAGGCATGGGTCTTAAGCGCATTAAATTTCGTAAAAACTGCAAACCATCCATCTTCGGCATTTCGACATCTAAGGTAAGCACATCGGGATTCAGCAATTTTATTTTATCGCGAGCAATATAGGGGTCCGAAGCCACCCCCACTACTTCAATATCTGGGTCTGAGTTTAAAATTTCAGACAACACATGCCGCATGAGCGCAGAGTCATCAACAACTAGGACCTTAATGCGAGGCTTAGCGCCCTCCCCCGGAACAGAACCCAATATACACACTCCAAAATAGCATTCAGCGGTGCGCTCAATGATGAGACCGGAAGATGGCGCTAGCTACCAATAGTACTAGCACCACCTATTACTTAGTATTAAAATTCCTCCCAATCATCTGTTTGCTGATTACTTGTCTTTTTGCGAGGCGCTGGAGCCTTCGCCGCTGCGGGCTTGCTGCGGGGAACAATCTGATGCACGTCGCCACCGCGACTTCCTGCGGGTTTAGGTGCTAAACCGGATCTCGCGTCAGATGCCCCAAGCTCATTGGCAGAGGTTTTGAAGTAAGTCATTTGATCGGTTAGCCCGCGGGACAAGGTATCCATGGACTGACTGGCCGCCGCAGCTTGCTCGACAAGTGCCGCATTCTCCTGAGTCACTTTGTCCATTTCAGCAATCGCTTTATTGACCTGCTCAATCCCTGCTGATTGCTCTTGGCTGGCAAGCGCAATCTCGGCAATGATATCTGAGACTTTCTTCACGCTACTTACTATCTCACCCAAAGTAGAGCCAGATTCATCAATGAGCTTAGTGCCTTCATCAACCTTCTCAACACTGTCTTTGATCAGCGTTTTAATCTCTTTAGCGGCCTGGGCGCTACGCTGCGCCAAATTACGGACCTCCGAAGCTACCACCGCAAAGCCTCTTCCCTGCTCACCGGCGCGCGCCGCTTCAACAGCAGCATTCAAGGCCAGTAGGTTGGTCTGGAATGCAATCTCATCAATCACACCGATAATATCGGAGATACGTTTTGAGGAAGAGTTAATTTCACGCATTGCCCCTACCGCGCGCCCAACCACTTCACCACCTTTCTCAGCCTGGCTTCTTGCACCTGAGGCAAGATTATTAGCTTGCGAGGCGTTCTCGGCATTTTGCTTAACTGTCGCCGTAAACTCCTCGACACTGGACGCGGTCTCCTCCAGAGATGCCGCTTGGGCTTCAGTCCGGTTTGACAGGTCTAGGTTACCTTGCGCTATCTCTGAGGCTGAACTTTGAATACCGGTAGCGGCCTCTCGAATCTGGGTCACCGTATCCCGCAAGTTGGTCACCGACAGATTTAGTGCGTCCTGCATTGTTGCAAACTGGCCATGGTATTCACCGTCCATGATTTGCATCAAATCACCTTCCGACAGGGCTGCCATGACCCGAGAACTTTCCTCTAATGGCGTGCCAATCGCATCCATCAAACGGTTCAGACTAGTCGCCAAACGGCGCAAAAAGCCCACTGTAGTCTGATCATCTATCCGACTATCAAGCTGTCCAGCTATTGCGCCTTCCAGCAACTCATTTATTTGCTTTTCAGCATTAGCTTGTTCGCTAACTATCGCGTCCATTAGGCCGTTTATCGATACACTTAAGCGACGCATAAACCCTTGGTAGTTCTCAGCGGCAAGGCGCTGATCCAATTCGCCCTTAGAGGCTGCCTCGATCAAGGACGCAATCTGGCGCTCTGCATCTTTTTGCTCAGTAATATCCTTCCACTCAACCATATTCCCCATGTACTCGCCGTTAGCACCGAGTACCGCAGTTGCATTCACCTCGAATTCTAAGTCTGCAATTTTGAGTTCCGCTTTGGCGGGAAGACCGCTGATATTTGCCAATAAGCCACGCTGGTGACTCGGGTTCTTGTGAAACTGATCAATAGATTGCCCGATCAGGTTGTCAATCGAGAATGAAGGGAAGCGTTGACGTAACACATCTTCCCGATTTCTCAACATCTGTAAGACCGCGGGGTTTGCGTACGTAATGTTAAGATCTGCATCGCACATCATCAAATTAGCTTCCGCGCCATTCACTGCGGACTGCAAACAGGCGATTTCAATTTCCTTGGCACGCTGCTCGGTAACATCCAGCCATTCAAGAGTGTTGCCGATGTAGTTACCACTGTTATCGATTTGCGCGGTGACATTAATATTGAATATTAAATGGCCAACATTGATATCTACAGAGTGGGGTAGGTTCGCCGGATTGGCTAACATACCGCGTTGATGCGCGGGATTCTTGTGAAAAATATCAATGCAAGTACCCACGATATTATCAACATTAAACCCCGGATACACCGCCGCCATTGCGTCACGATGACTTCCCAATAAAGTATTAGTTGACTCGTTGACATAAGTCACGACGAGATCGCGATCTACCATCATAATCGCGGTTAGAGCGCTGCCAACAGCGGTCTGCAGCCTTGCCACCTCGGTCTCTTTGGCGCGCGTCTCAGTAACATCAAGCCACTCTAGGGTATTTCCAATGTAAGCGCCGTCGGCGCCCATTTGGGATGTCACGTTAATATTGAAAATTAGGCTACCCACATTGATATCAACCGAATGCGGAAGATTAGCGGGATCACTCAACATACCGCGCTGATGGGCAGGGTTTTTGTGGAAAATATCAATGCAAGTACCCACTATATTTTCAACTTCAAAGCCGGGGTATACAGCCCTTAGTTCATCACTGTAGCCAGCCAATAATTTACGAGTAGAATCATTAACATAGGTCACTACCAGGTCGCGATCAATCATCATAATCGCAGTTAGTGCGCCATCAACTGCCGTCTGCAGCCGCACTACGCGCTCATTATCCGCGCGTTCCTCAGTCACATCGCTCCATTCCAAAATAGTACTGACATGCTCGCCAGTATCATCCATCTGCGAGGTAGCGTTAATATTAAAAATCAATTCACCAATAGCAACATCTTTCGAATTCGACGATTTTGAAGCCTCAAACAATTTATCTGAGCTGTAAGAAGGGTCCTTTGAAAACAAACGATCGACGCACAGCCCGATTATATTTTCCGGATCAAATTTTGAGTACACGGCCGAGATCTCATCGGCGTGCATTTCCATTAGTGACATAACCGCACTGTTGGCAAACGTGACGGTGAGGTCGCTATCAACAATCATTATCGGCGCTTTGACACCCTCAATAAGCGATTGCCATTGACTCAATTCTTTCTGTAAAGCAGCAACACCTGATCTCGCGGGAGATGGTTTTCCAGCGGCAGCTTTAGCCTTAGCCGGAGCCTTTCGAGGACTGGCGGCGCCAACCTTCGATTTGGCGACAGTAGGCACTGCACGAATCTTGGTGTTTTCCTTTATTTTCGTTTCCATTCTCACTCTCCCAAACTGAAAGTTCAACGTGAGCACGTCACGCTCTAAAAATTACGTTTATAAATAATTAGATTTTCTCGTATATCGTTCTACCAATAAGTCGGTATGAATCACAAACTTCTGCAATATTTTCGGAATGACCAATCATTAATTTAGCCCCTTTCTTCTGATTACTGGCAAAGCGACTAAACAATCTCTTCTGAACTTCTTTACTAAAATAAATAATTACATTTCGGCAAAAAATAATGTCGAATGAAGTCTTCATCGGCCATTCTTCCAAGAGATTAAGCTGTCGATAAGTAATCATTTTACGCGCGGTGGGATGCATCATTACCAGACCGGCATTATCTCCACGACCGCGTTTAATCCACGGTTTTATTATTTCATTATTAGAGCTATCAAAACGCTCATCGGCATAGACACCACGAGAAGCCTTGGCAATAATTTCAGTATCTAAATCAGTAGCCAGAATCTTAACATCGGCGCCGTCAATATCAGGTATACCATGCAACAAGGACATTGCCATTGAGTAGGGTTCTTCACCACTAGAGCATCCGGCCGACCAAATACGAACGGAACTCTGCAATTCTAATAAGCGTCCAACTTCACTTACCAAGAATTCAAAGTGGTGATTCTCTCTAAAAAAGCTTGTAAAATTTGTTGTTATTGCATTTATAAAAAACGGCATCTCTGAATCGTCGCCAGATTCTATAATACCGATATAGTCATCAAAATCTTTCATACCCAAAGCACGTAAACGCTTTGCGTATCGACTGTACGTCAATTGCTTTTTCTCATCCCCCAAGGTAATACCTGTGTGCTCAAAAACCAAAATCCTCAACTTTTCAAAATGCTCATTCTGAAAAGGGAATTCGAACTTTTGCTCAATCACTTCAACTTCTGCAGTCAATTTAAATTCCACCCATAAACTTGGTTTTGAAAAAGCAACACCTGCAACCCTGTTTCGTTTAGCATAGACCTACCCCACGGGGTTCTTGACCACCGGAGAAAACTCTGAGGAAGAACCACACGTCGCGATCCTAATTATGCATAAAGCACCTATTAACATCAGTGCACCGGCGGCAAGTTTGAAATAGAAGCCATGAGATGCTACGGCCAGGGAGATACCACCCATGACGGTCATTGAAAGCAGAGAAAATACTTTCGTTTTACAATTAACACAGCGCCGACTTTCCCAGCGATGGATGCTTGGACCAAATAACTTGTTTCCAAGTAGCCAGTTATGCCACTTTTTCGATGATCGAGAAAAGCAGCCTGCGGCAAGAAGAATAAAGGGTGTAGTTGGAAGCACAGGTAAAAACGCACCAATTGTGCCAAGCGCAATAAAGAAGAATCCTAAAAAGGTAAATAGTCTCATCTTACTTTATCCAATCATTATAATTCTTACAGCCACCCTAAATCACACTAAACAATAATTTACCCACACCGTATCTCGGTATTTTCAGTTTAAACCCAACGGTGACGCGAGCTGTAAATCCTTCAACAATTGCAGCGGCCTCAGCCGGCCTGTATACCTTGTCTAACTTAAGATGTGTTGACGAATCAGACATCAGCAAACGAGAGCAAACATTGATAACCTCATAAAAGTTATCAACTGCCTTCTGAGTAAAATCACCGGTATCTAGCATATCCTCAGCACCGCCAACTGGCATCATAGATAAGGCTGCTCCGGAAAACGCAACAAAAGCTGGGTCACTTGCGCACACTGCAACAAGTTCACCCTCATCATTTACAAAGCTGGCAACAAAAGCGCCGGCAATACTCTTATCCGGTATCTCGCTAGTATCAACGTCGTTGCCATACAACATAGACAACATATCGGATACACTTTCGGAGGTTGGTACAATAAGTCTATTAGCCATATCTTATGCCCCGATTACATTATCGCTGTTAAAACTTTTTCAAACGATTCTACCGAGAACGGTTTGGATATAAGGAACTTTGCACCGCCGGCAGAGGCCTTGGCTCTCATTTCCGAGGTAGCTTCTGTAGTAATAAACCCGAACTTGGTTTTTATCCCCTCTTCATTCATTGCCTCTAACAGCTCGATCCCTGTCATATTTGGCATATTCCAATCTGCCAAAACTAAATCTGGTACCTTGGCCTTTATTGATTCAAACGCGATAGCGCCATCCTCGGCTTGAGAAATATCGTTGCCACCAAATCCAGCTTGACGCAATGTCCGTATTATCATACTACGCATAGCAGCACTGTCGTCGACAACCATAATATTCATGTTTTATTTTTCCTTAAGTAGTAATTCGGTAATTATGGGTAGTTCATCACAAGATTTACAATCCCCCTATCAGTGATGATACTTATTGAGTAACGACTTTAGTAAGGCGAATATACTTACTTTAATAGTAGTAAGATGACGACCTTACCATGGTGTATTAATACTGAGCTCATCGATCATGCCAAATGCGCGCGAACTAGTGGTTGACACCACCTCCCTAATTTCCTTTCCTGATGTCGCTATCGCACTAAATACCGCAATCAGTAAAGGCGACAATTCCGGAAAACAAGTGAGCGACATTATTGAACGCGATCCCGCCTTGACCGCAGCAGTACTTCGTATATCTAACAGCGCAGCAATGAATACCGGAGTGGAAATAAACACTGTGTCCCGCGCGGTATCACGCTTAGGATATCGACAGATTAATGAGCTAGTTCTGGGTATTGAGGTAGCAAAATCTTTTAACAACTTGACCAATGACCTAATTACCATAGAGGATTTTTGGCAGCACAGCTTACTTTGCGCGTCTATTGCCAAAAGAATTGCCAAGCTCTGCAAGGGAATTGATGCTGGCGCAGCCTTCACCGCCGGCTTGCTTCATGACATTGGCCAACTCATTATATTTAGCCGTTTAGCCGAAGAGTCTGAGGAATTTTTATCTAAATCAATTTTAGAATTTGATGGCCTCACCACCTACCGCTGCGAAAAAGAGGTTCTTGGCTATGATCATACTAACGTCGGACTTGAATTAGCAATAAACTGGAAGCTTCCACAATCACTGCAGGAGTGTCTTTACGCGCATCACGAGCCAAACAAACTCGTACCCACACCCGATCTCGTTATGGTGATTCACATCGCAAACAGTTTGGCTGTGTTAGCGGAGCTAGAAAGCACCACGTTGGAAGATGCGCCCGAAATTCAAGAAAATGCGTGGCTACAACTAAGAATCAGTAAAGATAGCATTCCTGAACTTCTACATGGCATTCAGGACGAAGTCGCTGATCTACTTAAAATTTTCATCCCCAGCTAACATCCATCTCAACTTCACGCTATTCGCAGGCATCGGAAAGTCAATAATAAGCCCTATATAGTAAACTCAATCGAAGAGCTCAATATCATTCGACACGGGCTTGTCGTGTAAGGTACGCTCATAAACCTCTTCTTCGTGAATGACCATATTAGCGTGTAAGGACCTAAGTCGCTTAACTAGTACGCGACCGGTTGTAGGGAAGTAGTAAATTTTTCTTGAAAAATCGAGACCGACATCTTCTGCAACAATATCTATCTGTTCAAGTTCAAGAAAAGCGCGAACGAAGGAAATATTCTTTTTGCCAATATCATTCAAGCCTCTCATCATTCGACCGCCGCCAAAAATTTTTACCTCAAGATTCTCGCGCCTACCACCTACTTTTAGGATGTCATTGATAAGATGTTCCATCGCATAGGCGCCGTATCGGGCCGCCATGCCATCCATTTTGGCATCTCCCTCCGGCAACATGAAGTGATTCATACCGCCTATTTTTAGGACTCGTTCCCGAATACATGCCGAGATGCATGAACCAAGAACGGTGGTAATCATTTCTTGCTCACTACCTGAAACATAGTACTGACCAGGCAATACTCTAGCCGCATAGACCTCATGGGCGCCATCCCAATGCTTTTGAATATCGGGATAATTGGCATTTAATTTTGACTGGGCTTGCGGCACAACTTCATCCTTAGAATAGCTCGGAGTTTTCGCACGACGCATCATCAGAGGCACCGATATGAACATTTAACTCTTCAGATGAGGAGTATAAACCCTTAACTTCATTATCTAACTTACGACTTAATTTATGGCTGAGGGCAGTGGGAATTTCTGCCTCAACTAGCACTAGAGCGTTTTGTACATGACCTAATTTTTGAGCAAGAAGATCAAAACACTGCATGTGGATAACAATCTCGCCCAAGGTATCTTCTATTTTCTTAGTCGAATTTGGGTCAATAAGACCTGACTTCGTCAGCTCAGCCAACTGCTGATCTAGACTTAGAAAGCCCGACATAAGCCCCCCTACATCTGCTGCTGCCTCAGTTACAGCAGCAGCCACTTGATCAGACAAAATTCCTAACAAAGGCTTTTGCGTCTTACCTCTATCGCTCGCTCCCCCCCTCCCCATAGCATCGACCCCGCTAGAGAGATTCAACCAAAGAATCTAACTTAAGATACTTTGCATAATCTAGCTGCTTTGCTAAATCGCAAAAATACGGTGTCGGCTGATACCAGGCGATGGCGGTTCCATTACGATCTGAATTGACAACAAACGACGACAACAGTTGTAATACAGCGGTGTCTGAATCCGTGACCGCGGATGCGTCCAAGATTAAGCAGGCATCACTACTTGCGTCCAATTCTGCTAGGTCTTGATAGAGTGCCATAACACTATCTATCGTTGAGTTTGATGGTAATGTTAGACAAGTCCCAGTTTCTTTCTCGCTATCATCCTTTTCCGCTGGCTCATTATCCAACAGGTATACGAATTCTTCTGAACGAGGATTCTCTATCTCGTCGCTCGGTTGATCGAGCAAGATCACAAATTCACTAGAGTCAGCCATACGCCTCCCTTACGACATTTAATGTTAATACATTTGCTTCGAAAAAATATTACGCCGCCGTCGCAGTGATCTCTTTTATCGTTAACAGCTTATCGATATCCAACAGTATTAGCATTTTGTCGTCCACCGTGGACAGGCCCTTGATAAAGTCTTCACGCACGGTGCTACCAAAGTCCGGCATTGCCTGCACCGTTTTCTCATCGACTCTATACACTTCTGAGACAGCATCAACCACCATGCCAATCGTTCTGCCTTTGTCGTCATTTTCAACACGAACGACGATAATCACTGTCGTTGGTCCGAAGTCTATCGATTCCATACCGAAGCGCTTGCGCAAATCGATAATAGGAACGATCGCGCCCCGCAAATTCATTACTCCCAACACATATCTAGGGGAACTCGGAATTGGCGTTACTGTGTCCCAACCCTGAATACCCTGCACACGTAGAATTTCAACCCCGTACTCTTCGCCGTTAAGCATAAAAGTAAGGTACTGATTTGTGTCAGCGTGTAACATATCTGACGGAGATAGCTGTAAGGCTTCAGTGCTCATTTAATTTTCCTCACGTATCATTAAGCCGCACTAGACTGCGGAGTATTGTCTAATTGCTGAGCATCAACACTATGTACTAAACCCGGCACATCTATGATCAAGGCAACGTTGCCGTCGCCAAGAATGGTTGCACCTGCGAGGCCTAGTACTGGCGAATAATTTTCTTCCAGACTTTTTATAACAACCTGCTGTTGCTCTAATAACTCGTCGACAAACAATCCCATCTTTTGACCATCACTCTCTACAACCACGAGAAGCTCACCCTTTTTCTCTTCCGAGTCATTGATAACTGAGTCCGATGACATATTGAATGCTTCGCTGAGGCGAACAACCGGGATATAGTCATCCCGCAAACGGTAGACGTTTCCGGCACCGACGACCTTACTAATTTGTCCTTTAGATACGAGTACGGTCTCTACGATCGACAGCAGTGAGAATATATAAACCTGATCGCCAACACGCACTAATTGACCGTCGAGTATTGCCATGGTCAGTGGCAAGCGGATCTTCAGTGAAGAGCCTTTTCCGAGTGTAGACTGGAGATCTATTCTGCCACCCAAGTCCATAATATTGCGACGCACGACATCCATACCAACACCGCGACCCGAAAGATCACTTACTTGGTCGGCCGTTGAAAATCCTGGCTGAAATATAAGGTTATTAATTTGGTCGTCAGTGAGTATCTCACCCGGCGCCACAACACCGCGCTCAATCGCTTTTTCTAATATCTTCGCGCGGTTTAGGCCTGCACCATCATCGCTCACCTTAATGACGATGTTGCCACCCTCATGGTAAGCGCTCAGATGTAAAATGCCTGTTTCTGGCTTACCGGCGGCGATCCGATCAGCTGGCATTTCAATGCCGTGATCTAGTGAATTTCTTACCAAGTGAACCAAGGGATCACTCATTTTTTCAAGTACCGTTTTATCGAGCTCAGTATTTTCTCCGGATAATTGTAACTCGACTTTTTTACCGAGCTTGGCACTCATGTCTCGCACCAAACGCTTAAAACGGCTAAAACTTGCGCCTATGGGCAACATCCTAATTTGCATAGCGCTTTCTTGTAATTCACGGGTATGACGCTCAAGAACTAATAAACCGTCGCGCAAGCCTTGGGAATCGCCGTCGCCGCCGCCATTTTCTGTATCACCGAAGCGTGCAAGCATGGATTGGGTGATTACAAGCTCACCCACCAAGTTAAGCAGCATGTCTATTTTATCAATACTTACCCTGATAGAACCGCTGTCTTTAGGGGAAGACTGGACTGCCCCTTGCTTACGAGGCGCAGAAGCTGGAGGCTCTTTAGCCACAGGAACCTCAACCGTCGCGGCTACGTCTTGACTTAGCGGGCTATTACTTAGCGCCTCAATACGAATCTCGCTTTGATTACTCACCCACTCAAACACATCAAGTATGGCATCTTTCTCTATATTGCCCCGCAGCTCTATATCCCAGCTGGTGTAACAGGACTCGGGATCCATGCTATTAAAATCGGCTTCTTGCCCCAGTGTTGCGACAACCGATATGTCGCCCATCTCGGCGAGTTCGCGCAGCAGACGCTTGGGCTCATTGCCCGTTTTAAATATGCTGGGCTCTGGCGCATAGTGTATTTTCCAACCCTGCAGCCCACCTTCTTGTTGCAGCGGTGAATCGGCTTTGTCGGCATCAGGTAGCTTCGAGGCACTAAGCTCTTTGCTTAATAGCGCATCAATTTTACCTTGTACTGAATCAATATTCTCTTGGTCAGCTTCGGTCTGATTCTGGCTTGCGGATAGCATATCTCTTATACAATCTACCGATGCCAGCAAAACGCCTATCACCTCCTCTGTTGCGTCCCGCTGACCAGAGCGCATCTCATCAAGTATGGTCTCTACCCCATGGGTGAAACCGGAAATATTAAGGAAGCCAAAGGTCGCGGCGCCACCTTTCATCGAGTGTGCCGCACGAAATATATTATTTATTGTTTCAACATCAGTATTGTCAGGACTCAGGTTCAGCAAACCGGACTCCATTACGTCAACGCCTTCCGCACTTTCTTCAAAGAAAATGGCGTGAATTTCTGCCATATCAAGATCGAGCGACATATCAGCTCCTTTTCGGTTCTAAAACACGATCGAGAATTCGCAGCAAAGCATCGGCATCAAACGGTTTCACGATCCAACCTGTTGCGCCAGCGTCTTTGCCGCGCATTTTCATGTCAGGTGACGACTCTGTAGTGAGCATTAAAATTGGGGTAAATCGGTAGGAGGGCAGACGCCTGAGCTCAGCTGTCAGCGTAATTCCGTCCATATTAGGCATGTGGATATCGGTAAGGACAACATCTACCCCCTGCTCTTTCGCGAAGCTTAAAGCGTCCGTTCCGTCTTCAGCGGAATGAACTTCATGTCCTGCCTTGCGCAATGTCATGGACACCAGCTGACGCATGGAAGGAGAATCATCAACGGCAAGTATGCTAGCCATAAATTAGTCTCACCCTGTTATTCTAATGGGCTTAAATTGCAATAAGGCATGACAGCCGCTTGAAAGTAACGGCCGTGCCACCGGCAAGTTTCTTAATTGCAGTAAACTAATTCGACGTTCGACTAGATATTCGTAATTGTACTGACCGTCGTCATTAATCCTTTAACAATGCCGCGGCACTGGCCATGACGGTCATAATAAATAAAAACCATTTAAGACCCGCGGGGCTTGCAGTTATCGCTATACGCACCCCAATTTTCGCCCCCACCACAGTGCCCACAGCAAGTATCATCCCTGGCACCCAGGCCACCAATCCCTGCCAGATAAAAACAGCTAAAGCCGCCATTGTTAGCGCCGCAGTGCACACCATCTTTATGGCATTAGTTTTAACTAAATCGTAGCGCAAACTTCCGGCAAGCGCGGCAATGAGAATGAAGCCCACGCCTGCCTGCACGAAGCCTCCGTATACGCCAGCAAAGAACAGCGTCCAAGCCGAATTTGGCGAATCAGCCATTGCCAATGCTTCGGTTCCCAGTGGCGGCGCAATGATGCTTGGGCGAATCAATATAAGTAGCGCCATAGAAACCATGGCCATTAAAAGTGCGGGCTTGAGCCACTCACTAGGAGCAAATGCAGCGATAACTGCTCCTAGCAAAGATCCCAGCAAGGTTGGCTTCAAAATATTCCAAAGATCATGACGCACTAGCTGTCCGCGCCTATCAAAATCTTTGGCCGCAGCGAGGGATTGCATAAGCACTCCCAGTCGATTGGTAGCATTGGCGACATCAGCCGGCAGGCCCATCAGCATTAAAGCCGGCAAGGTCAGATTTGAGCCACCTCCAGCCAAGGTATTAATAACGCCGGCGACAAGCCCAATAAGGACCAATAAAGCAGCAAATGCTGGACTAAGGGAGTAAACTGAATTCAACTCAAACACGCGCAAGATTCGCCTAATATAATCCAACAACAATCCACTATGACAATGAAGCCCAAGCTAAGCGGGACGCTATAAACATATGCACATTGCTCCTATTAATAGGTATAAGCTCGGATCGAAGCTCGGCATTTTTTCCCTATACTACTTCTCATAATCTAGATATTTGGTTACCACGTATACCCAGCATCTCTTTACAGTGAAGAAGGGGAACAAAATGGCAAATTCCAAAGCAATTAGTATCGGTATTCCGGTTGCGGCCAACGTCGTATTGATTGGCGCATCTGGGGCAGCAGCGCAAATCAGCATGGGGCCACTACCTGCTATCGCACTCATCGTCGCATTGCTACTAAGCGCAACAGCGTTAAGCGCCTAAACACTCTCTGCCTTATTTCGGTGACCTAGTGCTTAATTTAGCGCTCAGCTGTACGGAGAATGTGCTACCGCATCACATATCTCCGCATCGGGCCATTAATTTCCCCACTTAGTCTATCCTGAGCCACTACGCTATGCGAAAGGTGTATTATCATTAGATAATCCCAGTGCAGGCTAAACAAACACAATGCGCCTTCATTCAAACGTGCTGACAGAGGCAGCGGTGATATGATTCTAGACCAAGACCGAGTTAGGGACATCACTCGGGGCAACAGCAAACTACTGGTGTCGATATCACAACTGTTTCTCAAGGAACTACCTGATATGATCAGCAATATTGAGCAGGCATATCAGCAAGCTGATCGCAAAACATTATCGATAGCAGTCCACCGTTTAAAGAGTGCACTGGGGAATTTTGTGACCAGCAGCTACTATCAAGAGTTCTCGCGTCTCGAATCGTCGGCCGCAGAAAATGAATCGCCTGTTGTTACGCTGAGTGACTGGGGCAACGACTGGAATGCGGCAAAACTAAAACTAGACACTATGATTGTTGAGCTAACAGAAATGGCAGGTATATAGACATTCTATGGATGTGCTAATTGTCGACGATGATGCGATCACACGCCTTGCACTCTGCGCTGCTCTGGAGGAATGGGGCTTTATACCCATTGTTGCAGAAAATGCTGAGAATGCCCTCCAGAGGCTTGCTACAGACACCACGCCGCACTTACTCATAATTGACTGGTCAATGCCTGGCATGAGCGGGCCGGAGTTATGCAAGACCATCCGTAAACGAGAAGATGGCCAATTCTTTTACATCCTCATGCTTACGGGTAAAGAGGGTAATGAGGCCATAATCGAGGCAATGGAAGCAGGCGCCGACGACTTCCTCAGCAAGCCTTTTGACCACCGAGTACTTAAAGTGCGGATCGCTGCCGGCAGTCGTATCGTTCGCTTAGAACAAACACTCAACCAGCTAGCATCGCGTGACGCTCTCACCCAGTGCTGGAACAGACGCATGATCGACGAGCTGTTCTCCCACAGCATTGCTGAAGCCACACGTAAGCACACAACTTTCTCCCTCATGATCTTAGATATTGATCATTTCAAAAAGGTCAATGATACCTATGGGCACTCCGCCGGCGATGTCGCCCTTAAGCACGTTGTTTATATTTTAAACATAAATCTTCGCGAGTACGATCAAGTGGGTCGCTATGGCGGGGAAGAGTTTGTCATCCTGCTGCCGGCCACCGACCAAAATGAGGCTTGGGGCGTCGCGGAACGCATCCGCTCCGCAATCCAATTTCAGCCGACCGTCGTCAGTGATGATGTGCAAATTAATTTAACCGTGAGTATTGGTATCGCTCAGTTTGATCGCCATCGCGACGCCAACCAAAGCGCCTTCTTCGAACGTGCAGACAAGGCGCTTTATACCGCGAAGCAAACCGGGCGGAATCGTATTATCTGTTCAGAGTAAGTTATCAAAACTACCCTCGACCAAAATCCGTACGGCGTCGAGAGCGTAGAATAATAAAATTAAACACGGAAACCATAAACTGTGGACAATATAGCCCCACCACCACTTATGCACTCGCTAAGCGAGATCTGGCGCGCCGGAGCAGAAGCCACTCAGCTTGCGTTTAGCGCTGGCTCACTGCTCAACACCCCCAAAGGCGACGGCCACGCAGTGATGACACTCCCCGGTTATGCTGGCGCCGATGGCTGTATGGCCCCACTTAGATATTTCCTTAAGAGTCGAAATTACCAGGCCCATGGCTGGAGTCTAGGCCGCAATATCCCGCCGACACGTATCACTAGCTTAGAAGAAATGAACGATTTTCAAGCCGGCATTCTTCTCCGTCTAAGCCAGAATATTAGCGAAATATGCGATAAAACTGCGCAAAAAGTAAGTTTGGTTGGCTGGAGCCTGGGAGGCAACTATGCCAACCTACTTGCTCAAAGCCATCCAGATTTGATCCGCCAAGTCATTACCCTCGGCACCCCCTACGGCGACCCACGTGGAACCGCTGCATGGAATGTCTTAAAACGGCTCAATCGCGGCACTCAGGCAGATGAATCGCAGAGCACAGATACCTGGTCTATGACTAATAATGGCAAGCGCACAGTACCAACAACTGTTATATACAGCCCTGTTGATGGCATTGTATCTCCCCAAATCGCCAAATTGACCGCAGAGAACACCTATAATATTGCTATCAATTCAAGCCATATCGGCTTTGCTGTGAATCGCGATGCCTACAGGATCATTGCGGAGATACTCGCCAGACCGCAGGGTGGAAACGCGAGCGTTACAAGCAAGAATTAGAGAACAGGATCACAAAATAAGATCAATAAAATAGCGCATATATTAAAGAAGAGTGGCAAACTACCCGTATATGCGCAAAAGCATAGCCAAAAAATAACGCATATTAGAAATCAACAATATAGCATAATGAGCTAAACACTCGGCAGTGAACGCGTTAACGCGGAACTACTTCAAGCGGATTATGCCTGCGTTATCTTTAAATGGTTAATATGTTCTAACTAATGCCCTACATTACATAACAATAATGATCTGGAACGGAGCGCCTACGTGAAAAAATTAACGCCTATAGTATCGGGACTGTGTGCATTTTCGGTCGTGATGAGCAACCCAGCCTTTTCTCAGACAGAAGTTAAAAAATCCAGCTTCGCTCTAGAAGAAGTGATTGTAACCGCCCAGAAAAAAGCCGAGTCGCTACAAGACACACCAATATCGCTAACCGCCTTTGGTGAAGAACGCTTAGAAATTGACGGTATTAGCAATCTCGGCGATATCGGCTCTAAAGTGCCTAGTTTGACTATCGAGCCCTTCCCTATTAACAATGCGACCCTGCGGATTTTTATACGCGGTATCGGTATTGCCGACGTACAGGTGACACAAGATCCACCAGTCGGCATTTACGTTGATGGTGTTTATATTGCTCGCTCAACCGGCACCGCGCTAGACGTTGCAGAACTCCAGCGAATAGAGGTCCTGCGGGGACCACAGGGCACACTGTACGGGCGCAATACCACCGGCGGCGCTATAAATCTAATCACCAAGCGCCCCACGACCGACGCCTTTGAGTTAAAGCAAAAATTTACCGTGGGTAACCGCGGTCTGTTTACATCAAAAACATCCGCAAACATTCCGCTCGGCGATACCCTTGCCGCCAAAGTGGCCTACCTCACCACCCAGTCTGACGGCTTTATAGAAAATACTGGCCCCGGTGGCGACTTCGGTGACAAAGAAGTGGATGGTTACCGCATAGATCTGCGTTGGGATATCACCGACAGCATGTCGCTAGACTATGCCTACGACAATTCAAGCTTTGAATACTACAACTATATGTACCAGTCTATTAACCCCGCAATCCAGAATAAAGGCCAAGCCGAGCCTATTCGCGAATTTGCGGTAAGCGAATCAAAGCACAGTGAAGATAGATTCAGCAGCATGGCGACGGCAAGGAACTTTGAGGCCTCCACTACCGACATCGAAGGCCACTCATTCATCCTTACCAAAGACTTTGAGAACCTACAGTTTAAATACATTGGCGCTTACCGCGAACTCACCGATGCGTCTTACGCCGACTTAGGTGGCGGCCTAGGCTCAGAAGATTTCCGCGTTGACTCGAACGCATACTGTGGTCCGTCGGTGACGGCGGAAACCGGGTCTGACTGCTTACCCTTGGTGATTCCTGTTATTAGCCAAGAGCAATTTTCCCATGAGTTCCAACTTAGCGGCTCACTATTTAATGACAGCGTAGACTACATCTTAGGCGCCTATTACTTTGAAGAAGAAGCCACCGAAGATAATTCGCCGCTACATCACCAATTTAGCTCTAGGATCAGCAATGGCATTATTCCAATCCCTTTACTAGGTGACATACTCGGCGGCGTACTCATAGGCGCCGGCGATGTCCACCTAGTCAATATGCTATCTCAGCGCTACGATATTAAAAATGAAGCCAAGGCTGTGTTCGGTCAATTCACATGGACACCGGATGTACTCGACAAGCGTATGCACCTAACCTTTGGCGCTCGCTACTCGGCAGATTCTCGTCAGGCACTGAAGAATCAAACCGATAAAACCTATCTGGAGCTAAGAAGTCTGGGCCAAGCAATCGACACCGAAAACCTCAGCGCTTTGTCACCGGTACTTGAGCAAGTAGGATTCCTACTCCCTGGAGACCGCAGTTTTGACAATGTGTTTGGCGAAAAAGATTTTGATGATACATCGTTTAGCTTCATTGCAGAGTTCGACCTAACGGACGATATAAACCTCTACGGTAAATTCATTCAAGCCTATAAGTCGGGCGGTTTTAATACTCGAGATCCTCAGCGTGGCAGTACTGGCGTTGCAGCAGGCACCCCGGGCAAAGGCGATGACACAGCAATAGCTGCAGGAGATGGTAATGTCTACGGCTTCGGGTTTGCAGATGGCTTCGATGAAGAACGCGTCGCATCCTTAGAAGCCGGCATAAAAAGCGAACTTATGGACCGTCGCCTGCGTATCAACGCTAATATTTTCTTTAGCGAATACACCGACATTCAGCTTAACTTTATACTCGGTGGAACCGTGGCAGACACCAAAGTCACCAACGCCGGTGAAGCTGAGATGCGCGGTTTTGAAACCGACATCACCTTCCTAGCCACAGAAAACCTCATGCTAATGCTGAACTATGCATTCTTAGACGCCGAGGTGACTAAAGCTATAGACGAGTTCGGCAACGATCTCACCGATAGCTTCGGCTTCTACTCGGCTCCCGGCCAGTCTTATACAGCGGCAGCCGACTACACCGTAGGGCAATATGACTGGGGTCAGCTTGCGCTTAACTTAAGCTACAACTATATGGACCAACGTCGCGGTGGTGTGAGAGCCGCTAACGCGAAAAACACATACATTGGTGAATATGGCTTAGTTAACGGTCGTATCAGCTTCAGTGAGATCCCTGTCAGCAAATACGGCACACTCTATATCGGTTTATGGGGTAAAAACCTGACCGATGAGGAGTTTGAAATTACTGCTGTCGACAACCTCCCACACAGTGATCGGACAGTCATTTGGGGAGATCCTAGAGCTTACGGCATCGACTTAATCTATCAATACTAATAACGTCAGACACAAAAAAGGCAGCCTCGGCTGCCTTTTTTTGTATCTGCATTTTTAGCTACTTAATCCAAGTCTACAAACCTACCAAGGGCTGAATCAATCTTGCTACCAAACCTTT
>TARA_R110001592_G_scaffold38609_2_pt1 | contig 23261 bp, 25 predicted proteins | sample TARA_R110001592 | Tara Oceans TARA_R110001592 (sample SAMEA4398387) | marine metagenome | biome: Polar Biome; feature: [SRF] surface water layer (ENVO:00010504); material: water (ENVO:00002006), including particulate matter (ENVO:01000060) such as... | depth 5 m | reverse complement strand
ACCTATTTCAAGTAAGGTGTCAGATCAGGTCTGAACTATTACAGTTAAACGAATCCACATCATTCGCCTTTACGACGTTGGCTCCAATCGTGAGGCTCACTTCATCTTGGCCGAGCATTACATTGATCCGCGCCCCCTTCCATGAGTTAGCGCCGAGTCCTGTCACCAGTACGACTTGACCAACAAAGCTATGGAGATTGGGCCTCACGTACTCAGCGAGGGCCCGAAGCGATTTTATAACTCTTTCCGTGTGAAGACTCAGATCGGTCGCGGACCGCGCTGATATGGAGTAGCGCTCTTGCAGTTCTTTTGAAAACATCTCGTGTTGCACTGCTTCGGGCTTCGCGGGGTCAGCATTTTAAATAGGGAAGTGCTTTCGCAGTTCTACCCTCGCGGCCTCTGTGTAACCGGACACCGCGGCCAATCGGAGCCGAGTTGTTTGGCGGGCGCGCTTGTTACTGTTTCCTCAAAATCATCCTCTGAAATGTCAGCCAGCTTCTGAAATTTCCAGGACTGGTTTTTAGAGATGCCCATTTCTGAGAGGGTTTTTGGTTTCTCTCCCGTGGTTTCGTCCAGTGACCACGGGGATCTCGCACCTTGCTTGAGAGCACCCTGCGCTTTCTTTGTGCTCTTGAGTAATGAGCCGCACTTGCGCTCTGCCCTCACCCAGGCGCGCTATCGGTAAAGCTTACGCCACCGCTCAATGAGTCCCTCGAATGTCTTATTGAAGGGCCCCACCCCTACTTTGATGTAGTCCACCCCTACCGAAATACTCACATCATCCGAGCCGGGCCGCTCGTTGATCCGAGCCCATTTGTAGCTTTTGGCGCCAATCTTTTGGACGATAATAGTTGGGTGTTGAGCGGTGAACGTTGGTAGGCTGAATTCAACGTACCCAGCTAGTGCCTGCAATGTCAGGACGATGTTTTCAGACTGCTGGCTCAAGTCGACGGTGGACCATGCAGATATTGCCACCTCATCCGGGCCAGGTGCAGGATCGAGCGTTGACCAGATCGCGAACCGAGGTGATTTGTCCATTTTCAAGGTGAGAGCAGTCTTATACAATTGCTTCGCTGTTCCGTTGAGCGCTACTACTCAGGCTCTGGCTCCAAGTACCCGATAATCTCAAGAACCTGACTCTCGGGAACTTTTGACTCGAGAGTCATCTCCCGAGATGTGTGGCCTATCGAATGTAGCTGCAGAACCTTTTCAACATCCGAATTACCCTGATCTAGATATTCTTTGTGCTGGTTCCTCAATTGACTCCAATACTCAGATCCATACTCGCCGGCGTGCTCATGGGTAAGGAAATCCAGGAATCTACCGGGACGAAGCATAGTAATCGGTATACCCTGCGCCAGCCCATGAATTGCCATGAGCTTAGCCACTTGCCGCACAACCGATAATTTATAAATAGGCTCACGCGATCTGGCGGTTGCAAGAATATGGCGATTTTGAATCTTAGCGAGTTGCGCGGCATCCAGAGGCATTCTCAAGTACCTAGTATCCGCGAGATCACCTCGGGATGCACGCCTGTTTGCACGGCCATCTCATCGAGGGATTTTCCAGCTTTGTACATTTCTGCGATTCGTACCTTGTCGGACTTATTCGCCCCGGGCTTGTATCGGCGCTGCGAGGTGGTGCCATCGGCGTGGGTTTTCTCGATAGGGTTTGACATGATTTTCTCCCCGCGCCAATTGGCGCTTTCGGTTAACGATCTTTAAATTTTTTGGGATCAATGTGTAGAAGTAACCTGTGAGACTTCACTAATAGCGCTTCATAGCCTGGCTGTCCGCGACGCATACCACGCAGCTTAGTCAACACTTGATCGTACTCGGCCAAATGGTCAACCTGCGTCGACTCTCCTCGTAAGCTGCTCATTTGAGCGTCCTCACTACCCAGGCCAACCAATGAGTGCAGCCAGATCACCGTATCAACGTCCAACACACCATCGCCCAAAGCTTGTACGATTGACTCAGGCGCACCGGAATTGGCTAGAAAGTCAGAAACTCCTTCTTGCTTGCTTTCCAGGTCCAGTCCCCATACATCCCGGAGCTGGTCTCGTGTTTGCTGCTTAAGGGCGTCCTGCTGCTCCAGGGTTGCCGATACGTCCGCGGTATACTGTTCCATGACGACGTCGAACTGATCTTGTGTGAGGTTCAATTTGCGGGCACGCTCTACCAGCTGCTCTGGCGCTACGGTGTCCTCAGGTACCTGGTACTCCTCCGGGGCTCCAATGGCTTCGCTCTTGCGTACAAGGTCTGGAAAGTGCTGCAGCACCTTTTCAGTCAGCGGTTCCAGGTCCTCGCCCTCGCGTGGAATCTTAATACTGTTACCGTTAATCTTTGCCGCGTGTTGCAGATCCGCCAGCACCTGGTCCACGGGCTTAATGGTGCCATCTTCGAGTGGTCGCAAATAAGGCGCGTCTCGCAGCGCTTCTGGCAATGACTCCAGCCAGTTTTCGGGATCGCTCATGCCCGCGCCTCGAAAGCTGCCTGGGCGCCATCCTCAGACACAAGCTGCTGCGCCTCGTTACGTTTGGCGCTTACCTCTCCACGGAGTTTCAGTGCCCCGCGGAGATCTCCAGAATCGGACAGACGGTTTTCCTCGATTTCCATACTCATGGCCTCAATCCGCAGCGCTTTGCTCTGTTTCTCGCGCTCAAAATACGGGTGCGAGCTCTCAAGCGTTGTCAAATCGTCCTGCAGGGCAGAAACCTCCTTGTCTAGGGTTTCCATCTCTTTCTCGCGCCTCTTGAGTCTGACGTCGATCACGGCCGGGGACAGGCCTTCCGCACGCAAAGTCTGAGCGTAATCCGGGGAAGCGAGTTCCGCCATTCTCGCCTTCTGCTCCTCTATGGCAGCCTGTTTATCCAAAATATTTTGTGTCCGTTCAAGGTTCTCAGCGGCCACATAGTTACCCTTGTCTCGTTCGGCCTGGATCAGATCGGCAACAGTGGCTTCCGGAGGTGCAATCTCTTGCGCCAGCGTTTTGACAACCTCTGCCTCCAAGGCGGCGAGTATTCGAGCGTTGTTGGAAACACCGCGGTCAATTGCCTTCAAATTGAGCTCCGCCGCGCGGTCCTGTAGCTCCAGTGCTGAAAGGTCTTCTTTCAGCAGGCGCTCACGCACTTTCTCAATGTGCGCCGCTCGAAGACGCTCTTCCTGTAGGGTCTGCCGTGCCTTGTGGCCTACTTCATTTGTCATGCTTTTCCTCCGGGATGTCGGTCTCCACTATGGAAAACCGTTCTTGAGCCAATAAACGTTTCAGGTATTTCACTGAGACTGGATCCTGCTCTGGTATCATTACCCAGCGGGCGAGATCGCCGAAGAAATTCTGCAGGTTCTGGTAAGTATCCGGGGTGGTCGGTGTATCCCCTTCCGGCAAACGCGCAATAATCGTGGTCGCGACCCCCTCAGGTGTCATCGGCTTTTCTGCCTCCTTCAGCACCGCATTGATTCGGTCTACCCACTGCTGAGCAATGCCTGGTTCCATCACTTCACTCCTTCGGGGCTCAATTCGCCGGGTTCCCAGTAATAGTCCTGGCCGTGCTGCGTCTTACGTCGCCGCACCGCCCGTTGTTTGTTGCGCTCGTAGTCCTTGTAAGCCAGCTTTCCCAGGGAGTCGGTGAGATACCGCTCAAACAGCAGCCGCGTAGGCCACAGGGATTGACCCGGCACGTAACGCATAGCTGTGGTCAGATCCACCCCGCGCCCCTCAGAAAGCGATTCAGCGCCTTCTGTGACCATGCTGGTTAGGTCATACACTGCCCCGCCGGTTGGGCCGGCGGCCGTCGCATACCAAGGCTGACCATACCGGCTTTCGTTGCTGAAGATGAAATCACCCAGGATCCCAGCGCCACCGCCTTGTGTGAACGCTGCAGCCAGGAGCTTGCCATCCAGGGCGCGCGGCTCCCTGCCCTTGCTGATCTCCTTCAACTGCACTGCCAGGCCACCCAGTAACGTGGTGGCCACCATCAGCGATGTGGTGTAACCCAACCGGGAGCTCATATCGAGGCGCTTGCTGAACATGTAGCGGTAGAGGTTGTTCACCAGCATGGCCACGGGGAACTGTTTGTATTGCCCGAAGGCACGCGCACCGATACCGCCAAGCGTATCTTCTGGCAGGCCTCGATTGATCGCGGCCCGGGTTCGGGAATCTGGCATCAGCACAGCCAGGTCCATCTCCTGGTGCACAATGCCCATAATCTTGGTCATTGCCGCTTGATCCGGAATACTGGTGACCTCCAGGAAGTGCTGGCCGTTACGCTTCTGAGTGCTCGCCTGCTGGACGAGGGCCCACTCCTTCTCTGCGATGCCATAGGATTCCAGCAATCCCTTAAAGCGAGCCGGTAGCGCGTCAAAGGCGTGTTTCTGATTATCTCCCAGCGTGTAGCTGAATTCCGCGAAGTGTGCGCGCCGCATCAAATTGGTCCAGGCACTCAGCCCACTGGCTCTGAACACGCCATTCGCTAACTGCTGTGCCCAGGTACCGCCGGAAGAGTCATCGAACCGCTGGGCAATGCCGACGCCATCCAGGGCGTACTCGATCGAGCCCCCCAGTTTCGCCGCAAATACCCGGCCCTCCTTCCCGCTCATGGATCCAACCCGCGACAGCATGCGCATCCAGCCCATGCCGTTAAAACTGGCATTGATGGCCGCGGTGCTGACATCGGTAATGCTGGAGATCATTGCGCTACCCAGCTGCGCCGCTGAAAGCGCAGTACGCGCGGTTGATGAACGCTGCGCCCACAACACTCGGTCGGGGCGATCCATGCCTGCCAGGTTCTTGTAAATCGCCTCTGTGCGGATCAGGAGCCCGCTAGGGGCATCCGCACTTTCTACCATTGCGTGGAATGCTTTCTCCGGATTTGGGCCAAGTCGCTCAACCAGGGCGATCTCCCGTGCTCGGCGCTCCACCGTGTCGGTGATCACCTTCCAGAAATTTTCGTCTCCGAATTTTTCCGCATATTCTCGATAGGCGGGACCATCCTTAAAATGCACCTCCCGGTGCTCCAGGTGCCTGTTGGCAACGGCTTTATGATAGGGCGAATCGGTGGCGCCCTCAGTGACAACCGACTGGTAGACCGCCTTCAGGGTTTCGGCCAGTTCGCGATCCTTAAGGAGCCTGCCATCGGGCGAGAGCATCTTTTCTCGATCCAGCAGCGGCAGCACTTGGCGCACGTAGTCGGACACGTCGACCCGGGCCAGCTTGGTAGCGTTGTGAGAATGAGGCATACCCCAGTCACCACGGCGCTTGATACTGCCGCCGGCTCGGTTGAAGCGTTGGCGCATATCTTCCAAAAGCTTCGAAACATCTTTGGCAAACCCTCGGGCTTTGGGATTGCCTGAATCAGTGCGGTGTAGCTCATCAGCGAGCTCGCCCATTAACTGGCGTTGTCGTGCAAAACCTAACCGACGAGGCCGGATAGCTTCTGCAAGATCCCCGAGCCTGGCTTGTGCAGTGGCGGTGATACCGTGCGACATCGCTTCGATAGAAACCACACCGGATTCGTCTTGTAGATCCCGTACCAGGATAGATTCCAGCGCCCGCTTGCGGTTGCCGGGGGTATCCCCTGTTTTGTCTAGAAAGCCGCGAATATCCCGCTTCACTTCGGCCATGCGCAGCGTGGTGTACTTCTCCTGCCGGCGACGCTGAGCGGTGTCATCGAGGTAACCACGAGCGATCGCGTACAAATCCTCCTCGCTGCCACCGTTGGGCATCATCCGCTCACGCTCCGCCCTCGTAAAGTTGCTGTTTCGCGCGCATTCAAGGATTTTGGACATAGCGTTACGCCATCACGCAGGCAATGAAGCCTGATATTTTTTGATCCAGAGCGTCTTCTTCCGCATCGATGTCGGCAGCCAAGTCGGCAAAGCGGCGGCCTTCGATCTCGACTTCGTTAAAGCTGGCAAATTCATCTGCCTGGAGATCACCTCTCTGTGTTGGCGCCTCGAAGCGGGGAATGTCCGGCCGGTTAGTGTGCAGCTCCTCTCGCACCACCGTTTCAAAGGCCTCCGCCGGCGTTACGTCAGCGGGGATATCAAGGCTGCCCTTGAAGCGCAGCTCCAGCGTTCGACCCAGGGCGGCACCGGCACCCGCCAGCACGGCAGAGCCCGCACCGGCAGCGAGCACGTTCTGAATTGCATCCTCCACGGTGTACGGGCTATCGATCCGCTCCTTGAAGTCCATCACGTCAAGCTGAATGGGCACTTCTGAAGCCATACCTATCAGGCCTTCAGTAAGCGCAGTGCGCAGTACCAGGCTGGTAACGGATCCGCCTGCGCCGTAGGTGATCGGAAAGGTCGCAGCGGTTGCAGCCAACAGAGCGGGATCATGCAGGCTTCCCCACATGTTGCCAGCAAACTCACCCAGGCCGCTGCTGTTGGCCAATCGGTGCTCACGATCGCGGCGCTCAGAGCCCATCACCTGGCGCATTTCCGTATCGTCGGTATCGAACCCGGTTCCCAGGTTCTCATTGGCCCAGCCGGCCAATCCATGATAGTCGGCCTTGTAACGGGGAAGCCCGTTGATCTGGTTGATCTCTTCGACGTTTCGGAATTGTTCCTGGATGGGCCCGGGGATCTCGCCAGCGTTGATCATGCCGTCCAGCTCTGCGTTACGCTCCCCGAAAAAGCGCTGTACGGCTTTATCGTCGGACGTGCTCAGGTTTTCGGCAATGAACCCCTCCGCTGCCAGGCTGAATGATTCTAAAAAGCCCAGCTCCAGGGGCTCGGCAGTCGGGAGCGTTTGTGACTGCTCCATCACCCGAGTCCGAGCGAGATTATCACGGTACATAAGGCACCCGTAGCTTGCGCAAGCGCACCGGAGCGCCACCCCACTGTAGTACGGCCGGTTCCTGAATATCGCCGGCACTGCTCAGCAGGCCACCGCTGTAGGTATCGTACAGCGTGAACTTGTCACGGCCACGACGTGAGGGACGCAGCTGAATATCCCCATTCTGGATGCGCTCCAGCATCTCCTCGCGAGTCGCCTGGCGTGCGTAAGGCAGATCCTCCACCGAGAGACTATCCCGCCACAGATCCACGTCATCCGTGGAAACGCCAGGCTCGGGCGCTAACACGGTCATGCCGTCGAGCTCTACCACGCCACCAGACACAGCCAGCACCGAGGATTCCAACAGGTCTTCATCAATCATCAAGCCGGTACTGGTAGGCTGCAGGTATTCCTGCTCGCCACGGGAGACCACGCCAGCGATATAGTGATCTACTGCCGCGCTCAGATACGTGTTACGAGTTTGCATATCCGCGCCGAAAGATTGCCCCAATGTCTCGCCAGCTCTCAGGCGCAGCTGCCGATAATTACTGTCAGTCCATTCCAGATCTTTGCGGAATTGCTTACCGGTCAGAACACGTCTTGCGATAAGGGTATTTTCTCCACCTGGTCGGGAGGCGATCTCCCCTGCAACAAATTGCGATCCCGCGCCACCCTTCAGGACCTGCTCCCAGAACAATGGGGCACGTTCACCCATGGCGAGACTAACCTGGTCGGCAAGCTCGACCATGTCGCCCTGGTAGTCACTAAATAGGTCTGCCTCGTAAGCAGTCAGCGGGCCTGCACTCTTACCGTAGTGTCGTTCAATGCGGGCCTCTGCCCAGTCTCGCTCCTGCAGGGCTTCGATAAATTCCTGACTATCGGCCGGCGGTAATGGCTGCAGATCAAAGAACCCCACCTTCGCGGCATAGCTCATGCTGTCCGTGTCCAGCGCCTTGCTGGCTCCCTCGAATATTTTCGATGCTCGATTGTAGCGATCGATCCCCTCGGGTGACTTGTCGCCCTGGAGCTCTCCAAGGTATGTCGCCTGTTCCTCCAGTGGCTGAGTCTGGAAATCCAGTACAAAGCGATAATTTTTCATTGCGTCGTCATAATCGAGCACAGCAGCTGCATCGGGATCCGTCGCACGCAACTGTTCCACATCCCCCTGCACCGCGTTAAGTGCTGTCGGGTCGATCACTTCACCGTCATTGAGCAATCGTGTAGTGCGCACCACTCCCCGCTTGGCTTTTGCCTGGAATACCTTTTGCTGCGCTATCTGGGCAGCGTTGATTGTCTTCAGTCCTGACTCCAAGCGATCGATCCATGTGAAACGCTCCGATTCATCCAGGACGCCGCGGTATTGATTACCCTGTAGGTAATCGATTGCCGCGTGGACTTCCTCTGGATCCTCACTGCGCAGCGCACCATAATATTTGTCCCCCTCTTGTGAGGACGCCTCGCCCCGTGCCCGTTTGTAGCTGGCACTTAAGGCATTGATAGCCTTGCCAGCATTGGCGGGATTCAGGTTCGTTTCTTCAGCCTGCAACTTCTCAAGCTCAGACCGCATCGACTGGAAGTTTTCTCCGCGTGTAATTCGATCCAATCTGAACAATTCCCGGGCCTGGTCGTTCTCTTCCCGAAAATAACTCTTCGCTTCTCTGTCCGTAGGTAGCGAGTCGATTAACTGCGCAGCCTCATCGTGTAGTCCCGCCGCCTGTGCGCGTTCTATGGCGAGCTTGCCACGCTGAAGATTGAACGAGACCGATTGTTGGTTTCGCAGCTCAACTGCCTCGAGCACCATTTTCTCAGAAGCCAGCTCGGCGTTGCTGGACCACTCCTTCCTTGCTGCAGGTTCGCTAATCATGTCAGCGCGCGCCTGGATCGACTCGTGCAAAGCGTTTTCCAGCAGAAAAGGCCGGACCTCAAACGCGGGCACCTCGGTACGCTTCCCCATGTCGAAGCTGGTCTCTTTCAGATCATCAGCGGTATAAACTAATTTCTGGCCATGCTCCTGTTCAAATCGTGTCAGATCCTCGATTCTTCCCAGGTCCGCCTCGGTCCGTTCACTTTGAATTACACTTTTTGCGAAGACTTCCCCAACATTTAAACCCGATTGCAGTACCCGTTGCTTGCTCTGGTACTCAGCAAAGACAGCACCCGGGCCTATGACGTTGGATGGTCCGCGCACGGGCTTGTAGACGATATCTGGCAACTTCAAGAGAATGGCCCCTTGTATCCACCGGTTTTGGTGTAGGAACCGAATACGCCAGCGCCAGCGGCAACACTCAGACCGCCAAACATACTTGCGACGCCAGATCGAGAGATCTGATCCGAAACAAGCTGTCCTCCTTCGCGTGCCATGTCAGCCTCTACGCGGGCTCGGTAGCTCTCCCAGGCCATGTCATTCCTGAACTGGGTTTCCAGTGCTGTGCGATAGCGCCTGGGACTTCCAACATCCTGCAAGTTACTGGCATAGGTGAGTGCTTTCGTGCCGCCAAGCACCTGGTTCATTTCGAGGGTAGCGCGCCGGCGGTTCTCTCGGGCAGCCATCTCAATAAACCGGGCCTGATCTTCGGCTAACTGCTCGGCCTTATCCTCTCCGCCACCGCCAAAGAATCCAGCCACGCCACCCAGGGCACCGCCGATAACGGTACCCCAGCCAGGAGCAATACTTGTTCCTATGGACGCGCCTTGCGCTGCCCCGCCTATAGCACCTGATTGTTGACTGGTTATCATGATGCAGACTCTGACACGGATAGCAGGTGCAGTGGGGACGTGTTTTGCCCGGAAAGCTGTCCGAATCGACGCCAGATCCGCCGCACGCTCCCCTCATCCAGGCTATGCAGTGCTGCGGCTACCTTGATGCAATATGGCAAGCTCCGCTCCTCATCAAGACGGTCAGTGATCAATTGGCACATTGCCAGGTGCTCCCGGCCGAGTTCCAAGCGCGTCTCGCGATCCCTGCGGATGGTTAACAGGAGATAATCCCGGGCCTGGTCCGATAGGTTCGAAGACACAACTTCCGCCTCCAGCAATGCCAGGTCCAGGGCTTTCATTGGAGTAGATCTATCCGCTTACCATCGCGCATCGCGGTCCTGGCCACGTTACCGGCTCGAAGCGCTGCATCCTCATACCCGTGGCTTTCGCTGAAGAATTCGGTCATCGAGGCGTAATAGACTCCATCAATGTTGTACCCCTTTTTGATCGTCTCGCAGCCAGCAAAGTGGAGATAGGCGTCTTCCTCGGTCACAGACACGATTGTTGCTGCCTTGCCGTTATCGAGAAGATACGTTCCTGTGTAGTGCTCCCCGAATTTTTCCATAAAAAACTCCACCCCGTTGGCGGGAGTTATGCGCTTATCGGTCATCGTGTGACTCCCCCTGCTTTTGGTAACAGGTGCCGTGCTTTCGGTGCCAATAGACACGGCATTTCGTTGAACAGAATCGGGCTTCCTGCCGGTTTGTAGTGAAGGATTCCCCGCAGTACTCACATTGAACCGCGGGCCTGTCTTCCGATGCTGAATACTCCAATCGACGTTCTTTCGATGTCATTCGCGCCACGTGATCGTTGCGGCATTGCCGGGTGCAGTAGGTCCGCGCTGGCTTTTGAGCTGCCCAGAATTCATCCGAGCAACCCCGGCAGGTATACCGGATCGGATCGCGTAGGCTTCGGTATTCACTCATGGAGACCCCAAAAACTTTATATTTCTTAACACCCGTAGCATTCCCTGATCTGCCAAAACCTTATCATTCCTTATCATTCGTAACAGGCTGCAAGCGCTCATAACCTTGACATTCCTTACCATGCGTAACAAACCCATTCCAAGACCAGTTGGTCAATCACTTTTCTGCCCATGAGTCGAGAAATACCCCAAACGTCGCTCAGCCGCTCTGCGCGCACGTATGGCAGCTGCTTTGTCCGGAAAAACGCCAAGCGAAACCTGGCGCCCATCTTCAGTGATGGATGCACTCCATCCAGTGGTGGTAGGCCGAATCCCGGTGTAGCCGTATTTGTTGTTCGAATAACGAGAGTAGTTTTTGCCGTTAGATTTGTAGTCACCGGCAATCAGATTGCTGAATCGGTTGTTCAGGCCATTACCATCGATATGGTTGACCATTGGCGGCCACTCACCAGTGCACAAGGCATAAATCACACGGTGCTCGTAAAATGTGCGACCGTCGATATACACCTGCCGATACTTTCCTTGGAATACGTTGCCAGCCCGCCTACCCACCAACTTGGCATTGATACCGGGGCCGGTGTAGTACGCATAATGACTTTTTGGTCGACGCTTCCAGTACAGGTAGCCGGTCTCTTCGTTGTAGTCGAAGCACTCGGCCAAGTACTCTGCTGTGGGATTACTGCGAGTCATTTTTAACAGAACCCTATGGTATTACTAATAAGGTGTGCACTTTCTGCACTGGATGAACCCCCAAATAAGTGCACTTTCTGCACTGGATGGGCCCTATTTTTGATCAATTTATGATCAATTTCGCCCATTTTCGACCGCCATCGTGTGCAGTTTCTGCACCGGACCCTGTGCACTTTCTGCACTGGATAATTTGATAATTGATGCGCTGTTGAATCGCCGCGCCGGCGTTTTGGTTGGCAAGATATCAAGCCCCTTGCCAGGACATTCATTGATAGGAAGCCATGTGAGCGCAAACAGAGCACAGCGACCCCCTGTCTTATGAAACACTGACTCTCTTGAACAGATGACCAAGTTGGCTTCCTGCAGCTCTCTGAGCGCCTTGGAGACAGTGTGCTGCGATCGCCACCCGCGTTTTTTTAAAACTGTCCAGGCGGCCGTCAGATCTCCGTTATTGTTCCCTCGATACTGGTACGCGAATTCAAGTAGTAACTTCACTCCATTGCCGGAGAGCTCTAGATAATCGGTATGCTCCATCACCATTCTAGGTATTCCCGCAAATGACTTGGTGCGTGACTTTTCAGTGCGGCGTCCATCAGTTCGAGCCATTACCGGCCCTTCGCGCAACCGCGCTTCCGCGCTCACAGTTATTCAGGCGCTTTCGTCGTGCCAGGCTTTGTGCTCGATTGAGCGTTTTATCTGGTTCCAGAGCACTCGCACCAATACTACATTCCTGGATAGATTTCCCGCGGGCCAGATAGTCCACAGTGGCCTGCGCTATCTCATCCCGGTGCTTTTTTTTGTGTTCCATATGCCCCCTCGAACGAGAGGCGCCGCGTTTATTTCAGCCGTGGAGTGGTGTTACTATTGCTGCGTGCGGTTGGGTCCACACATCTCCACGAGTGCCACACGGTTCGCCCCGTCGTGGCATTTTTATGCTGACTTTTCGTTGTATAGGTCGAACCGACGCTGCATTTCTGCCTCGACTATCTCCTCCGTCCACACTCTAATATTGGGGGCTACAAGTTTGCCCTGTGGGAAATTTCCGGCCTTTATTTCAGAGTATAGGAAGCTCGCACCCATCCCAGTACGTCCCGGGAGGTCTCGCATTCTGTAGGTGGCTTTTCTGACTTGTTGTTCATTTGACATAATTTTCTCCAATCCATTGAGATACATGAAGGCTTATGGAGAAAACTACAGGTTACGTAGGGTCAAACCAAAAACGCCTGTACAGGACCTAAAGGGCTAGTCCTATACTTTGGGTTAAAGCGCGGGATATTTTTTTATTCTTGACCGCAAATCTGCCAAGTTTTTTCTAAACGTTGCCTCCCCGACCCCGAGTTGGTCTCGAATATTTTCGTACCACTTTTTTCTGACCTCACTAATAGCCGATATCCATTCTATTATTTCTCCACCGCTGCTGTTGCTAGCCCAATTCGAAACATCTGGTGATTGCAGCTCGGAAATGAACACGCTGGAGTAATGTGCCCGCAATAGTAGATTTAGCCTGTCTGCCGGGTCTCCTCTAAAATTTGGCGGCCGCACCGACTTCCTTTTTCCGTTAACCACCTGGATCAGGAACTTTTTGATATTTTCCTGTAGCAGCATCGCCTCGTGATCTCTTTCTATCATCAGCACCACCATAGATTGGTCACCATGATCGTAGAGCCATACAGCCTGAATCCAGCTAAGCGCAAACCGGCTTCCGAGATCCGTAATTACGATTTTCTCTCCCCAATCTAGGGCCTCGATTAGTGCTTTTTCTAGCTCTTCGTCGTTCATCGCCGCCGCTCTTTCATTAGAACAACATTCCCGTTCTCGAGTAACACCAAATGCTCTCCCCACTTCTGCCACCAGGTCTTCGCCTCCGGTCCATAATCGTGGTGGTCATAGGACTGAGATATTTTGTCCGCCGGGTGGTGGTGGCTCATGTGCTCCCGCACCTCCTTGGGACAACCCAGGGCCTGAAGCCCGGTGCGGAAAGTGGAGCGGCACACCTTCGGATTGAAGCCTTCCACGCCCAACTTGTGGAAGCGATCTCGGATATTGTCTGTACTCACGTGCGGGCGCTTGTCGCTGTCTACCGGGAACAAGTACCGCGGGTGCCCCTTTTGCTGCTTGCGCCAGGTCTGCAGCACGTCGAGCGCATAGCTGGATAGGTGCACGGTATGTCCCTGCTTTTTGTGCTTCATCCGTTCAGCCGGCACCTTCCATACGCCAGTATGCAAATTAAACTCACGCCACTGAGCCCCGAGGCACTCAGTAGGCCTCAGTCCGGTGGCCAGCATGAGCCGCAGAATGGTGCGGTCGCGAATGTTGAGTATTTGGCTGTGTAGAACCAGCCGGATATCTTTGTCATTCAGTGCCCGGCCAGCAATTCCCGATTGCCCGGTTTGCGCGAGCTTCTTCTGATCCTTCCAAGGGTTGTACTCGGCCTTCTCCCGGTCGACTAGGTAGGTCCAGAAGGCGCGCCCTACTGAAAGCGTATGCCCAGCTGCTCGATCGCCGCCGGCCGCATGCCCCCCTGAGATCTCGGTGCCGTCAATGTCATAGGGCGGCACTCCGTCTGCGCGTACTCGGTGGAACAGGTCCTGGACATCACCACGGGTAATCTCATTCGGTAAGCGATCACTCCACCAATGAGCCAGTGGCCGCAGGTAGCGACGATATACGACGATGGTACCCGCTGCCCGCCCTTCCTGAGCTGCGAATGCCAGGTACTCAGGTATCAGTTGTCGTATGGATTTGGTTTTTTGACCGGACTGCAGCCGTTTCCACTCGTGTTTTACATTGCGACCCGCATCCGCCAGCGGGCGCATCTCAGTACGTACCAGGACGCGGGCTTCGTCATGCGACATTGCCGGGTACTTGCCGATCACGAAGGGCGCCACGAGCTTGCCGGTGGAGCGATCTTTGTAACGGTAATACCAGCCCATCGATCGGCCTTTGCTTGCCTGACTGATCCTCGCACGTAAGCCCTGGCAGGTGGGATCACCTCGCCACTGGACCTCGCCTGGCTGTAGTCGTGTCCGCTCGAGCCAGGTTGCTGTTATTTGCTTTCTCTCTGCCAATGTACACCTCAAAAACACACAAGAGACCACTTGCCTCAATGTACACCTCAATGTACACTAAAATCAATAGATCTATGGAGAACCTTGGAGAGTATAGGAGAGTTATCCCGGCGCCAGTAGCCGACTCCCGATTTTATAGGCAGTGCGGTAAGTGCTGTAAATACAGGCTCTTTTGTCTAGAAAGAGCTTAATTGAAAGGGGATTCGGAGTGGTGCCCGGGACCGGAATCGAACCGGTACAGCCGTTAAGCCGGGAGATTTTAAGTCTCCTGTGTCTACCAATTTCACCACCCGGGCAGCGCGTGGAATACATCTTTAGGGCCCCATTGCGGGGCGGCGGAATCATAACACAGAAATTCTGGTGTTTGGCCCGATTACAGCCCGCTGCCGTCACTTTTTGAATGGGCCACATGCTACACTCGGCCATTGCCCGAATCCGGATATTTTGCCTCCATGCGCCGTCTGTTTCTCGCCATCGCCGGCTTGTTCCTGGCAGCAGTTATCGCGCTGCTCATTGCACTGCGCTCGCAGGCATTCGTGCTCAGTGCGGCCCATTGGGCTGTTGAAACCTTCAGTGGCTTGAGCCTGACACTGGTCGATCCCCATATTGATGTCTACGGGGGCCTCTTTTCAGCCAGCGAGGTCCATGTGGGCCCGGAGGGCGGTAGCGGCCCTGCCCTGCTGTCTGTGCTGAGTTTGAATGCCCGGGTGCCGGCCTCGGTGCGGGCGGAATCTGTGATGCTCTATGTCGCGGAGAGCGAGGAGGAGACAAACCCCCAACCCGTGGAGTGGGTGGGGTATTTACGCTGGCTGCCTACCGAACTGCGGGTTGGCCAGGTTCACCTGATCACCGCCTCTGCCAATACCTGGATATTCCCTCTAAAGGACCTGCGCGGCAACCGGCTGGACTCAGGCAACTACCGGCTGACCACTGGCGCAGACTACCAGGGTGAGCCATTACACGCTGTGGTAGACCTGCTGGCCGTAGATAAAGGCTGGGGGGCCACAGCCGCCGAGGCCACAATCCTGCTGACTGCCCCCCAGAGCGGCAGCGAAATCAAACTCACCGGCACCCTGGCCGGCACCACAGACGAGTTTGAGTACAGCTTTGAACTGGCCGCCAACTACAAGGATATTCGGGAGTTTCTCAAGGGCTTCGAGGGCGGCGGTGATCTGGCCGGGGAATTGCGCCTGCACGGGATATTGCAGGGCGACTCCCAGCAATTTACCTTGTCCGATACCAACTTTCTGCTCGATAACATGCCCGCCTACGGTTTTGAGGCGGGCGGCACACTGGAGTACGCTTTTAACGGGGAAAGCCGCATCGAGTTGGTGGGTACCGGCGAGCTGGATTCACTGTCCTATTTGTTGACGTGGGTTGACGTGGATGTGGCTGGCTTTGGCCGGGCGCAGAGCAGCCTGAAACTGAGCGGCAGCCTGGACAGGCCTGTTCTGGAGGCATTTCGGCTTGTTACCAGCAATGACCAGGGGCTTACCGTCAGTCTGAATGGTCGCTTGAACCTGTACGAAGATGAGTCGGGCGACGCGCCAGAGGCCAGCACGGTGTTCGTAGACCTGCAAGGCCCTTCCCTTGCGGTGCTGGACCAATGGCTGGGAGAGCAGCCCTATGATCCCGGCCCCTGGTGGGCCAGCGGGCGCATTACCGGGGACCCAGGCAAGCTTGCCGTAAACGATATCGTTATTGGCACCGGCACCCCGGATGGCCTGCAACTAAGGCTCACAGGTTCGGTGGGTAGCATCAGAGCACCGGGCGCGGGCCAGGAAGGTGAGAAAGATCAGACGGGCTATACGGTTGACGACATTGCCGTGCAGATATCCGCGCAGGTACCCGACTCAGCGGTGCTTGGCACCCTGCTCAAGCGGGAAGACATTCCTCCTCACCACACCATTTCGGCGAGCGCTGCGCTAACCGGTAGCGCTGAGCGGCTAGCGCTGGCGGAAGGCATGGTCACCGTGGCTGCCAGCGATCTACAGATGGATATCGGGCCCCTGGTGGCCGTTCTGGCCCCCACTTCAGAGCAGGTCGTTAGCGGTCTTGGCGGCCCGGTGGCCGTTGCCCTCAGCGACACTGCCGCGCTGTCCCAATACAGTAGCCTGCCCATGCCTGTGCTCGGGCCCCTGCAGCTGAACGGCACATTGAGCCAGCAGAAAGACACCTTTCAGCTATTGAATATCGTCGCCAATATTGGCACGGGCGAGTCGCAGATAACGACCACCGGGCGCATTGGCAATCTGATCGAGCTCAGTCAGGTTTCCCTGTCCAGCAAACTGCGGGGAATCGAGCTGTCGACGCTGCTGGCCCTGGCGCTGCCTGAATTCAGCTATCCCGGCACACTGGGGGCGCTGGCAGGCACTTTTACCCTGTCCGATAAGCAGGGAAGCTGGAACATTCCCGCGCTCTCCCTGACGGGGGGCACTGATGACACAGCCCTGTTTTTCGAGATCGAGGGCGAGGTTGCCGACCTGACGGGGCTCACCTCGGCAAATCTCGACTCCCGTTTCCGCCTGGACGACCCCGCATTGTTGCAGGCCCTATCGGGCCGGGCTCTGCCGCCAGCCAGTGGCAGTCTGGCAATCAAATCAACAGCGGAGTCTATTCTCGGCACACTCACGGCACAGCTTGGTCAGACCGAACTGCACGCCGAAGGCAAGGTTGCTCTGGCAGGCAAGGCGATACAGGCCGTTAGTCTGTCCTTAGACACCCCGCACTTGTACTTGCAGGATCTGGCGATCATGGCTGAGGACAAAGACACTTCTGCACAACAGGCGGCAGACGCAAAAGCGTCCAGTACCCTGCTGGAGAGTCTGCGGCGAAATGCACCGGCCTACCCCGTAGACATCAGCCTGAAAATCGATGGTATCAGCGGTGACTACAGCGCCATCGACAGCCTGCAGGTGCAATTGAGCGGCAGTGACAACCGCTACACCCTGGCACAATTTACAGCTCGCTATAACCAGGCGCTGACAGAAATTCGGGGCATTATTGATCTAAACCCGGACATGCCAGCGGTAAGCCTGGCGGGAGAGGCCACCACCCTGCCCCTTGGGGCCATCCTCAAGGATGTAGGTGTTAACGCCAACATTACCGGAGCGCTGACAATTCTCGGCGGGGTAACCGTAATGGGAGACAACCCTGAGGTGATGCTGGAGAATCTTAACGGCAGTTTGGCTTTCGCACTGGAGAAAGCCGTGATCGAGGGAGCAGCCTACGACCTTCTGGCTACTGATCTGCTGGCCTGGATTTACTCTGGGGCGCTCACGGATAAATCCACTTTCATCGATTGCACCATGGCGAAATTTCAGCTGCGCCAGGGTGTAGCCAAAACCGACAGCCTCTATATTGAATCGGCGAAAATGGTGGCGACGGGAAAGGCAGAATTCAATCTGGTAAAACAGTCGATGGATGTGCGTATCACGCCCCTGTCGAAATCACGCTTGCTACAGGTGCCCTCGGAGATTCGGCTGAAGGGCCCCATGAGCGACCCTAAAGCGGATATCTCCTCCATCAATGCCGTGGCGGATGCCACCACGGCCGCGTTAATGCTTATTCCCGATCTCACCCTGAAGCTGTTCGGTATCAATCAGGCCAGCTCGAAAGAGTACCGCCCCTGCCATGCCAGTCTGGCCGATTAGGCTTTCTGAAGCACCACGGCTTCGTGCTAGACTCGCAGGCGACAATAAAAACCCATTAAGGTCGACACATGGCATCAGCTCGAGGTGAATTCAGCTCTCGTTTCGGTTTTGTAATGGCTGCAGCTGGCAGCGCGGTGGGCCTGGGCAATATCTGGGGCTTCCCCACTCAGGCGGCCAGTAACGGCGGTGCGGCTTTTTTGCTGGTCTATTTGTTTGTGGCTTTTGTCCTGGCCTACCCCGCACTGATGGCCGAGTTGATTATAGGCCGCCATGCCCACGCCAATGCGGTCACTGCACTAAAGCGCGTATCCAACAGTAATACCCAGCGGGCCATCGGTGGCACGGCGGGCATTATCGGGATTATCGTCGCCAGCCTGATACTCAGTTTCTACGCCATTGTGGCGGGCTGGATGATGGCATTCTGCCTCTCTTCCCTGTTCGTCCTGTTAGGTGGCGACACGGCAGCTACCTGGCTCACGTCTTTTGGTTTCACACGCAATATCATTGGCATGCTGATATTCATGTTGCTCACGGTGGCCATTATCGCCCGGGGTGTTCAAGAGGGTATCGAGCGATGGTCATCACGCCTGATGCCGGCATTATTGACCACGTTGGTATTGCTGGCTGCCTACGTTCTAACGCTGGATGGTGCGGCCGAAGGTGTCAGGGTTTATCTGGTGCCGGATTTCGAACGCGCCTTCTCGCCGGATCTGATTCTCAACGCCATGGGCTCGGCTTTTTTCTCCCTGTCGTTGGGTGTAGGCACCATGTTGATCTACGGGTCTTACCTGGACGACAAGCAGAACCTTCCCCAGATCGGTGGCATGGTGACCGCCGTGGACATTGCCATCGCGGTTCTGGCGGGCTTTCTGGTCTTGCCGGCCATGTATGTGGCTCTGCACAATGGCGTGGAGATCTTTGCCGCCGATGGCACCCTGTTGTCTGAGGACACATTAATTTTCACGGTACTGCCAGCGCTGTTTAATACCATGGGGTTCGCGGGCACACTGGTTTCTCTGCTGTTTTTCTTCCTGATGAGTATCGCTGCGCTCACCTCCTCCATCTCCATGCTGGAGGTGCCGGTAGCCTACGTGGTGGAAGAAAAGGGAGTGGCCCGGCGCAAAGCAGCCTACCTGATCGGCGCGAGCATCGCCGTGGTGGCCACTGTCATTCTGCTGAACTTCGGAACATTGTTCGGGCTTGTAGTTGCGCTCACTACCCGCTACAGCCAGCCGTTGCTGGGCTTTGTATTTTGCGTTTACGCGGGCTGGATCTGGCACCGGGATGGGCTGCTACAGGAAGTGCGCAAAGGCAATCCGGATGTTGCCCAGGGCCTGTTCTGGAAAATATGGCCGTGGTGGGTGCGGGTGGTATGCCCGGTGGTCATCCTGCTTGTCTTTACCCAGTCGATACTGGGTTAAACAACCGGCGTCACGCGCCTACTTGAGCGTTATCTGCCCCTCCTCCTCTACCCGCTGGGTGGGAATCAGGCCCTTGAAATCAATCTTCGCGGTAAAACGGTAAGTCAGGTCATCTGTAGTCGTCTGCCCCAGGCTCGCCAGTAAGCGCAGCACCTTGAAAAGCTGCAGGCTGGCATCGAGGGTGACAACACCTTCGCTGTAACCCTCTATCACCGGAATATCCTTACTGACCCCGGTGATCACTTCCTGCCCCGCTAGCTCAATGCCGTAACTGATGCCCGCGATATTCAGCGTTTGTTCGTTGGGGTTTTGTATCCGCAACTTGATCTGGAAACGCGGGCCGGCCCCTTCCGAGGGCAGGCTGGAGAAGTCTTCCAGAGACACCCTGGGCGGGTCCATCGGCTCGGTAAGTGTTGCACAGCCGGTTATCAGTATCGACATCAAAAGCAGGGTGAGGAACGGGATGGGGGCACGATTGCGCATATGGCTATTCCTGCTAGATGGGGGAAGGACGGCTAAGGGGATTTTTTGCCCAGCACGTTGCGAAAGAAAAAAGTGGCATATGCAGCGCTGCCTGCAGCAAAGAGTATGGCCACCCAGTCACCTGTTCTGCTGTACATCCAGATGCTGAAAATAAACATGGCAACGGCCAGGACCAGCCCGATAATCCGCCCGACATGTGGCATAAACACTATTCCCGTTCAATTGAAAATTGTGTAACTATTTATTTTAGCGGGGGTTTCAAATATGGCGGAGAGGGAGGGATTTGAACCCTCGATACGTTGCCGTATACACACTTTCCAGGCGTGCGCCTTCGGCCGCTCGGCCACCTCTCCGTTGAGGCCGCGCATGATACCACAAGATACGGGCTGCGCCAGTCCCTGGCAGGCTATTGCCTGTTCAGTCGCGGCAGTGGCTGCGCCGTTGGGTTTGTGCTGCGGAACGGATTGATATCCAGCCCCCCCCGGCGGGTATAAAACGCCTGGATATGCAGAAACCCGGGAGCCAGCCGCTGATGTATGTGGCAGAACATGCGCTCCACACACTGTTCGTGGAACTCCTGGTGGCTGCGGTAGGCGATGATATAGCGCAACAGTGATTCTCGCACCAGTGGCCGGCCACTGTAATGTATCCACACGCTCGCCCAGTCGGGCTGGCCCGTCACCGGGCACAGTGAGCGCAGCAGATGGCTGTACAGCATTTCTTCCCTGTGGCCTGCGTCCTGCAGTTCCAGCATGTCCGCCGCTGGCTCTGCGCCCGCCACCCCGGCATCCAGCTCATCCAGGCAAATCCCTTCAAGACCGCCCCCCGCCAGGGAAGTGTCGTCCACGGCCAGCAGCTGCAGCTCTATATCAACACCGACAACCGCCGCAATATCGCGACGGATTATTTCCCGCACAATATCGCTGGACTCAAAGCGCGTGTTGTTCAGTGAATTGAGGTACAGCTTGAATGATTTGGATTCGACCATATTGGGCGAACCGGCGGGTATGGTGAAGCGACCGACAAAGCACACAGGCTTACCCGACGCATTGAGCCATGACATCTCGTAGGCATGCCACAGATCGGAGCCGCTGAAGGGCAGTGCACTGGACGTGATGATTTGTTCGCGGCCGGCGTTACGGGGTATCGGGTACAGCAGCTCCGGGGAATACGTATCCACCACCGCGGTCTGCCTGCCCAGCAGCATACCCTGCCCCTCCTCCGTACTCACAGTAGTACTACTGCCTCAACCGTTTGCCGGAATTCAGCAGATGCATGCTGAAGGCAAAGGCCAGTACGGTAAATATCGCTATCATGCCCATGGCAAAGGGTAAGCTGACATCAGAGACACCCAGCACGCCATAACGGAACGCGTTTACCACATAGACCAGCGGGTTCAACCTGGACACGCCCGCCCAGAAATCGGGCAGCATATCCATGGAATAAAACACCCCGCCCAGGTAGATCAGCGGTGTGAGCACAAAGGTGGGCACGATGGAAATATCGTCAAAGTTATTGGCGTACACAGCGTTGATAAAACCTGCTAATGCGAACAGTATCGATGTCATCAACACGATAAGAATCACCACCAGATAGCTGTGAATATGTAGCCGGGTAAAGAACAGGGATACGATGGTGACCACCACTGCAACCAGCAGGCCACGGGTGACACCACCGATCACGTATCCCAACAGAATAATGTAATTCGGTGTGGGAGAAACCAGCAGCTCCTCCACACTGTGGCTGAATTTGGAACCGAAAAACGAGGACACCACATTGGAATAGGAGTTAGTGACAATGGCCATCATGATCAGGCCGGGCACAACAAACTCCATGTAGGTAAAGCCGCCCATTTCCCCGATACGCGAGCCTATCAACGAGCCAAAGATCACGAAATACAGCGACATGGTAATGGCCGATGGCAGCAGCGTCTGGGTCCAGATACGCAGGAAACGGTGGATCTCCTTGCGGACAATAGTCATCAGGGCGATGTACTGTTCCAGGGGGCTCATGCCGCGCCCTCCACCAGGTTTACAAACATCTCCTCGAGACGGTTGGCGCGGTTGCGCATACTGCTGATGTGTATGCCATGACGGTTCAGTTCATCGAATAGCTGGTTGATGTACTGGCCCTTCTCCACGTCCACTTCCAGCGTGTGCGAATCCAGCCGCCGCACCTCGAAGCCTTCGATAGTGACCGCTTCCGGCACTTCCTCAACACAATCGAGAATAAATACCTCGCGCTTCAGGCGGCGCAGCAAATCCTTTATAGAGCCATTCTCCACGATCTCGCCGTTGTTGATAATGGCGATATGGCGGCACAGGGCTTCCGCCTCCTCCAGATAGTGGGTAGTGAGGATAATGGTAGTCCCGGCTGCGTTGATCTTCTTCAGGAAGCTCCACATGGAGCGGCGCATTTCAATGTCCACACCGGCGGTGGGTTCGTCGAGAATCAGCAGTTTGGGTTCGTGCACCAGGGCGCGGGCAATCATCAGCCGGCGCTTCATACCGCCGGACAGCATACGTGACGGCACGTTGCGTTTGTCCCACAGGCCCAGTTCCCTGAGGTACTTTTCAGCCCTTTGTTTGCCGAGTTCGGTGGGCAGGCCGTAATAGCCAGCCTGGTTAACCACTATATCCATGCCTTTTTCAAACTGGTTGAAATTGAACTCCTGTGGAACGATGCCGATATACTTCTTGGCGGCGGCAAAATCCTGGTCGATGTCGACATCAAATACCGACACCCGGCCGGCGGTCTTGGCCACCAGTGAACAGATGATGCCTATGGTGGTGGATTTCCCTGCTCCGTTGGGCCCAAGCATCGCAAAAAAATCGCCCTGCTGTACCTCGAGACTGATGCCTTTAAGGGCCTCAAAGCCATCGCCATATACCTTGCGAAGATTTTCAATGGTGAGTGCTGGTATCATGTCGTCCTTGATTGTTGCGCGCTAAATACAGCGCGACATTGTACCCGCATTCTTACCACCAAACGACATTAGCCATGAATGACGAACAATACCTTTTACACTGCCAGGCCCAGCTTGCAGAGTTTGCCAATACCCTGTCACAGCGCACAGAGGGCCTGGAGCAGGATGATGGCCTGCGTGTGCTCGCGGCGGAGTTCCAGCGGCTGGCGCAAGACCCTGCGGCCGACATATACAGCCAGGGGGGCACACTGGTAGACCGCTTATTCACAACCCACCCGGACTTCGCCCCCACGTTCCCCCGGGAACTGCTGTGGTTTATCGGTGGTGACTGCCTGCATTTCATGCCGGACGACGAAATTGCCGTCTATCAGCGCCTCGACGAGCAGCGCGGCCAGGCTGCCGCGCAGGGGGAAATTTTCGACCTTCGTTCAGCGCGCGCTAAGCTGCTGAACTTACAGTAAATTGTGCGGGAAATATGGGCGCGGGGGACTTGACGTACACCAGCTCTCTCCCTACAATGCGCGCCTCTTGTTTGAGACCAATGCGTCCCCTTCGTCTAGT
>TARA_R110001592_G_scaffold362149_1_pt1 | contig 23291 bp, 21 predicted proteins | sample TARA_R110001592 | Tara Oceans TARA_R110001592 (sample SAMEA4398387) | marine metagenome | biome: Polar Biome; feature: [SRF] surface water layer (ENVO:00010504); material: water (ENVO:00002006), including particulate matter (ENVO:01000060) such as... | depth 5 m | reverse complement strand
CTTTGAAACTTTGAATCTTTGAAACTTTGAATCTTTGAAACTTTGAAAAATGAAAATCTACACAAAGACAGGAGATAAAGGAACTACCTCATTATTTGGTGGTACCCGTGTCCCAAAACATCATATCCGTATAGAAAGTTATGGAACTGTTGATGAATTAAATTCGCATTTAGGTTTAATTCGAGACCAACCTATTAATCAGCATTATAAAGATTTAATTGTTCGTATTCAAGATAGATTGTTTACCATTGGAGCTATTTTAGCAACAGATCCCGAAAAAAATATATTAAAAAACGGAAAAGAACGATTGAATATTCCAAAAATTTCTTCAGAAGATATTGAACTTTTAGAACAAGAAATGGATACTATGAATGATGCTTTACCTCCTATGACTAGCTTTGTATTACCTGGAGGCCATCAAACAGTGTCATTCTGTCATATTGCGCGTTGTGTTTGTAGAAGAGCAGAACGTTTAGCCACAACACTTAATGACATTACTCCTATCGATTCACTCACCTTAATGTACCTAAACCGCCTTTCTGACTACCTTTTTGTATTGGCACGAAAGTTGTCCCAAGACCTGCAAGCAATTGAAATTAAATGGATTCCTAAAAAAGGGTAAGTCCAATGTGTCATTGCGAAACATTTGAAAAATGTTGTGGCAATCTATTTAATTAAAAAAGATTTGAATGTCCGTATTCATTCATAATACCATTTTTGTCATTCAGAATGGAGTGAAACGAAATGAAGAATCCATTAAAATCAATGCGGTTCCTCCTTTGTCGGAATGACAAAATTATTACATTTTCAGACTTATGACAAATTACGGACATTCAAAAAAAGATTAATACGTCACTAAGATCCTAAAAATGGAAATATAAAGAACCTTTGTTTTTAAAGGAATGATTGTTTTGCGTTAGGGATGACTCATTGATTACTGTTTTTAAACTAATGACATCGTGAATGCTATGCATTTGAAGTGAAAATCCTTTTTAAAACACTAGTAAATATGCGTCATTACGAGGAAGTATGCCGAAGCAATCTCTCTAAACAAAGGAGATTGCCACAGGAAATTATAAATTTCCTTCACAATGTCGGTTTAAAAAGATTATAACAAAAAACCCAACCCTCCCGATAGTTCGGGAAGGGCAACACCCAAATCAAAAAAATAAATTTCAGCTGTTTGTATTGTACAAAAACACGTTCTTAAAAATAATAATTAAATAATTCATTTTTTCCTTGTTTGTTTGAAGTAAAAATTTATTTTTGCAAAAAATTAAAACGATTATACCATGTATTGGACATTAGAACTAGCATCTTATTTAAGTGATGCGCCTTGGCCTGCAACTAAAGACGAATTAATAGATTACGCCATTAGAACTGGGGCGCCATTAGAAGTTGTTGAAAATTTGCAATCAATTGAAGATGAAGGCGATTCTTATGATTCAATTGATGAAATTTGGGCGGATTACCCAACGGATGACGATTATCTCTGGAATGAAGATGAATATTAATAAAGCATAAAGAAACGTTAAAAAGTCTCGATAAGAGACTTTTTTTGTGCTCTATATTTATAAAAACAGCATAACAAAATGTATCTTTGAATGCTTTTTTATAAAGCATATAAAAAATACAAAAAAATAAATTCACACTTTCACACTGAGCAACGTCGAAGTGTTAACATAATATATATTACCCATGAGTTTTTTAAATTCAGTATTAAAAGTATTTGTTGGCGATAAATCCAAACAAGATGTAAAAACTATTTTGCCAATAGTTAATCAAATAAAAACATTTGAAAAAACATTAGAAGCCTTGTCGCATGATGAACTAAGAGCTAAAACCTCAGAGTTTAAAGCAACTATTGCCGAAGCAAACAAACCAATAAACGATCAAATTGAAACACTCCTTGCTGAAGCTGAAGAAACAGAAGACATAGATAAGCGTGAAGATATTTATCTCGATATTGATAAGCTTAAAGATGAGGCATACACTATAACTGAAGATGTTTTAAATACAATATTACCCGAAGCTTTTGCCGTGGTAAAAGAAACCACAAAACGCTTTGTTAACAATACCGAAATTAAAGTTAATGCCAGTACGTTTGATAGAGAGTTATCTGGAACCAAAGACTATGTAACACTTGATGGAGACAACGCTATTTGGTCAAACTCTTGGGATGCCGCTGGAAAGCCTATTACATGGGACATGGTTCACTATGATGTGCAACTTATTGGAGGTATTGCGCTTCATCAAGGAAAAATTGCAGAAATGCAAACAGGAGAAGGAAAAACCTTGGTCGCAACGCTTCCTATGTATCTAAATGCTCTTTCAGGAAAAGGTGTTCATTTGGTAACGGTAAATGATTATTTAGCTAAACGTGATAGTGCGTGGATGGCACCTATTTTCCAATTTCATGGGTTAAGTATTGATTGTATAGATCATCACCAACCAAATTCCGAGGCTCGTAAAAAAGCCTATAATGCCGATATCACCTATGGAACTAACAACGAATTTGGTTTCGATTATTTGCGTGATAATATGGCGCATTCTCCAGGCGATTTAGTGCAACGTCCGCATCATTACGCAATTGTTGATGAGGTGGATTCTGTTTTGGTCGATGATGCCCGTACACCATTAATTATCTCCGGTCCTATTCCACAAGGTGAACGCCATGAATTTAATGAGTTGAAACCTAAAGTAGATGACATTGTAAGTGTTCAACGTAAATATTTAACTGGAGTGTTGGCCGAGGCAAAAAAATTAATTTCAGAAGGCGATACTAAAGAAGGCGGCTTAAAATTACTTCGCGTTTATCGTGGAATACCAAAAAACAAAGCTTTAATAAAGTTTTTAAGTGAAGAAGGTGTTAAGCAATTACTTCAAAAAACTGAAAACTTCTATATGCAAGATAACAACCGTGAAATGCCAACGGTTGATGCCCAATTATACTACGTGATTGACGAAAAAAACAATCAAATTGAATTATCCGATAAAGGTATTGAGTATTTATCAGGAAAGGATAATCCAAACTTTTTCATTATGCCAGAAATTGGACTTGAAATCGCAAAAATTGAAAATCAAAATCTCCCAGTTGAAGAAGAAGCCAAACTAAAAGAAGAATTGTTTAAAGATTTTGGTGTTAAATCTGAACGTATTCACACCCTTAATCAGCTCTTAAAAGCCTATGCCTTGTTTGAAAAAGACACCCAGTATGTGGTGATGGATAATAAAGTAATGATTGTTGATGAGCAAACGGGGCGTATTATGGATGGCCGAAGATATAGCGATGGATTGCACCAAGCTATTGAGGCTAAAGAGAACGTAAAAATTGAAGATGCTACGCAAACGTTTGCCACAGTAACGCTGCAAAATTACTTTAGAATGTATAGGAAACTGTCTGGTATGACTGGAACCGCAGTTACTGAAGCCGGAGAGTTTTGGGAAATTTACAAATTGGATGTGGTTGAAATCCCAACCAACAGACCTATAGTACGTGATGACAGAGAAGATTTAGTTTATAAAACCAAACGTGAAAAATATAATGCAGTCATCGACGAAGTAACACAACTTTCGGAAGCAGCACGCCCAGTGTTAATTGGAACAACGTCTGTTGAAATTAGTGAGTTATTAGGAAAAATGTTGACCATACGCAAAATTCCTCATAACGTCTTGAATGCTAAAATGCATAAAAAAGAAGCCGATATTGTTGCCGAAGCAGGACAACCCGGTCAGGTTACAATAGCAACCAACATGGCGGGCCGTGGTACAGATATTAAGTTAGCTGAAGCAGTAAAAGCAGCTGGCGGACTTGCTATTGTTGGCACCGAGCGTCATGATTCACGTCGTGTTGACAGACAGTTGCGTGGACGTGCCGGTCGTCAAGGAGATCCGGGAAGTTCACAGTTTTATGTGTCGCTCGAAGATAACTTGATGCGTTTATTTGGTAGTGAACGTATTGCTAAGATGATGGATAGAATGGGATTAAAGGAAGGCGAAGTCATTCAGCATTCCATGATTTCAAAATCTATTGAGCGCGCCCAGAAAAAAGTAGAAGAAAACAACTTTGGAGTTCGTAAGCGTTTACTGGAATATGACGATGTCATGAATGCGCAACGTGAAGTGGTTTATAAACGCAGACGTCATGCCTTACATGGTGAACGCCTTCGTGTAGATTTAGCCAATATGATTTTTGATACTTCTGAAATTATTTGTGAAAACAATAAAGGAGCGAATGATTTTAAAAACTTTGAGTTTGAATTAATTAGGTATTTTTCAATGCCTTCTCCTATTTCAGAAACAGAATTTGGAAAGTTAACCGCTCAAGAAATTACTTCTAAAATTTATAAAGCATCCTTTGATCATTATAAAGAAAAAATGCTTCGGAATGCTGAAATAGCATACCCCGTTATCAAAAATGTGTATGAAACGCAACGCGATAAATTCAAGCGCATTGTTGTTCCTTTTACCGATGGCATCAAGACTTTACAAGTGGTCACCGATCTTGAAAAAGCCTATGAAACTAAGGGTAAACAATTAATTACCGATTTTGAAAAAAATATTGCGCTAGCCATTATTGACGATGCTTGGAAAACACATCTTCGTAAAATGGATGAATTAAAACAATCCGTTCAATTGGCTGTTCATGAGCAAAAAGACCCACTGTTAATTTATAAATTTGAGGCTTTTGAGTTATTTAAAGCTATGATTGACCAAGTAAATAAAGATGTGATTTCATTCTTGTTTAAAGGTGAATTACCTACCGAAACTCAAAATACCATTCAAGAAGCAAGAGTTAGAAAACAAGAAAAACTGCAAACTCAGAAAGACGAAATTCCAAATATGGATGAGCGCTCTGCACAAAATAGAGCTGCTGGCAATACACAACGCCAACCAGAGGTTGTTGAAACCATTGTAAGAGACCACCCGAAAATCGGACGGAATGATCGCGTTACCATTAAACATGTTTTGAGTGGCGAAAATAAAACCATAAAATATAAACAAGCTGAACCTTTGATCACTAAAGGGGAATGGGTTTTAGTTGAAGATTAAAATTTTTTAATTATATTTTAAAAGAGGCTGTCTGAAAAGTGCCATTCTGAATAAAAATGAAGAATCTATTGAAAATCAAATTATTGATAATTAGGTAAATAAGATTTTTCGACTACGCTCAAAATGACAATCAAAACACTTTTAAGACAGCCTCTTTTTTATGGCATTATCAGAATTATTTGAAATTGATATTTTAGAGAAAATTGACTACCTTATATTGATGTCTAGCATTAAACACCACCAATTTTATAATTTGCCATTGTTCATGGTTTTTGAAGAAAATGAATTCGACCAATAATAACCTTCTTCTAATAAAATTATTCCACACATTAATTTGGTTTATTTTTGTTGTGGTAATTTTCTTTGTTCTATATTCAGGAATTTCAAATAACATTAATCTCTATACCTGGATTGGCATTGGATTAATTATTGGAGAAGGCATTGTTTTGCCAGTCTTTAAAATGTTTTGTCCGTTAACAGTTTTAGCTAGAAAATATTCTGATTCACAAAAAGAAAATTTTGATATTTTTCTCCCAAATTGGTTGGCAAAATATAACAAGTTGATATTTACCTCAATATTTCCAATTGGTTTAATACTTGTTTTATACCGTAGTATTTAAAGTAATTGTAATTAATCAATTATTTTAAAAGATCCTGTAATGCTGGTTTTAAATGATGGAATTTAAAATCAAATCCCGCCTCTTCTATTTTTTTTGAACTAGCCCGTTGACTTAAATATAGCAAAGTGTGCATGTCGCCTAAAATTAATTTCATTGCAAATTTTGGAATATTTGGCATCACCAAAGGTTTATTTAATACCTGAGAACACAGTCTTGTAAATTCTTGATTGCTAACAGGATTAGGAGCTACAGCATTATAAACACCTTCTAATTTATTAATTAAAATATATAAAAATAGTTTAGCCAAATCTCGTATATGAATCCAAGATTGCCAGTGTTCACCAGATCCAAAAGCAGCCCCCAACCCAAATTTTATGGGTTTTACAATAGCTGGCAATGCGCCTCCTTGATTGGACAATACCAACCCTATCCTTATTTTTGAAACAGCAATATTTAACTCTGCAAATGTATCAACCACCTGTTCCCATTCTTTTACAACCTTACTTAAAAAGCTAGTATCACCTTCTGAATATGTTTCGTCATAATAATTTAAAAGTGAATCGGGATAGATACCAATCGCACTCGCCGAAATTACCTGTTTAACTTGATTTGGGGTTTTTTTTAAACTTTCAACCAAAAGGCGTGTTGTATCTAGTCGGCTTGATACTATTTCCTTTTTATAACGGGGTGTCCAACGTTTAGAAACAGTCGCTCCAGCTAAATGAATAATAGTTTCAACTTCCTTAAAGCAATCGATATCTATCTCTTTCGCTTTTGGATTCCAATAAAACCCCTGATAATTTTCAGATTTTAAAAGTTTAGATTTACTAGTGGTTAAATAATTAACGTCAATATTGTTTTTATGGAAACACGTTACGATCTCTTTTCCAATTAATCCAGTTGCTCCTGTAATTAATACACGCATTCCCTTTTTTTAATAAAGTTACAAAATACAATGCTATTGCAATTTAGAATTAGGTTAGGTTTAACATATGAATGATAAAAATCGCTGTGTCGAATGCTTTTTGCTTAAAAGCCGAAAGCATTTAGCTATGCCCAACGATTCGCTTTTTTCCTCGCGCGTAACATTTTGGCTTACGCCGAATGCTCAGAGCCTTTTGGTGGCTCTGAGCATTTCACGTTTTCCAGGTGGCCCAGGTAATTTTTCTACCTTAAATCCAACAGCTTGCATGGCTCGTCTTACACTTCCTTTAGCTGAATACGTTACTAAAACACCATTGTCCTTTAAAGCATTGTACATTTTTTGAAATATGGATTCTGTCCATAGTTCAGGTTGAACCCGTGCTCCAAAAGCATCAAAATAAATAAGATTATACGCATTGGTATCCTTTATTTCAGAAAAAAATTTCTTCTGTTTATTTAAAGTAAAATACGGTACAGTTTGTTGTTGAGTGTCCCAATGAGATAGATGCAATAATTCAAACAATTTGTCTCCATTAGTAACATGAAGTTGAGTAGGATAATTTAATTGATGGATTTCATCCATGACCACAGGATAAGCTTCAATTCCAGTATAATCTGTGGAAATACCAAGTTTTTCCGATTCAAGCATTGTAATAAATGCATTTAAACCTGTACCAAAACCAATTTCTAAAATGGAAATAGGCTTATCAAAATCCATATTACAATCTAAAAAAAATTGCAATCCATGTTTTATAAACACATGGTAAGCTTCCTGAATGGCACCATGTTTAGAGTGGTATTGTTCATCCCATTCTGGCAAATGAATAGTTGAAGAACCATCGCCCGTAATAACAATTTTGCGCTCCAAATTAAATTTTAAACATTTTGTTGTAAATGTACCCTTTTTTTGAAGACGATTTTACTTAAATTTGTTCTGTAAAGATTATGAGTTATGAATACATTAACCAGTGACATAGAAATAATAAAATCGAAAACAACCAAAATACAAGATGTAGATTTTGAAAATCTAAGTTTTGGTAGTACATTTTCAGACCACATGTTGGAATGCAATTATAAAGATGGAAAGTGGCAAACACCCAAAGTAGTACCTTATCAAGCTATTACTTTAGATCCTTCTGCTAAAATTTTTCATTATGGTCAATCGGTTTTTGAAGGAATGAAAGCTTATAAAGATGCTAAAAATGATATTTATTTATTCAGACCATTAGATAATTGGAAGCGTTTAAATATTTCATCTAAACGACTGGCCATCCCAGAAGTGCCAGAGAGCTATTTTATGGAAGGCTTAAAAACCTTATTAAAAGTTGATAGCGACTGGATTCCTAAAAAAGAGGGGAGTTCACTATACATCAGACCGTTTATTTTTGCAACTGGCAAAGGTTTTCATGCGTCTCCATCAAATGAGTATAAATTTATTATCGCCTGTGCTCCTTCTGGTGCTTATTTTGCTGGAAAAGTGAACGTTTTAATTGAAGAAACCTATTCGCGTTCCGCCAATGGTGGCGTAGGATTTGCAAAGGCCGGTGGAAATTATGCCGGACAGTTTTACCCAACGCAATTGGCCGTTGAAAAAGGATACCAGCAAGTTATTTGGACAGATGATAATACGCATGAGTATATAGAAGAAGCTGGCGCTATGAATATTTTTATCAGAATTAATGATACCTTAATAACCGGTCCAACCAGTGATCGAATTTTAGATGGTATTACTCGTAAAAGCATTATAGACCTAGCTAAAGTGGAAGGAATCGCAGTGGAAATAAGAAAAATTTCAGTTCATGAAGTGGTTGCTGCTGCAAAAAAGGGTACCCTTAAAGAAATGTTTGGTGCTGGAACAGCAGCTGTTATTTCACCAATTTCCGGATTTGGTTATCATGGTGAAGATTTTGAAATTCCTGAAATTGACAATACCTACGCTAGCTTTTTAAAAAAACGTATTACCGATATTCAAACAAATAAGAGCGAAGATCCGTTTGGGTGGAGATATAAAGTAGAATAATCTTAAACCTTATTATAATAAAAAAGAGAAGCAAAATTAGGAGGGCACTGAAAAAGCCCCTTAAAGAAATTGAAATAAAGTTGAATAAAAAGGAGCGGAAACATTACATTTTCCGATCTTCTTTTATGTGTCTTTTCTTCTGATTAACAAAGACCTAAGTGTGTTATTACAACCGCAAGAAATTCAATTAAGTGCATATTCTGATTTATATGATTTAATTGTACCGAAGGATAATCTTCTCAGGAAGATCAATGAATTGGTAAACAAATTATTGTATATTTTAAATGTCTAGACTTTAAGAATCTGGATGCATAAAACGTTGTTTTGTCAACAATTGCTCTTCAGTTTCTACATGATTATCATCAGGCACACAACAATCTACAGGGCAAACGGCAGCACATTGTGGTTCATCATGAAAGCCTTTACATTCCGTGCATTTATCGGGAACAATGTAATACACCTCATCACTCACAGGTTCTTGAGTTTCATCGGCATCTACTTCTTTTCCATTGGTTAAAACTACTTTTCCTTTTAAACTGGTGCCGTCACTATAGCGCCAATCATCAGCGGCTTCATATATTGCGGTATTTGGACATTCAGGTTCACAAGCACCACAATTTATACATTCATCGGTTATTATAATTGCCATAGCATTTTTTTCTATTTAAAATTTTCATTTTTGAAAAATTACTGAAAAATTTTTCATTATCAAGAATTCACAGAAATTTATTTTAGCTTTTAAAAAAGTAAGCCTAAAAAAATTTCGTTCATTTCATTTTTCTAACTTTGCAGTCGCTAAAATAATGCCAAAACCATTCATAACCAAATACAGAATGAATTTACAGCAAAGAATTAACGCTTTTGTGAAATTAGGGGATTTTCTAAGTCAATTCTCTAATGAAATCGCTCAAAAAAAGGAACATATTGAACACAACGAGCTATTCTTTGAAGGATTTAAGCATCAATTAAAATTAGCCGAAGAGAACAACGGATGGTTTAACAAAGAAAATATGGCATTCGCCATAAATAGTTGGGTCGAATCGTTAACTGCTGAAAATTTAAACGGATGGCTTAGCCCTTTTGCTATTAATATAAATTCGCCCAAGAAAGTGGCCATTATTATGGCTGGAAATATCCCACTAGTAGGCTTTCATGATTTTGTTTCAGTCTTAATAACTGGTCATCACGCATTAATTAAACAATCCTCGAACGACAAGCACTTACTCCCCTATTTGGCTAAATATCTCGAATTTGTAGAATCTGGATTTAAAGGAACCATCTCATTTACGGAAGAGAAACTTGAAAACTTTGATGCTGTTATAGCTACTGGTAGCAATAATACAGCACGCTATTTTGAATATTATTTTAAAGGCAAGCCATCTATAATCAGGAATAACAGAAACTCTGTTGCCGTTTTATCGGGTAATGAAACTCTAGAAGATCTTCAATTACTTTCTGAAGATATTTTTAGATATTACGGATTAGGCTGCCGTAATGTCTCAAAATTATTCGTTCCAAAAAATTATAATTTCGATTTGTTTTTTCAAGCCATGTACCATTGGCATCCTATTATTGAAAAAGCTAAATACGCCAATAATTATGATTATAACAAGGCCGTGTATTTAATGAGCGAATTTGATATGTTGGAAAACGGGTTTTTAATGATTAAAGAAGACGAACGTTTTGCGTCACCAATTGCAACCGTTTTTTATGAATATTATGCTTCCAACAACTTATTGAAAGAAAAACTGAGCAACGACAAGGATAACATTCAGTGTATTGTTTCCAATGGATTTACCGAAAATGAAATTTCTTTTGGAGAGACTCAAAAACCGCAGCTTTGGGATTATGCAGATGACATTAATTCTATTGAATTTTTATTAACAATATGACAAAAAAATTATCGATTTTATAACATAAAATAGTCAATTAATTAGGAACTTTGCATCTTATACTTATCATAAAAAAAATGAAAAAACATAACTTTAGTGCTGGACCAAGTATTTTACCTCAAGAAGTTTTACTAAAGGCATCACATGCCGTAATAGATTTTAACAACGAAGGCCTGTCATTGCTGGAAATATCACACAGAAGTAAGTCTTTTGTTGATGTTATGGAAAAAGCCAGATCCTTAGCGTTAGAACTTTTAGGGTTGGAAGGCAAAGGTTATAAAGCTTTGTTTTTACAAGGTGGCGCAAGTACACAATTTTTAATGGTAGCTATGAATCTTTTAGAAAAAAGAGCCGGCTATTTAAACACAGGAACGTGGAGCGCAAAAGCTATTAAAGAAGCCAAACTTTTAGATGATATTTATGAAGTAGCCTCTTCAAAAGAAGCTAATTACAATTACATTCCGAAAGGATATGATATCCCAGAAGATTATGATTATTTTCACTGCACATCTAACAACACTATTTTCGGAACGCAAATTAAATCATTTCCTAATTCACCAATACCAATGGTATGCGATATGAGCAGTGATATTTTTTCACGCGTTTTGGATTTTTCAAAATTTGATTTGATATATGCCGGCGCTCAAAAAAACATGGGGCCCGCAGGAACAACTCTAGTTGTTGTTAAAGAAGATGTTCTTGGGAAAGTATCGCGAAAAATCCCTTCAATCATGGATTATAAACTTCATATTGAAAATGGAAGTATGTATAATACGCCTCCTGTTTTTGCAGTCTACACCTCCATGCTTACGCTTGAATGGATAAAAAGCTTAGGTGGCATTGCTAAAATAGAAGCGATGAATGAGACCAAGGCAACAGTGATGTATTCTGAAATAGATTTAAACCCATTATTTAAAGGATATTCTACGAAAGAAGATCGATCTTTTATGAATGCAACCTTTACCCTTCAAAAAGAAAATTTAAAAGACACTTTTGAAACCATGCTGAAAGAGGCAGGTATTAGTGGTTTAAGTGGCCATAGAAGTGTTGGGGGCTATAGAGCATCTATGTACAACGCCTTGCCTTTAGATAGTGTTAAAGCACTCGTAGAAGTAATGAGCGAATTGGAAAGCAAAGCATAAAAACAGTTTGCAGTAAACAGTAGCAGTCCCGATAGCAATCGGGAGCAGGTGCTTACTCAAGCCCATAAAAAAACTGTCATTCCGAACGAAGTGAAGGAATCCCATTATAAGATTGCCTCGTCATACTTCCTCGCAATGACAAAAAATAGAATTAATTTTAAGTTGAATCGTTAATCGTTCGTAGAACTTTTAACTTTTAACTTCTAACTTTTAACTTAGATAAATGAATGTATTAGCAAACGACGGTATTTCGCAAACTGGAAAAGAAGCTCTAGAAAAAGGTGGCTATGAAGTTATTACAACTACTGTAGCACAAGAGCAATTATCAAATTATATCAACGAAAAACAAATTAGTGTATTGTTAGTTCGTAGTGCCACAACCGTGCGTAAAGATTTGATTGATGCCTGCCCAAGTTTAAAAATAATAGGCCGAGGTGGTGTTGGAATGGACAATATTGATGTTGAATATGCAAAAAGTAAAGGTATTCATGTTATAAATACGCCAGCATCCTCTTCGCATTCAGTTGCCGAATTAGTGCTTGGCCATTTTTATGGATTAGCCCGTTTTTTACATAATTCAAATAGAGATATGCCTTTGGAAGGTGATACTAATTTTGGTAAATTAAAGAAAGCATATGCAAATGGTATTGAACTTAAAGGCAAAACCTTAGGCGTTTTAGGTATTGGCCGAATTGGACAAGCAACAGCAAAAGTGGCTTTAGGTGCTGGAATGAAAGTTATGGCATACGATCCTTTTATTGAAAAAGTTAATTTACAATTAGACTTTTTTGACGGTCAAAAAGTAAATTTTGAAATAAAAACCATTTCAAAAGAAGCCGTTTTAAAACAATCAGATTTTATCACCTTGCACGTCCCTGCCCAAAAGGAATATGTTATAGGAGCAGCAGAATTTAAAATAATGAAAGACGGTGTGATTCTTGCAAATGCTGCACGTGGTGGCGTGGTAGATGAAGCTGCTCTGGTAAAGGCTATTGAAAGTGGAAAGGTTGCTGGTGCTGCTTTAGATGTTTTTGAAAATGAACCTAAACCAGAAATTCAGTTATTAATGAATCCTTGCTTGTCATTAACACCCCATACTGGTGCTGCAACTAATGAAGCCCAAGATAGAATTGGCACAGAATTGGCTGAACAAATAATAAGCATTCTTGGTTAAATACGTTGTAACCAAATCAATAATAGAGTCCTAGATTTTAAATGTCTAGGACTTTTTTTTGTATATTGAAAACCATATTATTTGAATGTCCGTAATTTGTCATAAGTCTGAAAATATAATGATTTTGTCGTTCCGACAAAGGAGGAACCGCATTGATTTTCAATAGATTCTTCATTTCGTTTCACTCCATTCTGAATGACAAAAATGACATTATGAATGAATACGGACATTCAACCATATTATAAATCATTTTAAATTAAATAATTATGCCTGGAATATTAGATTTATTAAACAGTGACCTGGGGAAAACAATTATTAGCGGCGTTTCTAGTCAAACCAAACAACCCGTAAATAAAACACAGGATGTTTTAACCATGGCCTTACCTGTTTTAATGACCGCAATGAAACGAAATGCGGCGACACCTCAAGGAGCGGAAGGATTATTAGGAGCCATAGGAAATAACCATTCCGGAAGCATCTTAGATAATCTTGGAGGATTATTTGAAGGCGGTGTGGACTCAAGTGTTTTAGATGACGGTGGAAAAATATTAGGCCATGTTTTAGGTGGGAAACAAAAAAACGTTGAAATGGCATTGAGTCAGAAATCCGGTATTGATGCAGGTTCTGTGGCTCAAATATTAAAAGTTGCTGCGCCCATATTAATGGGAGTTATAGGAAGTCAAGCCAAAAAGCAAAATGTAAATAATGCCAGAGGGCTTGAAGGATTATTAGGTGATTTACTTGGTGGTAATTCTGCTAAAAACGAACAAAGTTTTTTAGAGTCCATGCTTGATGCAGATGGTGATGGCAGCATTATAGATGACGTTGCTGGTATGGTGTTAGGAGGTTCTAAAAAGAAAGGCGGTCTTGGTGGTTTACTAGGTGGTCTTTTTGGAGGAAAATAAAATTATTTCAAATTTATTTTATAACGCCAATTACTTTTGATTGGTGTTTTTTTAAATATTCCAAAAAACAAGGAATTAAATAATGAACCTTGAAATGTTATTCAACGCGCTTTAAGCCATCTAAATCAATTATTTTTATTTGTTTACCGATGGTAGCAATTAAATCTTCTTTTTTAAACTGAGATAATACTCTAATTGTGGACTCGGTGGCTGTGCCAATAATATTTGCAAAATCTTCTCTGGATAATAAAACACTTAAAGTACCATCGGGTTTTGTCCCAAAACTGTCATTTATGTAAATCAACGTTTCTGCTAAACGCTGCCTAACCGATTTTTGAGCCATATTTACAATTATGTCATCTGCTTCTTTTAAATCTATCGCCATTTCCTTCAATAAATCAAACGTAAAATTTGTGTTTTTTAGAAGATCATTCAAAATCTCATTTTTCGGAATAAAACATAATTCCATATCGTTTAAAGCAACAGCGCTAAGATTAACACATTCGTCACTTACCGTAGAGCGTTGCCCGAGCAACTCCCCTTTAACAACTAATTTTATAATTTGGTCCTTACCATTTGAACTCAGCTTGGTAAGCTTACAGATACCCTCCTTAATACAATATATTCCTTTTAGGGTATCTCCTTCCTCAAATATAACTTCACCTTTTTTTACAATTCTTGAAGTTTTACACGCTGAGATCCTTACCAACTCTTCTTGACTCAATGTTTTTAAAGAGTTGAATTGTTTAACAATACATTGTTCGCACTTACTCATGATTATTATTAAAAGAATGGTAAATTTACGTAATAAGAGCCAAATTTCATATTTTATGAACATGACATATATCATATTTCATAAAGTGTGTATTTAAAACCTTTACGGCAGGTATAAAACAGAGCAAATAAATTTATGGAACATCAAACATGTTTCCACTGTGGTTTAGATTCACAAAATTCCAACATTATATTTGATGGAAAACCATTTTGCTGTAACGGTTGTAAAACTGTTTATGAAATTTTTTCTGTAAATGACTTAACCTGCTATTACGATTTACAGCAAGCACCAGGTGCCACACCTAAAGACATTGATGGGAAATACAATTTTTTAGAAAACACAAAAATTATTGAACAACTTTTAGAATTCAATGATGGTAAAACTCAAATTATAACCTTATATATTCCGCATATTCACTGTAGTTCATGTATTTGGATTCTGGAGAACTTAAAAAAAATCCATCCTTCTGTAAACGCCTCGATTGTGAATTTTGGAAAGAAAAATGTAAGAATTACTTTTGATTCGGAATCACTCTCACTTAAAGATTTAGTGATCTTATTAAATAGCATTGGATATGAGCCATTTATTAGTTTGGATGATTTTAGTACAGGCAAAAAACATATTGACCGCTCATTGATCTACAAATTGGGTATTGCTGGTTTTGCTTTTGGAAACGTCATGTTTTTATCATTTCCAGAATATTTCGACCTATTTACAAATACATCTGGAGGGAATGACTTTTGGCTGGAACACTATAAACCATTGTTTAGATGGCTTATGTTTGTATTCTCATTGCCCGTTGTTTTCTATTCAGCTCAAGAATATTTTATATCTGCTTATAAGGGTCTTCGCACTAAGCTTTTAAATATCGATGTTCCCATTGCATTAGGCATTTTGGTGTTATTTTTAAGAAGTACAATTGACATTATTTTTAGCTTTGGCCCAGGTTTTTTTGATAGTCTCACAGGATTGGTATTCTTTTTATTGTTAGGCAAATTTTTTCAACAGAAAACATATTCCTTTCTATCGTTTGAACGCGATTACAAATCATACTTTCCTATTGGTATTACTAAAATTTTAACCGATGGAAAGGAAGAATCCATTCAAGTATATGATATTGAAAAAGGAGATAGATTATTGATTAGAAATGAAGAATTGATTCCGGTTGATTCTATATTAATAAAAGGCAATGCCCGGATAGATTACAGTTTTGTTACTGGAGAATCAAAAGTGGTCGATAAACTATCTGGCGATAAACTATTTGCAGGAGGAAAACAACTTGATGGAAGTATTGAGATCGATGTTTTAAAATCGGTTGAACAGAGCTATTTAACACAACTTTGGAGTAATGATGTATTTAAAACAAACAAGGAACAATCATTTACGTCGATCACTAATAAAATAAGTCAATATTTTACTATTGTGATACTATCTATTGCCATACTCGCAACTAGTTACTGGATATTTATGGACTCCAGCAAAGCCTTAAATGTTTTTACCGCAGTCTTAATTATTGCCTGTCCGTGTGCTTTTGCGCTCTCTGCTCCTTTCACCTTAGGAAATATTTTACGCATTTTAGGTAATAAAAAGTTCTATTTGAAAAATGCCGGCGTTATTGAACAATTAGCTAAAATCAATACCATTATTTTTGACAAAACCGGAACAATCACCGCTAATAAAGATGCTACCATACAGTATGAGGGAACCCAACTTTCAGTCGAAGAAGAATCATTATTAAAAAGTACATTAAGAAGTTCTAATCACCCTCTAAGCAGATCGCTATATAATCTGTTACATGAACATGATATTTTACCATTGGATACCTATCAAGAATATCTAGGTGAAGGCCTTGAAGGCCAATACAAACTAAATCAAATAAAAGTTGGATCTGCTCCTTTTGTTGGATGTGTAAACGATATGGCATCTTTAAATACTGCTGTTCATATAAGCAGTAATAGCGCTTACAAAGGAAAATTCACATTTTATAATGCTTATAGAAAAGGTTTGTCGTCGCTATTTAACATATTAAAAAAACATTATGATTTGGTAATCCTTTCCGGTGATAATGAAGGAGAAAAAGAAAATTTAACTAAATTACTTCCTGCTAAAACCAAATTGTTGTTTAACCAAAAACCCGAAGATAAATTAGAATACATAAAATACCATCAAAGCGAAGGGGCCAATGTATTAATGATTGGAGATGGATTGAATGATGCTGGTGCTTTGGCGCAAAGTAATGTAGGCATTGCCATTTCAGAAAACGTCAATGTGTTTTCACCAGCTTGCGATGCTATTTTAGACGCTTCAAAATTTACTCAAGTGCATGAATATATTAATTTAGCCAAAACAAGTTTAAAAATTATTAAATGGAGTTTTGTATTGTCATTTGTTTATAATATAATTGGTCTTTATTTTGCCATAACCGGGCAATTAGCCCCTGTTTTTGCTGCCATACTAATGCCTTTAAGTTCTATAAGTATAGTTGGTTTCACAACGCTTACTACGAATATTGCTGGCAGAAAATTAAAATAGAATATGATATATATCATTTTATTAGATAAACCATGAAAGTATTTTTAACTCTTTATATAAATTAGGGTATGAGTGCCATTTATTTAATGTTAGCTGCAAGTGTTATTGTAGCCATTATTTTTTTTATTGCTTTTATCATAGCCGTACGAAATGGTCAATATGATGACAGTTATACCCCTTCAGTCCGAATGCTTTTTGAAGACGAACTCGTTAAAGAAAAATCCACTAAATCAATTAAAACCAAACAAGATTAACAATTAAAACTATGGAAGTGCAACAATTTCATTACGATAATAAAATCGTTAAAAACTTTATCTATGCAACCATTCTTTGGGGTGTTGTAGGGATGTTAGTAGGTCTGCTATTAGCATTTTTATTTTTATTTCCTAATTTAACTGAAGGTATATCATGGTTAAGTTTTGGTCGCTTAAGACCATTACATACCAATGCGGTCATTTTTGCCTTTGTTGGAAATGCTATTTTTGCTGGCGTTTACTATTCATCTCAGCGATTACTTAAAGCAAGAATGTTTAGCGATGTTTTAAGTAAAATTAATTTCTGGGGATGGCAACTTATTATTGTGGGTGCCGCTTTAACCTTGCCCTTTGGCTTTACAACTTCTAAAGAATATGCCGAATTAGAATGGCCTTTTGATATTCTAATCGCCGTAATTTGGGTAGTATTTGGTTGGAATCTTATTGGAACCATTTTAAAAAGAAGACAACGCCATTTATATGTGGCTATATGGTTTTATATAGCAACATTTGTAACTGTCGCCGTTCTTCATATATTTAATAGTTTAGAATTACCTGTAAGTGCATTAAAAAGTTACTCGGTTTATGCAGGTGTTCAAGACGCGTTGGTGCAATGGTGGTATGGTCATAACGCCGTGGCATTCTTTTTAACGACTCCTTTTTTGGGCTTGATGTATTATTTTGTGCCAAAGGCAGCAAATAGACCTATATATTCATACAGACTATCCATTGTTCATTTTTGGTCATTAATTTTTATATACATCTGGGCTGGACCGCATCATTTATTATATACAGCATTACCAGAATGGGCTCAAAACTTAGGCGTGGCCTTCTCTGTTATGTTATTAATGCCTTCTTGGGGTGGGATGATAAACGGATTACTGACCCTCCGTGGTGCCTGGGACAAAGTAAGAACCGATCCTGTTTTAAAATTTATGGTAGTGGCTATCACAGGATACGGTATGGCAACCTTTGAAGGGCCAACTTTATCTTTAAAAAATGTCAATGCCATGGCGCATTTTACGGACTGGATTATAGCCCACGTACACGTAGGTGCCTTAGCGTGGAATGGTTTCTTAGCATTTGGTATGATTTATTGGTTGGTACCACGATTATTTAAAACAAAACTATTTTCTGTTGGATTGGCAAATCTTCACTTTTGGGTTGGTACCCTAGGAATTATATTGTATGCCTTACCCATGTATGTCGCTGGTTTTACACAATGGTCAATGTGGGAACAATTTAATCCTGATGGCACTTTAGTATATGGTAATTTCTTGGAAACAGTGACAGAGATTATGCCAATGTATTGGATGCGAGCTATCGGTGGTACTCTATATATAACAGGAATGCTTATTTTAGTTTACAATATTATAGCAACCATAAGAGTAGGTAGCCCTGTTACTGATGAATTAGCAGAAGCACCAGCATTAGAGAGGGTTTCTAAAAAACGCTTAGCTGGCGAAGGATGGCACTCATGGCTAGAACGTAAACCTGTTAAATTAACCATTTTGGCTACTATTGCCATTCTTATCGGTGGAATTGTTCAAATTGTACCTACCATATTGGTAAAATCAAATATTCCTACCATTGCCAGTGTAAAACCATACACGCCCCTAGAGCTTGAAGGACGTGATATTTACATTCGTGAAGGTTGTGTGGGTTGTCACTCTCAAATGATACGCCCTTTAAGATATGAAGTAGAACGATATGGCGAATACTCCAAAGCTGGAGAATATGTGTACGACCATCCATTTTTGTGGGGCAGTAAGCGTACAGGGCCAGATTTACACCGTATTGGAGGAAAATATAACGATAATTGGCACTTTAACCACATGTATGATCCACAGGCATTGAACAAAAAATCCATAATGCCAAGATATCAATGGCTTCTTAAAAACAAACTTGATAAGTCGCTCACAGAGAAAAAAATGGAAACGATGGTGAGTCTAGGTGTTCCATATACTGAAGAAGAGATTGCCAATGCCCAGCAAGAAATGACAGATCAAGGAACTCAAATTGAACAAAACCTGTATAGTGACCCGGACTTTGTTGAAAGTTATGAAGCTGATAAAAAAGATGCTGTGGAAAACGGTCGGGATTTTGTTGAGATGAAAAACCGTGAAATCGTTGCTTTAATTGCTTATTTACAACGGTTAGGAACGGATATTAAAGTTAAAGATGTACAATAATCAAATAATCTAAAAAAGAAAACATGTTGAACTTCGCTAAAAACTACATGGAAACTATTTCAGGAATTGAAATTTATCCCATTATATCATTACTTATATTTTTTACATTTTTTGTTGTTCTATTTTATTGGGTAGCTACCACAAAAAAAGACTATATAAATACGGTAAGTAATATTCCATTAGATAATAACAACCAAAACGACTATTTGTTATGAAAAATCTTATTCCATCGTACATAAGAGTACCCGTTGTGTTCTTTATAATTTTCGGACTTGTAGAATTTTTTATTGATTCTGGTAATCAACCTGCATTCATAAAATACCCAATAGTCTTATTGTTCCTACTATTGGTATTAATAATCCTTATTGCCATTGAAGCCATTGTTGGTGCTTTGGAAAACGTCATGTTCCAAAGTTTAACCGATGAAGGAAAAGAACGCTATTTAGCATCAAAAAATAAGGTTCCACAATTTACTTGGATTAAAAACTTCTATAAAAAATTAGTAGGTACTAAACCTATGGAAGAAGAAGGTGAACTTATTTTAGATCATAATTATGACGGTATCAAGGAATTAGACAATTCATTACCTCCGTGGTGGCTATATTCATTTTATGCATCTATAGTATTTGCGGCTGTGTATTTAATAAACTTTCATGTTTTTGGAAACAACAATCAGTACGATGAATTGGCTGAAGAATACAAACAAGCTGAAATTAGTATAGCAGAATACAAAAAGAATGCAAAAGATTTGGTTGACATAAACACCGTTACGCTTCTTACCGATGCGTCTGATTTAAACAACGGAAAAGCCATTTTTGAACAAAATTGTATTGCTTGCCATATGGCTGATGGTGGTGGTGGTATTGGTCCAAACTTAACCGATAATCATTGGATTTTAGGGGGGGGTATTAAAAACGTATTCCATACCATTTCTGAAGGAGGGCGTGATGGAAAAGGTATGATATCCTGGAAGCAAAGCTTCAATCCATCTGAAATAGCACAAGTATCTAGCTATGTACTATCACTACAAGGCACTACACCAGCAAACCCCAAAGCTCCAGAAGGAGATGTTTGGGTTGATTAAACCATTAAAACATCATTAATCGCCTCAACAGTCGTAGAAATTGATTCTACTATGAAATCAATACATTAAAATATAAAACCAAAAAAAGGCGACTTGTTCATCAATAAAAGTCCTCTTTTTTGAGTTCTATCTTCGTTTACTTAAAAAATGGATACTTCAGAAAAAGAAAAATTTAGAGATTCAATAGGAACCATTACTGAGGAAGGAAAACGCGCTTGGGTGTTTCCGAAGAAACCTAGTGGGAAATTCTATGAATATCGAAAAATAGTCAGTTATTTTCTTTTGATTTTTTTGATCTCTGCACCTTTTATAAAAATAAATGGGAATCAATTTTTGATGTTCAATATTTTAGAACGTCGATTTAATATTTTTGGTTTTCCGTTTTGGCCCCAAGATTTTTATTTATTTGTGCTCTCTTTGCTTATTGGAGTTATTTTCATAACCCTATTCACTGTTGCCTTTGGTCGTGTTTTTTGTGGATGGATTTGTCCCCAGACTATTTTTATGGAAATGGTTTTTAGACGTATTGAATTTTGGATTGATGGTGACAGAGGCAAACAAATCAAATTAAAAAAGCAACCATGGAATGCCGAAAAAATAAGAAAACGGTTATTAAAATGGTTTGTTTTTTTAATTATATCATTTCTAATTGCTAATGTTTTTTTAGCCTATTTAATTGGCAGCGATAACCTTATCCAATATATTGTTGAGGGACCGGCAGAACATGTATCCACCCTTTTTCCGTTGTTAATTTTTACAGGTGTATTTTATTTTATATTTGCTTGGTTTAGAGAACAAGTTTGTATCATTGCTTGTCCTTACGGACGCTTACAAGGTGTTTTATTAGACAATAAATCTATCGTCGTTGCTTATGACTATAAACGTGGAGAAGCTGAAAATGGACGAAAAAAATGGCGCAATGGTGAGGATAGAAAATCGTTAGGTCATGGTGATTGTATCGATTGTTTTCAATGCGTTCATGTTTGCCCAACTGGAATTGATATTAGAAACGGCACTCAATTAGAATGTGTTAACTGCACGGCCTGTATTGATGAGTGTGATGACATTATGGAAAAAGTAGGACTTGATAAAGGACTTATTCGCTATGCCAGTGAAGCAGAAATAGAAAATAAAGAACCTTTTAAGCTTACTGCAAGAATGAAAGGATATATTGCCGTTCTCACCATTTTAACTGGAGTTTTTATAGGTATGCTCTTTTTAAGAAACGATGTAGAAGCCACCATATTGAGGCTTCCAGGTCAATTATATGAGCGTAAAGCGAATAATATGATTAGCAATGTATTTACTTATAAATTGGTAAATAAAACGACCAAGGAAATTGATGATGTCGATTTTAAACTAAGAAAATATAAAGGCACCATAAAATTAGTATCAACCAAAGATAATTTCATCGTTCCATCTCAAGGAATTGCAGAGGGAACCTTATTTATTGAAATTAATAAAAGCGATTTATATGGTGACAAAAATAAATTAATGATTGACGTTTATAGTCATGATAAATTGATTGAAACTACTACCGTTAACTTTTTAGGCCCTAGAAGTTATAATTAACAGTTTGCAGTAAGCAGTAATAGTGGGCAGTGGGCATGTATCAATTAAAAAGCATTAGGGATTGAGGCATTGTTGAAGCTCTTTTTATTGTTACCTTAAGCGTAGTTAAAGGTTAAACAATAAAAAAAGCGACTGCCGAAAGCCCGACCTAAGTTAAAAACGAAGGTAATGCAATAAAAAAATAAATTAATAATATTCTGAAATAGCCTTTTGACTATGCTCAAGGTGACAATTTTAGAATGAAAAAACAGGAATTATGAAATTTAATTGGGGAACAGGAATCGTCTTAGCATTTATAGGCTTTATTACGTTTATCATGTATTTTGTAATAACCATGAATTTTAGCGATAAATACAATCATGATTTGGTAACCGAAGATTATTATAATGTGGAACTTGCTTATCAAGATGAAATAGATAAACTTAACAATTCTAAATTACTTAAAGAAAATATCTCTTGGGCCAAAACAAGTGAAGGGTTGCGCATTCAATTTCCACAAAATTTTGATTTTAATAAAATTACAGGGCATGTGTTCCTATATAGACCATCTAACAAACACTTGGATTTTGAAACTCCAATTTCATTATCTGAATCTTATTTGCTCGTACCTGACAAACGTTTATTAGATGGTCGTTGGAACCTAACTGTCGATTGGCAATATAATGGCAAAGCCTATCTATATAAGGCATCAATCACATATTAATAATGTTAATATCTGCATTTGTACTGGGTTTATTAGGAAGTTTTCACTGCGTTGGTATGTGTGGCCCCATTGCATTTGTATTGCCTGTAGATAGATCTAATGCTTATAAAAAGGCACTTCAAATTACCATGTATCATTTTGGAAGGCTCATATCCTACAGCATTATTGGTCTGGTTTTTGGTTTAGTGGGTAAAGGGTTTTATCTTTTTGGTTTTCAACAACAACTGTCTATTATTATCGGGGTTATCATGATAACTCTGGTTCTCATACCTTCTAAAACAATTAATAATTATAACGTTTCAAAACCTGTTTTTATAATAATATCCAAAGTAAAATCAGGTTTGGGTGCGGCTTTAAAGAAAAAGACTGTCGATACTTTTTTAACCATAGGTTTTTTAAATGGTTTTTTACCATGTGGTTTGGTTTACATGGCTGTTTTTGGAGCAATTG